>TARA_R100000664_G_scaffold14349_2_pt1 | contig 26853 bp, 33 predicted proteins | sample TARA_R100000664 | Tara Oceans TARA_R100000664 (sample SAMEA2622705) | marine metagenome | biome: marine biome (ENVO:00000447); feature: deep chlorophyll maximum layer (ENVO:xxxxxxxx); material: "saline water (ENVO:00002010), including plankton (ENVO:xxxxxxxx)" | depth 115 m | reverse complement strand
TTCGATATAGGAACGAGATATGCAAACGATGGCGGTCCAATGAAAACAGAAGGAATAGCAAGTTTAATGCGTCCTGAACTAGACCGAGACACAATACCAGCAATGCTTACTGAAGACGAACATGTCATCACTCGAGGTGGAATATTAGGACTAGATCTAATGATGGGTGGGAATGGAGACTTTACAAGAGGGCATGAAATAGTTAATAATATTCAAAGGCAAGGAGAAGACTATCTAAATATGGTCTTGGATCGCCCTTTGTTCAACAGGAGTATGGAAAGAGATGGCTGAGACCCAATCAGATCGAATAGGCTACAGAGCGCCACCGCAAGGAATACGAGACTTATATTTTGGTGCAGGTCCAGGTGTTCCTGGCATGTATCCACTATTAAATCAAGCAACGTCGAATTATTTTTCTACAATGGGTATGCCTGGAATGACTCCGTACAGTTATCAAGGCAACCGAATCGCTGGGTTTACCCCTATGCAAAGACAAGCCATGGGGATGGCAGGCAGGGGCGTTGGCTCTTACTTACCGTTTTACCAAAGAGGCGAACAAATGCTGGACAGATCAGGTCGAACAGCGCAAGGCGCATACGACACAGCAGCAGGAATGTATGGTCAAGGTCTTGATTTTTCTATGCCAGCGATACAACAAGGACTAGGCTCACTGGGCGGTGCTCAAGGCTACACTCAACAAGCAGCAGGAATGTACGACCCATCTAGAACAAGCGAATTTATGAACCCCTATATGCAGCAAGTAATTGACCCAATTACAGAATCATTAAGGGAACAAACAGAACAACAAAAACAAGCAATTAACCAAAAAGCAATTAGTGCTGGTGCTTTTGGCAATCGCCGAGCAGACATGTTGACAGGCGAAGCAGAAAGAGCAGGACAACGAGCCATGGGGGAAACAGTTGGTAAACTGTTAGCAGGTGGTTACGGTCAAGCAGTTCAAGATCGACTAGCCAGTGCAGAAGGTATGCGTGGAATTGGTGGTCAGATGGGTAATATTGCTGGTGCGTATGGTTCGCTGGGTGGATTAGGTGCTGACGTTTACGGTCAATACGGCAGAAACTTAGGAACACAAGGCATGAATTTAGCCACAATGATGGGTAATCTGGGTGGACAGTACCAAAACATGGGTGCTAACCTTTACGGGCTAGGTGGACAAGACATTAATCGAATGATGAATGTTGGTAATATGCAACAGCAAATGCAACAACGATACGACGATCTTGCTTATCAAAACTTTATGGGTCAGTACGCACTGCCTTATCAAACGCTCGGACAAGCCTTTAATATCGGCAATCAAGCGCTTCCATACATGGGCGGTGTTACTGGTGACCAAGCCTATACAACCACGGCAGGTGGCTCTAACCCGTTCCTTGATTGGGCGAGTGTAGGGTTAGGTGCTTACGGTGCGTATAAGAACGCAACTTCATAATGGCTGGTCTTGCTGATCTTTTCAAACGTGATGGTTCACCACAGAGTGTTCTTGACGCAATGAACACACCGAAGCAGTTCGATATCAACGAGTTTACAGCTTTTGAAAATTTACCAATGCCTGTTGATTCTCTTGAAGACATTAATATACCCGATAGGATAGAACGAGCTCAAAGACCACCAAGCCCAGAAACGCCTCCCGATGCGTTTAGTATAGATCCGTTTGAGTTTCAAATGCCGACTGGCGATCAAATGGGTGCTCCTCCTATTGAAACTAAAATCGAGGCTCTTCAGTTAGACGAAGGAGGAATTGATCCCGTAAGTCAGTTTGCTGCAAACACACTTAGTAATGAAAACGCTAGTGAAGGAGAACAAAAAGACGCAGTTAATCTTGCTCTGTTAAATGACGAAATGCCTTTAGATTTCTTGGATCCTGCAGTTCAAAACTTTTTCAAAGGATACGGCATAGACCTAGAACAATACATGAGAGACCGAGAAGCTAGAAAAGAAGGAGGCATGCCCTTTATTAACGCAGGACTGGCGCTTTCACAAGCCAGTCAGGAAGGAAAAAATGTTCCTCAAGCTATCACTGCTGCTATTGGTGCTTTTAGCGCTACAAAAGAAAAACTCAATGAACTTGATCCTCTAATGTTCCAAATCGCAATGGCGATGTTGCCAAAACAAGGCAAAGCTGGAGCTTTAAAGTCTTTCCATATACTGGAAGGTCCACTCAGTGGAGAAATTCAACTCAGTGACGAAGAAGCTAGATATTATCTACTGAAGCATGGACCGCAGTCTCTTGTAGGGAGCGATCAAATATCAGATATAGAAAAAGACACGAAACAATATCGTGTGCCTGTAAAAAACTCAAACGGTGATGTTGTCATGGATCTTGTGACCCTTAATTCTGGACAAGTAGAACCAACCATTGCTCGGCTCCAAGCTGAAGGGCTACTTCCAGAAGACGTTAATACTCTTGAAGAGTTTAATAATGCTTCTCTTGGTCAATGGTTGGATGTGTTCGATAATGAACTAGGACGTGAGACACAAGTAACTGAAAACGATATAAGAAACGATGAGGTTCAAGCTTCAATAGACCCATCGTATAAAAGAAAATACCGTGTGGTTGGCGGAACAAAACTTCCTGCAACAAACCAAAGAACTGGGGAAACAGGGTTTTTCTCTCCAGAAACTTTGTCCAATCCTGAGTTTCAAAAACAAGGTTGGAAAGCAGATTCTGATAAAGGAACTATTTTATATGGTGAGGATGGAAACGTAGTAGCAACCATAGGGAATACAGGCGGTCAAGAAACTAAAGATTACATCACAGGTTTTCAAGAACAAATAGAAAATAGAGGTCAAACCGCCAACAAAATGACAACCTCGCTTCAACAAATAGAACAATTGGCAAATGTACTAAGTGCAGGCAGTGATATCTCTGGTGGTGAATTTTCAAGAAGCTTCTTTAGACTTAAAGATGTTCTCTTAGGTGGTACTGCAGAGGTTATTAGTGCAATTGGAGCAGACCCACGCACTAAATTTATAGTGGGAGACCAAGAGGTTGATGCCTCAGCACACAGAGAAGATTTCTTAAGTAAATTGAATGGCAACGCTCAGTTTCAAAAAATATTGGGTCAGGCAACTTCTAAGTACACCAACGATGAAGCAAGAAGACAAGCAGCAAGTGCACTGGAGGGTGCGTTTTATAGTTTAGCACTACAAGTAGCCATGGGTCCATACAACATGACTGCTCGTTCTATATCAGACAAAGACATGGAAAGAACGTTGCAACTTATTGGTGCCAGCGCACCAACCTTCCCTTCAGCAATACTCAGTTTAACGAAAGAGATAGAAAGAAGCATGATTTCTGATAATAACTCTTGGGTTCAATCACAACTTATAACTAGTCCAAACATGACTGTGTTTAAAGACGATCCCGATAATCCAGGACAAACTATAAGAGAAACTGTTCCTCTGCTTGTACAAGAAGGGCACTACATACCAGACCCTGACAATCCAGGTGGGTACATGTTAGGGTCACGATACACTAATAGCGACGTGGCAGGGTTTGGTGCTGTTAATAAATTGAACGAAATTAATTCAAGATTAAAAGAACAATACACAGCGTTGTCAGGGACGAACGATCCAGGCAACAGACGTACAATTAACCCATCGGTAAATGTACCAAAAACTCTACTAGCTTTAGAGGATGGCAAAACTTACTCGCTCCCTAACAACAAGATGGTCGAATTTAGCAGAGACCAACTAGACACTCAATTTGAAAACAACGTCGTAGGTCTTGACGACTCTACAATACAGGGCAAAGCAGTAAAAAGAGCTTTAACAGAGGCAAACTTAGGGGACACAGCAACATTTGGTCAATTGTTGAGTGTTTTTGGTACATATATAGTACCTAGTCTGAATAAAGAGACTGGAGAGGAAATTGAACGACTTTTCTTTGAAGCCTTCCCTATGAACGCAGACCAACAAAACATGTTTAAAAACTATTTCTTAATCACTCAAAGACACGGTACTAGATAATGTCTGATCTTTGGGAAGAACTTACAGCCATTAATGCTTTTAAGGAAAGTGAAACAATTCAACAAGCATACGCAGGTGCACTTGATGAAAGACAGAGAGCAGAACTAGAGACTGCATTGTATGATAAGTATAACTTAAATCTAAAACAACTCAGACCTGAAAGCGACCCAATATACGCAGGCACAGAAGGAGGAAGATCTGCGATCATAAACCAAATGTTAGGAATGGGTGCAGAACTAACGAATCCTCTAAGAGAAGCAGAGGTTGTTGACACTACCCCTATTTTTAGTCCTGTTGGAGGAGTACCTAGCATCACGACAGACATAGGCATACAAGAAGGAGACCTAAGAGAGTTAATAGATAAATATACTTTTGAAAATGCCGACTACTTAGAACAACAAGGTGTCGACATCGCTGGGATTCCAAGAAATCCAGATGATATAGGAGCCAGAAGCGGTGACGATCCACAATTGTTACTTTCTCGATTGCCTTCTGGTGCAGACCAGATGTATGCAACTAGGCGTGTGATAACGGACAGGATTAAACAAGAACTCCCCGATTTTACAGAAGATCAACTAAGTTTGTACAGAGATCCTGTGACAGACACTTTAATTTTTGACAACCCACTAAACAATAACCAACCGACAACAGTCCCCACGCTTGGCGTAGGAAAAGGACAAGCAGTTTTAGACTGGTTCAGAAAAGAAGGTCCAGAGTTGCTCACAATTTTAGGTACAGGAATACTTGGTACGGTCGGCGGTATTAAGGTAGAAGACATGACTCCTGGTGGTAGGTTTAAAAAGGGTCTTCAAACAGCAATTGGTCCAATCACAGGTGGGGCAATGGGAGACACAACTGGTCAATTTATTTGGGACATGAATAATATGTTGAGCTTAAGAGACAAAGGACTCTTAGACCCCGAACAATGGACAGACGAAGCAATATTTGAAGAGGCTGGTCGCAACGCAGCAATGACAGGAGGATTTTCTTTAGGAAGTGCTGCTCTGTTTAATGTCGCACTCAAAGCGATGGGTGTGAAAGGTGTTTGGTCAGGAGACTTTGATGACAAAGCAGTACATAAAGCGATTAAAAAAGGAATGTCTTCAGAATCTTCAGCAATTGATCCAGCAGGAATAGGTTTTTGGGATAAAGGTTCTGCTCTGAGGTTCATAAAAAGAAAAATAGAAGCAGACCAGATGCCAGAAACAATGAAAGAAATGTTCCCTGACCCTAACAGAATAACATGGAGCGATAAGTATTGGTCTATGGGTTCTGACGAAGCGTTAAGCATAGCCCGTAATATAGTTGCTCATGAAACAGGAGACAATACAATTTTATTGGGTAAAACGCTCCCACAGATGATTAAAATGGCTCAAGACAAAGGGCTACTAACAGCAGAAGACTCTGTTGGTATAGGTAATATTGTAGATTTTCAAACAATCCTTCACGCACTAAGGAGCGAAGGTAATGCTCAAGCTAGAAAGATGATTGACGATGTACTTAGACCGCAAGAACAATTCATAATGAATCAATATAGCGATAACCTCTATGCTGCAACAGGACTTAACATCAATAAAATTAGAGAAGGCTTTGGTGAAAAATTTTATCAAAGTTTTGGTGAAGTAATTGAATCTGAGGTTGGTAAAAAAACAAGAGACAGACTTCGAGTCATGGCTAATAACGTCGATAACCTAGGAGCAGAGTTCGACACCGCTATAAATTCTTTAGGCAGAGGCGCAATGGATCCTACTGAAGCTGGTGGTATGATGAGAGAAGAAGTTATTACACCAATCTATAGAAAAGCAGTCGAAGAAAAAGACGCACTTTATGCTGAATTATATAACGAGGCTGGTGGGAAAGTTAAAAAGTGGGACATAACCAGTGTCGTAAACGACGTTAAGGCGTTTGAAAAGGTCAGAGCTAGACAATGGAAGCCAAGACAAGGACAACTAGACGGCAAAGTAGAGCGTTTTATAGACTTAATGAAAGAGTCTCCACTAAAGAGGAATGGTGAATTCAGACTACAGAGTTTTGATGATATTCAAGGTTCGCTGGTTAATGCTCGAGCAATTAGATCCAGAGTCGATCAGCCACAAGACATTGATGCCATGGACGCAATGATTGATATTTTAGAAACCTACAGGGCTCAACTGTTAAAAAATGTTGGTGGGGATACAGCAATAAAAGCAGAAGCAGCAGAACAAATGTGGGGTGAGATACAAGACACATTCAATGCAGGTATTATTAAAAAAGTATTGAATCAAAAAAGCGACTTAAAGATGATAGACAACTTACTAAATACTGGCAATAGAGCAGACGATGCATTGATCCGAAAAGCCATATTTGAGAGCGGGTCTCCTGAAGCAGAACAAGCAGTTATGTTGGTTCAAGGTTCTCTTAAAAAGAAACTAATAGACCTAGGAGTAGACATAGAGACTGGCTTGTTTAGAAAAGAAAATATGACAGAAGCTGCATTTACAAGATTTTATAAAGAAAATAAAAAACTAATTGATGAATTTTTTGACCCAGACGAAGCGAAGCTGTTTGGAGATTTACCAAAATTAAAAAATGCGTTGGTAAAAGAAATTAGTGATTACGACAGAGAGATCTCTAAGCTAAAAAATAACAAAACGCTTAAAGGCTTGGGCTTAAACTTTGACGACCTAAACGGCATCGCCCTGATAGACGATCCTGAATGGTTTTTCAACAATATCTTTTTGTCGAAAGGTGGGGTAGGAAGTATTACTCGAGTAGAGAAATTCATGAACGCTATCCCTGACACCAAAATAGGCAACAAACTTCACAATAATATGAAAGTGTTAGTTGGCGCTGACTTAGACAAATCCATCACTATTCCTAAATCAACAGTGGGTGGCAACGCACCATTGAAAAATTTCTCAGGAGGTATGATCGACCCCATGAGGTTGCGGACTTATTTAAAAACCCATGGCGACTCACTGGATACAATTTATGGTCCACAATTTAGAGAAGGGTTAGAAGAGTATCAAAAAATGCTTACTTACTTTATGCCAGAAGGAGGCACAGGAAGACGAGGCGTAGATGCGGGAGATGAACTTTTACAGGGTGTAACTGGAAATGCTGCGAACCTTCGTCAAACGGTTAATGGGCTTACCCGTGCTTACATTGGTATCTTTACTCGTCCAGGAAGATTTCTAACTGCGGGGCTAGGGGCAGTCACTAGGGCAGAAGAAAAGAAAGCACTAGAGTTAATGCTTTATCCAGATAAGTTTATGAACCAGTTTCAAATAAGACAATTTTTAAAATCGCCTGTAGTACAAACAATAATTAGAAACTATGGTAGACCGATCTGGGAGAAAGACACAACGCTTCAAGAAGACATAGAAATTAGCACAGAGGACGTTGCAGGAAGAATTCAGTTTAAAAATTATGGTGGGTCAGTTAAACTAATTCCACTGGAGTATGATCTATGATGATGCAGGACATGATGTATAGAGGAGGAAACCCATACATGGGAATAAACTCTATGAACCAGCTCGGCATACAGCGACCTAGCCCCAACTATCCAATGTATACTCATGGTGGATTGGGTGGTATGTACGGTGGCATTTACGGTGGTGGTGGCTACGGTGCTGGAATGGGTGGTATGTATGGTGGATACAGTCCTATGCCAAGACCTTCGCCATATGGTGGAGGACTTTCTTCAGGGTTCGGTCGCCAGATGTTTGGTCCAAATCCGTACGCTTATTCGCAAGCACTGGGTGGCATGGGTCGAAATTTTCAAATGAATCGGTTTCCACAAACTGATCTGTACAACTTAATGGCAATGCAACAGGGTTCTTTTGATCCATATATGCAATATCAAACAGACGACACCGACAGCGTTGTTACTCAAGATAACGGTGATTCACAACAACAGCAACAACAATACGGTGGTTTCGGTGGTTACGGCTATGGTGGTGGTTACGGTGGTTTAGGAAGTATGGGTAATTACGGTGGTGGGTTTAGTCCATACGGAGGAATGCCTACTTATCCTCAGCAAATTCCTTATGGGCGTTTTTCCTATTAAGTTGCCTTCTCATAAAGTGGCTTAGGAAAGCTCTCCAAAAGTCTTTTTCATCTAACAGAGAACAATTAAAACAAAGATAAAACGCTTGGGGATTACCCATCGGTTTATGTACTCTGCTTATCTTGACTGGTTCTTTGTGGCAACAGTCGCACATGTTAACGTATCCAGTCTTTCCACTTTTCTTCGCCGAGGACTTCGGCTGCGATGTTTTGCTTTGCCAAAAGCGATTTAACAATTTTTTCATCTACTGTATCCTTACAAACAATATCGATATATGTGACCTTATTGACCTGACCTATACGATGAGCTCTGTCCTCTGATTGTAGGCGCTTCTCAAGGTCAAAGTTGTTGGAGTAGTATATCACAGTAGATGCTGCGGTTAAATTAATCCCGTACCCACCCGTCTGTGTGTTACCAACCATAAACCTCAGAGGCGATTTAAGGTCTTGAAACTGTTTAAGGTATAGCCCCCTATCAAAATCATTTACATCGCCGTAATATGCGCCCACAGAGTCTTCTCCATATGTTTTCCGTATAGCTTCTAAGATACGGTGTATGTCGTGGCGGTAATTTGCCCATATAATTGCTTTGCCTTCGACTTCTTCTAGTATATTCATTAATTCATCTAGTCTTTTTGACTTAACTTCCATGTTTTCTTTATCGTCAGTAGTCATAAACCCACAAGACAACTGATGTAAACGAAGCATCTTAGTCAATACTGATGTCGCTGAAACCTGCTGACCTCCTTTCTCTTCGTCATATAGTTGAGTGATTGCGTACGCTTTAATTTCTTTATACGCCTTCTCTTGCTCAGGAGTCATCTCTATGTTCCGTGTCATGTATATCTTATCGGGCAGATCTAGGCAGTCTTTTTTCAAAACTCTTGAACTAAATTTTAGGAGTAGTTCGTTTAGCTCTTCTAGGTTTTTATAACCTACAACCTGTTTGAATGTTCTGCCTCCTGCCGTTCTATTCAGCATCTCAGCGTATCTTGCTCTGAAACTATAGTAGCTACTATACCCCAACAACTCAGGGTCTAAGAACTCACACTGCGTATAGAGGTCTAAAGGGCTACGAGTTACAGGAGAACCTGTAAGTATTCTGCGGTACTGTGCGTACTTAGAAAGTCGAACTATGCTCTTAGTTCTCCTAGCGCTTGGTGATTTAATTGTGGTGCTCTCGTCTACAGCGAACAATGCTCTTTTACCCAGTAAAAATTTTCCTGCAAATTTTGTGCCTTTTTGAGTACTGAACGCCTCAACATTCATCACGAGTATAGTAAGATCTATACTGTTTCCTAGTATCTCTTCTCTTTGTGCTTGGTTCTTCTTTGTTTCCGAAGGTGACCACTTATAAACCCGAGTTTTTATATAATCGGGCATGTGTGCAGGTATCTCACCGCTCACCCAGTTGTCGTACACGCCTTTAGGGGCTACGATCAAAGCACTATCGATCCTGCCCTTATTATATAGGATAGCAATATTGTCTAATAAGATTTTACTCTTACCGCAACCCATCTCTAAAAATAAAGCATGGTCAATAGTCGACCAACAATCTTTCAGAACCCTGTCTTGATGATCATAGGGTTTTGTTTTATATACAAAGTCTAACATCTCTCTTATCTCTTATGCTATATACCTATAGCATAGGTATATTTTTTAGAAAGTAAAGGAATACATGTGACGTTGTCTTATATATTGTCTAGTTATAGCCAATAGCCCTCTAATAACTTTAGGCAATATACGTTTTGCCTAATAAAATTAAGGTTCTCAGGAAATGGCTATTGGACTATTGGCTGATATCGGATTTTTTTAAAACTTTTTTATATAATTGCCACGCTGAGTAATATATAATATTCTTTGGTGCCCAAAGGGTATCAGAAGAACCCCCTAAATACCTTATCTTCAGCCCTTTGGACACTACTTCTAAAAATATTACGTTTATTCCTTTACTTTCTATTTAAGCTGACCCATACTTTATATCATACTTTAGATAGGAGAGAAAATACATGACAGTTTTTGTCATACAAGAACCTGACGCAAATAAAAACATTCTTTCTGCAAGTGACTTTGGAGAATTAGAGTTTGTATTACCCGCTAGGGAAAACATGATGTATAGTCCTGCACCTACGGTGGCTAGGATTAAACATGCGTTGAGGAACTTTGCTGACGAAGACTATCTATTATTAATAGGTGACCCTGCAGCGATCGGCGTAGCGGTACACATTGCTCTCCAGAATAATCGCCAAAAGGCAAAACTCCTAAAATGGGACAAAAGAGAGTACAGGTATTATCCTGTAGAGGTAGAAACATGAAAGAAGAAAGAACCGTACTAGAACAAATCGTAGAAGATCAAGAAATTAATGTCAGTGACGATGGCATACAAACTATTTCCGTCTTAGCAGAGGCTCAGCTAGAGCTAGAACAACAGATGGAAGAAATCAATAACCAACTAAAAGTTATAAAGGAAAAACACCGTAGGATATCAGAGGAGCAGTTACCTGAAGCTCTGAAAGAGGTTGGTATAGCAGAATTTAAGTTAAAAGACGGCACTAAGGTTAGCACGGCTACCTATTATAGTGCACGCATAACCCCAGACAATAAAGAAGAGGCTTTTGAATGGCTCCGTAATAATAATTTTGCGGATCTAATTAAAAACACAGTGTCGGTTAGTTTCGGTAGAGACGAAGACGGTGCTGCAAGGGAACTTCGTGATGAACTCAATAGGAATGGCATGAATACCGCTCAGAAAGAGTGGGTAGAACCCATGACTTTAAAAGCGTTCGTTAGGGAGCAGGTTGAAAAGGGTGTTGACCTACCCTATGAGACCTTTAATGTATATATTGGTCAAAGAAGCAAAATAATCAAGAGGTAATGAATCATGGAAAAAGAAACCATTGAAAAAGAACCAAGTAACCAAAGTTTGGCTACTATTGATGCTGCTGTATTAGCTCAGGACGAAGGCGCAGGACTCGAAAATGTCAGCGCTGATGACCTGTTAATACCTAGTCTTAAACTTGTTCAAAAAGGAAGCCCTTTTGTAGATCCTACAGAGAGCACCTACACAGAAGAAGTTAAGGTTGGTGACATCATTAATAGTGTGACAAACGAATTTTATGATGGCTCTGCTGGAATCACAGTAGTCCCTTCTGCTTATCGAAGAGTATTCTTAGAATACGTTCCTAGGGAAGCAGGTGGTGGATTAGCTGGATTTCATGAAGACCCAGCAATACTTTCGCAAACACATAGAGATGAGATGGGTAAGGACGTACTGCCTAGTGGCAACTACATCCAAACCACAGCAAATCACTACGTGTTGTTGGTGGAAGGTGAAAAATTCACACCAGTGATGATCGCAATGTACTCTAGTCAGTTGAAAAAATCAAGAAGATGGAACTCAATAATGGCTGGTCAACGAGTTATGAACGGTGGTAAGGCTATCGTTCCTGCTTCGTACAGTCATAAGTACCGTCTTTCAACCGTTGCTGAAAAGAACAGCAAAGGTAGTTGGTTTGGCTGGAAGATCGATTTAGTAGGACAAGTTGAGGATATTAACCTCTACAACGTCGCTAAAGAGTTTGCGAAAAGCACAACGGCATCCGAAATAGCTACAACAACAGCTCCTGAGGAGTCCTTCTAACTAAAGGAGTGGGAGGGGTTTTTACCTTTATTCTCCTCTCCCACTACCCTAACAATCAAAAAATATGACAGAATTATCGAAAAACTTTTATACACTTTTTAAGGGGTCAAAGAAAGCACACGGTACATTCAGTATAGAAAAAACATCAGACGTTAAGCAAAAGGGCGTTGGTAAGACAGTTAGGAGCGGTGGCGCAGAAGAGAAGCAGTGGCAAGCACACCTAGATGGAGAATACGGGCTAGGGGTTATACCGATAACAGAAAAGAATCAAGTTAGTTGGGGCTGTATAGACATTGATGTTTACCCATTAGACTTAGCGCACATTGTAAATTTAGTAGAACACCAGAACTTTCCCCTAGTAGTTTGTCGTAGTAAGAGCGGTGGTGCTCATGTTTTTCTATTCACAGAAGAACCTATACCTGCAGGAGACATGCAGGATAAGCTAAGAGAACTTTCTGCTGCACTCGGACATGGAGGAGTAGAGATATTTCCTAAGCAAAGAGAAATACTAGTAGAACGAAACGATGTAGGCTCTTGGCTAAATATGCCATATTTTGGAGGAGAAAACTCTACACGATATGGATATAATCAAAAGGGTGAAGCCCTGTCCCCGCAAGAATTTTTAAACTTCGCAGAGTCGAGGAAGATAACACATAAAGAACTTTTAAACATTAAAGTACCAACAGTAGACGATATTCAAGGTGGTCCACCTTGCTTAAAGGTGCTATTGAAACAGGGGTTCCCAGAAGGAACTAGAAATAACGGTTTATTTAATGTCGGCGTTTATTTGAAGAAATCCATCCCCGACGAATGGGAAAAGCAGATAGAGGAATACAACCGTAAGTATGTGACTCCTCCGCTTCCTGCTCAAGAGGTACTTACCTTAATAAAAACACTACAGAAAAAAGAGTATAACTATAAGTGCTCGGACGAACCTATACATTCGTACTGTGACCGCAACCAATGTTTGCGATGTAAGTTTGGAGTAGGGGATAATCATGGAACGCCAACCTTCTCTAGTTTAGCGAAACTAGACACAGAACCACCACTATGGTTTCTTTCAATAGACGATAGAAGGGTAGAGCTCACTACGGAAGAACTACAGAATCAGTTGAGGTTTCAACGCATCTGTATGGAGCAACTAAATATGATGCCCCCAAGAATGAATGAAAAACAATGGCAGGCACTCATACAACACTTAATGAATAGTGGTATGGAAATAATTGAGGTTAGTAGTGATGCCTCTGTAGAAGGACAGTTTATGGAATTACTTGAGTCGTTCTGCACAGACCTAGCACAAGCCTCAGTGAGAGACGAGATATTATTAGGTAAGCCATGGACTAATGAAAGCGTTACATATTTTAGACTAAAGGATTTAAAAGGCTATTTAATCAAACATCGATTCACCGACATGGAGATCAACCAGATCGCCTCTAGGCTGAGGGACATAGGAGCAAAAAATAAGTTTTGGAACATAAAGAAAAGGGGTGTAAATGTTTGGTCTATCCCTGCTTTTGAATACGAGGCAACAGACCTTGAGATCCCTAACATGGACGAGGACGGATTTTAATGCAGAACATAGTTATTGGACCGCCTGGAACTGGGAAAACCACCTTCCTTCTGAGCAGGATAGAAGAATATTTAGAAGATGGTGTTTCACCTAACCGTATTGCGTACCTTACCTTTACTCGTAAAGCAGCAAACGAAGGGTTAAACAGAGCTGTCAAGAAGTTTGGCTTTGACCCAGACGAACTACCATACTTTAGGACGATACATTCTTTATGTTATCGTTGGTTAAATATGAAAAAGGCAGACGTTATAGGTAAGGATGACTACAGGGAGTTAGGCGAGATTTTAGGCGAAAGAATAACTGGTGGTTTCAGTAGCGATGATGGCATCGTCAAAGGATCTACCGTCGCTGACCAAATGTTATTATTAGAAAACACAGCTAGGAGTAAGGGCGTACCGTTAATGCAACAGTGGAAAGAAGCCTCTCCCGATTACAGTTGGATGCATTTTAATTGGCTTTGTCGTAGCTACGCTGAGTATAAAAAGTCTCGCTACTTAATAGACTACACCGATATGTTAGAAAAATTCCTTAAAACAAAAACAACACCCGAGCTGAAAGTGTTGTTTATTGATGAAGCACAAGACTTGTCTACGTTGCAATGGGACTGCGTAAAAAAGATTGCTGGTAACTCTGAGGAAGTGTATATAGCAGGAGACGATGACCAAGCAATATATAAATGGGCAGGTGCTGATGTAGATGAGTTTATTTCTTTGAAGGGTAAAGAGATACAACTCAAACAATCTTACAGGATTCCGAGCAAGGTACACAGTCTTTCTCAACAAATAATTAAGCGAAATAAAAACAGAAGACCTAAGGAGTGGTTATCTAAGGAAGACGAAGGTTCAGTAAATTTTCACACAGCAATAGAACACATAGAAATGTCAGAAGGGGAATGGTTACTACTCGCTAGGAATAACTATCTACTTAATCCTATAGAAGAATATTTAAAGACGGTTGGTGTATTATACGAAAGAAACCATAAGATTTCTGTTAGGCAAAGACTCTTGGACGCTATTAGGGGTTGGGAGATGTTGAGAAAAGGACAAGCTGTGCCTCTTGATGTTGTAAAGAATATATATTATTTTATGTCTGTGAACAAAGGTATAGAGAGGGGTAAAAAGAATTTAAAAAATGCAGACGAGGAAGGCATGTTCACTCTCGATAACCTTAAGAAAAACCATGGTCTGTTGGTAGAAAGTATTTGGCACGAGGCGTTTGACCGTGTTGGCATGCAAGAAAGAGAGTATTTGATTTCTTGTTTAAGGAAAGAAGAGAAGGTTACTTCCCCTCGTATAAAGCTCAGCACAATACATGCAGCAAAGGGAGGGGAGTGTGATAATGTTGTACTGCTCACAGATATGGCTAACAGCACTTGGAAAGAATTAGGTAAGAATCCAGAAAACGAAAACAGAACCTTTTATGTTGCTGTTACGAGGACTAAACAAAACCTACATGTAGTTCTTCCAAGAACACATAAAAACTTTACAATCGCCTACTAATTCCTTTACTTTGTAAAGTAGTTTAGATAGGATACTTTTAATAACTTAGGTATTTATTATGCAAACAAATATGATACAAGCATTCTTTGATTACATCAACGAGAGGCATGCTATTTATATTAATAAGTCTTCGGGCGCAGAGTTCCCTTGGACTGAAGACGAGATACTGCAGACCTATAGCTTTTGTAATGTATTTAGGGAACTAGACACAGTCACCATATGGCTTCGTAAAAACTGGAGAGAGCCGTATGCCGACCACCCCAACCTTCCTTTCGCTATGGCGATGGCTCGTCAAATCAATTGGCCAGCAACTTTAGAAGAGATCGGCTTCCCTGAGGAATGGAACCCAGAACATGCTAAAAATGTTATGAGGGCTAGAAAACTTAAAAAAGAGAAAGTGTACACTGGTGCGTACATGTTGACGGGAACGCTAGGTGGTTCAAAAATCGACCAAACCATCGATAAAATACTAACCCCTCTGTATGAAAACCAACCTGAAATCTACTCCCAATCGTTAGAACAGAGTTGGAGAGAGTATTTAAAGTACAAGGGTTTTGCCAAGTTTATATCCTATGAAGTTATTACAGACCTAAGACACACTAAGCACTTAGAAAACGCAAACGACATAATGACTTGGGCTAATCCAGGTCCAGGAGCAAAGAGAGGACTCAACCGTATAAGCGGTAAAGAACTCAATGAGCCTATGCACATTAAACGGGCTATAGAGGAAATGAGAGAGCTGTTACAATATTCTTTAAAAGAGCTCGAACCTTTTGTACCTGCCCTAGAGATGAGAGACATAGAGCATTCATTGTGTGAGTTTGATAAATATGAACGAACCAGATTAAACCAAGGGAGACCACGTGCTAAATATCACAGACCTGTTTAAAACAGTAAAAGAAGACGAGCGATATCTCGTTGAAGACAACACACACCTAAAGACTATGGTTGTGAGTAAAACAACTTTAAAGCCTGAGAAAGAAACCACAGGACATTTCCACGAAGGACAGGAAGAAGTTTATTTATTTGTTAAGGGTAGGGGTGTACTAGAAACACACACCGAACTCATACAGGTGGTTGAAGGAGACGTCGTAGTCATAGACGATGGAGATTTTCATAAGGTTTCTAATACATCAGACACAGTAGACCTAGAGTTTATTTGTGTGTTTCCAGGAGAACGCTATGAACATTGAGTGGAGTGAAAAGGTTAATGGTTTTGTTAGACCAGACACACTAGACGAATACGTTTTTAAAGAAATAAAACCGTCTTACAAGTGTTTAGAGATATGTTCAAAAGACGTTGTACTAGATATAGGCGCTAACATTGGAGCATTCACTAAGTATGCCTTAGAGTTAGGTGCAGAAGTTCATGCGTATGAGCCTGAAGAAGAAAACTATTTAATTATGTTAGAAAACATTAACTCACTTGACGCCATAGCTTATGCTAACAAGAAAGTTTTAACAGAACGGTGTGCGGTGGTGGGTGATGACAGCAAGTCTATTTCCCTGTATGTTAACTCTAAGAAAAACAAAGGGCTACACATGACTAGACCAGTTCGTGGTCGTGAAGGGGTAGAGGTAGAGGCAAAAAACTTTGATGAAATAATCACATCAAAGCAACCAAATAAAATAAAGATTGATGTAGAGGGAGGAGAGTACAGCTTTATGCCTACGGTCTTTCCTGATTGTGTAGAGAAATTAGCAATGGAACTACACTTTCAATACAACAAAGAGTGGAGAGGCATGGCAGTAAAGATACATGAAGACATGTTGTCGCAAGGCTTTTCCGTAATAAGAGAACCTAAATTCACAGGTGGTAATTGGACCACATTAGCGGGGTATTCAAGATGAAAGTATACATTCCAACAAGAGGCAGATCAAAAGCCCAAACAACCCTAAAGTTTTTTCCTGAAGGGCTAAAGGATAAAACAATATTAGTCGTAGACCACGACGAGAGAGATCAGTACGATGCTTACCCAAATGTATGGGTAATGCCTGAAGACTTGCCAAGCGGTATTTCACCAAAGCGAAAATATATTTGTGAGAATAGCGACGATCCTAAGGTGGTCATGCTTGACGACGACATACGCTTTTACATAAGAAAAGCATTCAACGACTGGCACTTGCGTTATTTAGAACCACACGAACTACCAGCCATGTTTGGCGTTCTTGATAAGTGGTTAAACGATTATGCGCATTGTGGTGTGAGCGCTAGGGAAGGAAACAATCGAGTAGAAGACCTTTCCGTAGAGAACACTAGGTATATGCGATTACTCGCCTATAACATGGACATGTTGGACGGGGTAGAACTAGGAAGGACTCGGATTATGGAGGACTTTGATGTTAACCTGCAACTATTAAGGAAGGGTAAAAAATCTAAGGTCAGCTATTACTATGCGCAAGGACAAGGCACCTCTAACGCCGATGGCGGTTGTAGTGAGTGGCGAAACCTAGACGTACAGGCAGAAGGTGCGGAACTATTAGCTTCCCTACACCCTGACTTTGTAAGAGTGGTTGAAAAGAAAACTAAAGAGGCTTGGGGTGGAGGCACTCGCAAGGACGTAATCGTACAATGGAAGAAGGCATATGCAAGTAGTCAAAGTTAAGAATGTAAATCAAGCCCTCCCGTTAGGGATGAGCCTACTATATGAAGACGGAGTTCTTCGTGAGAGTCGAGCAGGAGACGTCATAGAATATCCTGGAGTCGTGGCGACAGTTTATGAAAAACCCACAGAAAGAGTATTGTTTAGCCCAGAAAGAGACGCTAACCCTTTCTTTCATTTCATAGAAGGTTTATGGATGCTTGACGGCAGGAACGACGTAGACAGTATTGCACATTATGTCAAGCGCATGGGTAAGTTTAGCGACGACAGCAAAACACTGCATGGAGCATACGGACATCGATGGCGTTCGTGGTTTGGCAGAGATCAACTGCTTGAAGTCATAAACCGACTCTCTCTTTTCGAAGAAGACAGACGTGTTGTTCTAACGATGTGGGATCCTGAGAATGATTTTACTTGTATGGAAGAAGGTGCTAAAGATGTTCCTTGTAACACTCACGTTTATTTTAAAGTTAGGGACGGCAAACTACACATGACAGTCTGTTGTCGTAGCAATGATATGATTTGGGGTGCTTACGGTGCTAACGCAGTACACATGTCCATGTTGCAGGAATTTATAGCTAACGCTATCAAAAAACAGGTAGGAACGTACACACAAATCAGCGACAGTTATCATGCCTATCAAGACGTTTATGCAAACCTACTGGATAAAATTCCTCCCGTAGATGTCTGGAATTTTCATCATGTGTACAGCGATCCGTACAAACTAGACACCATACAGGCATATCCTCAGCTACTGTTAACCGACCACGTCAGTTGGTTAGAGACTAATAATCAGTTTCTATCTACAGTTTTCGACCACTCGATGGATCCCGAAGCGATAAAAAAGTGGAACTACCACTCAAACCCAGCAAAAGAAGACCCGTTTTTTGTCAATGTCGCAGAACCTATCGCTGTTGCTTGGGAACACTACAAACTGTACAAAGAACTAGGTATAAGGGAAGAGATACAGAAAGCCCTATATGCGCTCAGTCCGTGCTTAGCTGGTGATTGGCGCAGAGCCTGCATAGAGTGGATAGAGAGGAGGGCTAATTAAATTTTACCGAAAAATTTTGTAAGAAAGTAAATGAGTAATCAAGATACAATAAACCGATGGTCGCATAGCCGTTTAGGAACTTATGAAAGTTGCCCTAAAAAAGCATTTTTCAGATACATAGAACACGTACCTGAGGAACAACACCCTGCTGCAGAGCGTGGTATTAAGATACACAACCTAGCAGAACAATACATAAAGGGGGAACTAAGTGAGATGCCTAGAGAACTATACCTTTTCTACGAGGGTTTTGAACAGCTAAGAGAAGCATACGAGGAGGGTGACGTCTCTGTAGAGGAACAGTGGGCTTTTAACTTGAGTTGGGAAAAAGCAGATTGGGACGGTGAGGACACTTGGGGTAGATACGTTATTGATGCTTTTGTTAAACAGGGCGATAACGCTAGAGTTATTGACTTTAAAACAGGTAGGTTCAAAGATAAAAATGAAGGATATAAGAACCAGTGTTCTTTATATGCCTGTTGTGTGTTTAACCGCTTCCCTGAAATACAGAATATAGAAACAGAGTTGTGGTATCTAGACCACCATAAAATAACTCGTTATCGCTTTAGTAGAGAAGACTTGAGCGATATACAAGAAAATTTTCATAACAGGGCACTAACCATGACCACAGACACAGAGTTTAAAACAGCACCATCTGAGTTTGCTTGTCGTTGGTGTTCTTTTACTAATATTTGTAAGGATAATTTTTATGCGAGATCTTAATTCTTTATATAAGGTCATGGACAGCGGAGACGTTAAGCGTTATCACACAGTCGCAACACTAGGGGAGCAAACTAACGCTACTCATTGTTGGGGTGTGGCGGTTATTGCACTGTATCTATACCCAGAGATCGATAAAGGTCTTTTATTGAACACACTACTGCATGACGTTGGTGAAATAGACACAGGAGACATACCTGCTACTGTTAAGTGGGCTAATCCAGAATTAAAACACAGACTAGATGCTATCGAAGACAAGTTGATGCAGGAACTGGGAATAGACTACAAAATAACAACTAAAGAGAAAAAGATACTGAAACAAGCAGACATGTTTGAACTACTCTTCTTTTGTTTAAAGCAAAGAAAACTAGGTAATAGACATGTCGGTCGTATTTTCGGCAACGGGGTTGAAAAGTTGTCCGATGGAAATTTAAACGGTCGGGGTGAAAAACTACTGGCTAATTTAGTAACACTATATGGAGAGATATAATGGAACCAGAAAACCTTAGAAAATTAACAGAAAACGATATTGAATGCCTAGCTAAAGCTGAGGAGTCATACGGTGACTCTTGGAAAAAGCGTGGTGGCGTAGGTGCATTCATGATGTTAGCTCGTAAGTGGGACAGGCTTGAGAATAAAGCAGATGAGTACGGTTGGGACGTTTTTGAGGCAATACAGGACGACGATAGACCCGAAGGCATATTAGACGACATCCGAGACCTCCGTAGGTATCTACTACTGGTCGAAGAAGAGATGCAGAGGGAGACAGAGATGCGTAAACCACTTCCTCAAGAGATAACTGAGGGCATAACCCTACCTAAGTTTGAGGCGTAGAGTGTTACAGACACCAATGTTTCAGAGCGATTCTGACTGGGCACCGCCCTCTATTCTTCCAGATATATCACAGGAAAAAGAGATAGCCATTGACCTTGAGACAAGAGACCCGAACCTAATTAAAAAAGGTCCAGGCTGGGCAACAGACGACGGTGAGGTGGTGGGTATAGCCGTAGCCACTAAAAACTGGTCGGGCTATCTACCCATCAAACACGAAGGTGGGGGAAACCTAGATAAGAAGTTTGTTTTGTCTTGGTTGAGTAGGGTATTGAGCACAGAAAGTGATAAGATATTTCATAATTCTTTGTACGATGTTGGTTGGCTACGAAGAACAGGGGTAAAACTAAACGGTAAGATACAAGACACCATGATTGCTGCACCTTTGATAAATGAAAACAGAAACCGTTACTCTCTAGATTCTCTTGGAGCCGAGTATTGTGGCGAAAGGAAAGACGAAACACTGCTCAAGAAAGCAGCACAGGATTGGGGGATAAACCCTAAAGCTGAGATGTGGAAATTACCAGCTAAGTACGTTGGTAGTTATGCAGAACAAGACGCAGTCTTAACACTAAAGTTGTGGCAAGAAATGAAAAAAGAGATAGAGAAACAAGGACTTAGCCAAATTTACTCACTAGAGAGCGGACTTTTACCGTTGTTAATAGAAATGCGTTGGCGAGGTATCTTGATTGATCAAGACAAAGCGGGACAAACATCAGAACAACTAAAGGTTAAAGAAAAAGAGGTTCTCAAGGAAGTTAAAAGGCTCTGTGGACTCGACATAGAAGTTTGGGCTTCAGCATCGGTCGCTAAAGGGTTCGATAAACTAGGAATCAGTTATCCTAGGACAGCTAGAACTAATGCTCCTAGTTTTACTTCGCAATGGCTAGAAACTCATGACCACGAGCTACCTAAAGCGATTGTAAGGGCTCGGAAGTTAAATAAGGTGCGTACTACCTTTATCGATAAAATGGTATTCGAGCACTTACATAAGGGGCGTCTACACGCACAGATAAACCCTTTACGGTCTGATAACGGTGGTACGGTCACAGGACGGTTCAGCTACAGCACACCAAACCTACAACAAGTACCCGCCAGAGATCCTGAGCTCGGTGAGTTAGTTAGGGAACTCTTCATACCTGATGGCGATGCTTATTGGGGCGCATTTGACTACAGTCAACAAGAACCTAGACTAACGGTTCACTATTCTTCTCTGACTAAACAAGCAGGGGCAGAAGAAGCAGTTAAAGCATACCAAGACGATAATGCAGATTTTCATCAAATAGTGGCGGATATGGCAGGTATTGATCGAAAGAAGGCTAAGATGATTAACTTAGGACTTAGCTATGGAATGGGAAGACAGAAACTAACCATGTCGCTAGGTATATCGGAAGCAGAAGCAGAACAATTGTTCGCTAAATACCATCAACGAGTGCCTTTTATAAGAGGGTTGACTAACGCCTGTATGCGTAAAGCATCAAACAAGGGCTTTATAACCACTCTCTTAGGTAGGAAGTGTCGTTTTAACCTATACGAGCCTCAAGGGGAAAGAGGCATCCCTCTGCCCTATGACCAAGCAGTAGCTAAGTGGGGTGAACAGGGGTTAGGTAGAGCCTTTACCTATAAGGCACTAAACAGACTAATACAGGGTTCGGCAGCAGATATGACTAAACGGGCGATGTTAGATTTGTGGAACGAGGGGTATGTTCCTTATGTACAAGTACATGACGAACTAGACCTCGCAGTATCAAATAAGAAAGAAGCAGAGAATATAAAAGAAATCATGGAACAGTGCGTCAAGCTGCAAGTACCAAATATTGTAGATGCAGAAATCGGGAAAAGTTGGGGGAAAGCAACACAATCATACGAGGAGATATTTAAGTGAAAGGAATAGATGAGTCAAGTGCTTCGTTTCATAGAGACAGAAACTCAAAAATCTACTATGAGTACACGAACACAAAACAAACACTGGAACAACTTGCTGATAAGTACGGAGTCACAAAACAAAGAGTTTGGCAGATTGTCAGGCGCTGTGAGATGGGTTCTGGAGACTATTACAAAGGTTTTGAAAACTATAGAGATAAACAAGATTCCCTAAAAGAACTAGGGATCCCTGAGGAGCAGATGCATAAACTTCTTCGTAAGTGGATGAGCGAAAAGTTTGATATCAAGACTATAGCTCTCAAGAATGAAGGAGAATAATCTCTGGCAAAGCCTTAAAAGAAATCTTTCAAAGCCACTTTGGCAACGTATAGAAACAGGAGGCACAGGAAGAGGTATCCCAGATGTTTTTGGCGCATATGACGGGGCTTGTTGCTGGGTAGAGCTAAAAGTAGCTAAAGGAAACAAAGTTCTTTTAAGACCTGAACAAGTTGCTTGGCTTATAAAATTCGGTCAAACTGGGCTTCCTACCTATATACTAGTAGGTACTGATAAAAGAAAAATGTATCTTTTTTCAGGACTAGAGGCAATAATTGTAAAAGACGAAGGTTTAAAAGCAGAACCATTGTTGTTGTTAACTGCTCCTTACGATTGGGAAAAACTTCAAGAGGTGTTATTTTCTCAGAAGAAATAGACATTGAAGAAATAATGACGCTGTACTCAATGTATAGAGAAGACTCGGACATGATGTTGCAAATTGTTCTTTTCGCACTAAACCGATACCCCAGTGAAATAGAAAAAGGACTAGGGATTACAGAACAGTATAGAGAGCGATTAGAGCACGTAGCTGTTAAAATGCTTGCCCCCGAAATTCCTGAGTCGAAAAACCTAAACTAACAGACTCCTTTACTTTCGTAGTAAACCTTTATATCATAAGGGTATGTATTATTTTAGTAATTATTTAACGGACGAGCAACTCGAAGCAGAAGAAAGCAAGGGTCTTTGCCCCGTATGTAAAAAGAACCATATAAAAGGCAGACAAACAAAATATTGTAGTGCTGAGTGCAGAATACTTTCCCATAATAGGTCTAATTTTCCACCCCAAGAACCTGTAGATAGAAACTGTGTTGAGTGTGGTGTTGAGTTTACAGGAACAGGGTTCTACTGTTCCGAAAAATGTGATCAACAAAACAAACTAAAGAGACACCAAAACCCCTTTAGTGAGTATGGAACTAAGGCTAAGAAAAAACAGAAAAAAGCAAAAGCTAAACAAGAAGCACGATACGGTCTAGGCGATCCTACATGGATGCACGGCAGTTTTATAGGCAATATACCTGATAATGTTCGATACATTGTTGCTTCAATACCCGACGAACCCTACACGCAGGAAGACATGCAAGAAATCGATAAAATAATAATCGAAGAACTCTCCCCCTCAAGAGCAAAAAGAGTTAGATATCGAAGATCAGAGAAACAAGCTACAGAGCACAGAAAACAAAAAGCTCGGAAAGCCATAGGCTGGGAAAAAGGCTTGAAGTTCGACTATAAGAAAAGAAGATTCTTAAAAAATTGAACTCGTTTACTTTGTACCTAATCTAAGTAAACTATATACCTACCTAATTTTAATAAAGGAGAACGTTGTGAAAACAAAAGAACTCAAGAAGCTCATGAAAGAGTGGAAAAAACGACCTGGAGAAATGTCTTTAGTAATAAAAGGCACTAATTTAGGAGACAAAATACGCTGGATGACTTGGCGAGACCAACACGAAGCTATTCTACCCTTAAATAACGTCAAGGGTAAGCGCCCCAGCTACGAAGACTTTATAGAACTACTGTCGAATGTAAGTATACAGTACTACCCCGACGATGCGATACGGGAAGACGGAAAGCATCTTGACTCGGAAGTCTGGAAGCTGGAACTAACAGCTATAAAACAAGAGCCACAAAAATATTTTAAAAGCCATGGGGGATCAACAGCCTTCAAGCCTCAAGAGGAAACAGAATGAAGTTTGACCAGAGGCTACTCTGGACAGAAGACGACGACGAAGGATTAGAAGAAATTTTGGCTCTTGCTAGGGTCATTTCTAAAATCTGTGAAGTCACCATAAAAAATCTAGATATGGAAAAAGAATTAATTCCTCCTGCTTTGTTGTTTTGTGCAGTTTCCGAACTACTGGGCTATGCCGACGTAGATTCACAAGACCTAATGAAAGATGAAGAATTAAAACGTCAAATGAAAGTTATCCTCGATGCTGCGTTTAGAGTCATGCGAGGACAACCACTAGCATTAAATTGATGTTCCTTTACCTTCAAGTAAAGCGGTTATATGCTAGTTTAATACTTATTATAAAGGAGAAAGCAAATGGTATTACATCCAGAAACAGCCTCATATTCGCAGTACATAGCGTATGAAATACAGGGCTTACTAAAAAAATGTATTGACAAAGCACAAATAAAACACCAATTTTTTGCAACACCTCAAGAGCCATTGATTGGCGAGGTTGGTCATGTTGATGACTCAAAGTCTAATTGGGTAAGTGGACCATTCATTAAAGAAATATACGTCAAGGACGTCTACGGAAAGTCTTATAAAATCACTATAGAAGACTGGAAGGAAGACGTTGATGTTTAATCTACTAGGTCGACTTATCTATTTTTTGGTGACAGCGTTTTGTGTTTGCATCTTTTTAATAGAAGTTATCTTTTAGATTGTCCTTTACTTTAGGGTTTTTCAGTTTTACTATAATAGTAGTTAATAATAAGTGAATATTATGGCACACGACGAGATGAATTTTATAAAGCAACCCAAGCATGGTCGCTCCAAGATAGAAACTCACGAGCAAGGCGAAATACGAATGCTGACTCGTAAGGTCTATGAGCTGACCGTAGAGAACGGTACGCTTAAACAAAAAATAGCAAAACTTAAAGCGACAAGGTAGATTTTACGTTAGTTCACCTTTAACTACCTTGTTGCTGGTATGCGGTGGTTTTTTACTTTATCATTTTTCACTACCGCATACTCCTTTACTTTCTAATTTTTATTAGTTATCCTTAATTTTTATAGGGTATTTATTATGAACATATTTATATTAGATGACAATCCTCGTGCTTGTGCCGAGTACCACCTCGACAAGCATGTTGTCAAAATGCCGTTAGAGACTGCACAACTGATTTGTACAGCGCACTGGATTACTCATTTTTTCGGGCACATACCCCAAGCTATCGACAGCTATGAAACCAAAAAACTACGGGAATACTCTAGCGAGTACGACATTTTTCCGTACAAGCCTGTGATGCCTAATCACCCTTGTTCTATCTGGGTTCGTAGCTCTATGCAAAATTACATGTATCTCATGGTACTAGGGATAGCACTAGGTCGTGAGTACACACACCGATACAATAGAAAGCATAAGTCTGCTGAGCTACTATACGACCTACCCAGTATTAAATTACCTGACGATGGTCTTACAGACTTTGCTCAGGCTATGCCCGACGAGTATCGTGACTCTGACGCAATCACCGCCTACCGATCGTACTACCGAGGCGACAAAGCATACATCGCTAAATGGACTAAAAGAGATACGCCATGGTGGTTTTAATCCCCTTTACTTTCTAGTTTACTTTTTATATGGTATAAGGGTAATTAATTAAATTAACGGAGTATATTATGGACTACGATGAGTGGCAACAAAAAAATACCGACAAGTGGAATCAAATCTTAGACGACCTTAGAGAGTCAGGCGAAATAAATATGTTTGGCGCAGTGGGTTGGCTAGTAGATAACTACGGTCTTGAGCGATCAGAAGCAAGTAAGGTTTTTGAGAACTGGACTAAAACTTTCGGTGAGCGACATGGAGTCGTTTGAAAATATACAAGACCTTGTTCGTGACATGAATAAAGAAATAAAAAGTGGCACGGGCGAGGTCTACTACACGGACGAGAACGGTGTCAACAAGGAACTTAGCTACGTTGAAGACGTCGGTAATTATAATATCGCTTGTTACGTGGATGGTCAAGAAGTACCCGTCGGCTACGTCAATGTTGGAGAGCTTGTAGATGGGTAAAATGAAAGCATGGCTACACGAAGTTACAGACTCTTTTTACGACAATGGAGCCAAAGCTACCGCAAAAGAGTATAATATCAGTGAACAAGAAGTAATTGATGTTGTTAATACTTGGGAGGGCAATGAACCATGGGAAGCGAAAAAACTAACCGATACGTCGTCGAAATAGCAGTACCGACTGTAGAAACTTATGAAGTGGTTTCAGAAATACCGCTAACAAAGGAAGAAATAGTGAAAAGAACACAACACAGAAAGCCTCAAGATATAAAATACAGCGAGGCTATACCTACTGTTCTTGTTATAGAAGGGGTTATAGAGGATGAAGAAAACTAGAGGATTTACTTGCGGAGCATTCGACCTACTGCATCCTGGGCACCTATATTTCTTCAAAAAAGCAAAACAAAAGTGTGATCATTTAGTTATCGGACTACACACAGACCCAACAATAGACCGCCCCGACTCAAAAAACAAGCCATGTGAATCGACCTACGAACGTTGGCTGAGGCTCGACTCAGTGAAGTATGTTGACGAAATTATCCCGTACGATACCGAATCTGATTTATGGAACTTGTTGCAAATGCTAGACCTAGACTTCAGGTTTTTAGGCGACGACTACAAAAATAAACCATTCACAGGAAAAGAACTGCCCATCAACATAGAGTACATCAGTAGGGATCATGCTTATTCTTCCAGTGGCTTAAGAAAAAGAATAGCAGAAAACGAACGGTGGCGCAAAGAACCTACATAAACATTAAACCGATTGTCCTTTACTTTCCACTTTACTTTTTATATGCTATATGGGTAAATTAAATAATATATAGAGGTGACTAATCTTGAACAAAATAACTAAAATCGAGAAAGGGAACAGACCCAGACGGGTTAAACTAATGTCTGATGAGCTTTTTACCATTGGCGAAAAACTACACGACTTCGGTGAAGGCGAACTGCGTTTTTTAC
>TARA_R100000664_G_scaffold147_1_pt1 | contig 27353 bp, 44 predicted proteins | sample TARA_R100000664 | Tara Oceans TARA_R100000664 (sample SAMEA2622705) | marine metagenome | biome: marine biome (ENVO:00000447); feature: deep chlorophyll maximum layer (ENVO:xxxxxxxx); material: "saline water (ENVO:00002010), including plankton (ENVO:xxxxxxxx)" | depth 115 m | reverse complement strand
AGCAATAGGTGTCGGTTGGGTAGTTGCCTTTCCTCAACCAGATAGATTTGGCGGAGATGCAGAATTCTCTGAAGCCTTATCTTACGCACCAAGTATCTTGGCAATGTTTGAAAATGATAACGGAGATTTTCCACCGACAACAGGAACTGTCATTATGGGTGATGACAAAGGTGGTATAGATGCACAGGGGGTTATTCAAAATATAGATATACTTAAAGAGAACGCCAATCAAGGTATAGCAGTTGCTAGAGTAGAAGTTGATTCATTGATAAGAAGATTACCTTTATTGCTAAGAACTCCTGATGGTTGGGTCCCTGCGTATGGTACTGAAGTATTAAAAATATTAACTGGTGCTGATACATACGTTATCAAAACTAATGAATTAGGAATAGAGGAAATAAGAGTAAAAGGTTTACTGCCTGTGAAAACTGATGCTCTTGGTCGTAAATGGGTTTCGTGGGTAGATACTCCGCAGACAGACCTCAAAGAAATGGATGTAGAAAATAAGTTTGTATTTGTTGGTTTTACTGCAAAAGGAATAATGCCCCAATTAGCTGTTCCTAATAATCAACTTTTGGAACCACATAAGATTCAGGCTGCATTAGCAGAGTCTATACTTATTGAAAACAGTCCTTATGTTCCTGACTATGCTTTAGCACTAGAGGTAGGTATATTTGCCCTCTCAGTGCTATTTGCGTGGCTTCTCCTGCACGTTTTTGGTATTACGCTTGGTATTACCCTATTTATATCTTTAATGCTTACAACGGCTTATTTTGGCTTCTGGACTATTCAACAAGGATTACTAATAGATGTAACTTGGGCATTAATATCTCAATTTATAACTGGTTCTGTAGCTTTCTATATGAGATTTAGAGAGCAATACAAATTAAGACAGCAGATTAAAAAACAATTTGAGCATTACCTAGACCCAAGACAGGTAAAAGAGTTACAAAAAAATCCAAATTTGTTAAAGCTAGGCGGAGAAACTCGCTATGCATCATTTTTATTTACTGATGTTCGTGGGTTTACCTCAATGTCAGAAAAATTAGATCCCCAAGATGTAACTTATATTATGAATAAAGCACTTACTGCTCAACAAAAAGCAGTTCAGGCTCATGGGGGGATGGTGGATAAATACATAGGGGATGCAATGATGGCTATATTCAATGCTCCTTTAGACCAAGATTTCCATGAAAATAAGGCTATAGATTGTGCTTTAGATATAAAAAAGAATATGGAATTGCTGAGTGAAGAACTAGCTGAAAAGGATTTACCGCCTGTTGCTATAGGCATAGGCATCAATACTGGATATGCAGTGATAGGAAATATGGGCAGTGAATCAAGATTTGACTATACGGCAATAGGTGATGCAGTTAATACAGGTGCAAGGTTAGAAAGTGGCACTAAAGAAGCAGGAGTAGATTTGCTCATTGGTTACAATACTGCTATAAAGAGTGACTATAATTTAAAAAAATTAGAGCCTTTGAAGGTCAAAGGTAAAGAAAAACCATTACAAGTGTATACATGGGAATGAAATTATCACTAATACTAGGCGGATTGTTATTAGTAACATTAGCAAGTTCTTGGTATTACATTGATTATCTAAACGACCAGATAGCTACCCTGAAAGGGAATCAAATAGTCCTTGAGACACAAATACAAGAACAGAACGAAGCCATAGAAAGGCATTTAGAACAAGCAAAACAACAGCAACAGCAGATGAATAATCTCGCTGAGGAAAATAGACAAGCCATGAAAGATGTTAATAGGCTAAGAAAAACATTTTCCAACTTAGATTTAGATGAATCTGCGTTAGCAAACCCAGAAGATTTACAGAATAGAATTAATAAAGCATCAGCAAGAGTCATGGCAACTCTTGAAAAGTTAAGTAATCCAAACCAGTTTGATGAAGCACCTAGCAGTAATTAGTCTTAGTATATTTATGGCGAGTTGTTCTCTAATGCAACCGCAAGTAAAACCAGTGCAGGTCAAAACAATATCTGAAAGACCACCTATTTATCACCCACCTCTACCATATCCCATGAGTTTATCTGATGTTGATTGGGAGGTTATGACCCCAGAAAGAATGGAAGAATATCTTAAAAATCTTGAAAATGGAGATGCTCCGAAGCGTGCTTATTACTCCTTAACCAGTAAAGAATACGAAAATCTAAGCATGGACATGGCTGAAATAACCAGATATACAAAAGATATTTTAAGCATCATTAAGTATTACAGAAGTCTAGATAAAGAAGAAGATGATACAAAAAAGGAATAATCTGTTATAGAATCAATCCTATCTAAACATAGTAGGAGGTAATTATGTTAGAAATCATAGAGTGGCTAGTTAGAGTAGCACAAGTTATTCCCTTTATTGTTATGGCTGCATCTTTGGTGTGTGCCTTAACACCAACACCTAAAGACGACCAAATCATAGGAAAGATTTACAAAGTCCTAGATTGGTGTGCCTTGAACGTGGGAAAGGCTAAAGAAGTAGCACCTAAGAAATGAGTGAATCCCCTGACGCTTTTGTATACAGAGCAACTCTAGACAGGGTGGTTGATGGGGACACCCTTGATTGTACGTTGGACTTAGGCTTTGATGTTCAATTACACAAACAAAGGGTAAGGCTCGCAGGGATAGATACCCCTGAGAGCAGAACAAGGAACTTAGCTGAAAAGGCATTAGGTCTTAAAGCTAAAGAAAGATTAATAGAATTGTGCGAAGGCACATTTAAAGTTAAATCTTTAGGAAAAGGCAAATACGGAAGAATATTAGGAATACCCTATGATGCAGAAGGTAATGACATTTGTAAGACGCTTATTGATGAAGGTCATGCAGTGGAATATTGGGGTGGTACTAAGAAAGCCAAAGTCCGAGAAGATGGAACTTGGGGAGAATAATATGCAAATAATAAGCGAAGAAGGAATCTCGTTAATTAAAAAGTTTGAAGGTTGTAGGTTAGAAGCGTATCAGGACAGCGTAGGAATCTGGACAATAGGATATGGAACTATAAAAGGAGTTAGGGAAGGCGACAAGATTAACCAAGATGAAGCAGAACATTTATTACAGGAAGAACTGCCTGAATATGAAGATTATATAAATAAGATGGTCAAAGTTCCTCTCAAGCAATGTCAATTTGATGCATTGGTTGCTTGGGTCTTTAACTTAGGTTCAGGAAACTTACAAGAAAGCACAATGTTAAAAGTTTTGAATGAAGGTAAGTATGACGAAGTTCCTGCACAAATGAAAAGATGGAATAAAGCAGGTGGTGAAGTATTAAATGGTTTAGTTAGACGCAGAGAAGCGGAAGCTATTATGTTTCAAGGTGGAGAGTGGTACGCTGTCTGATGGCACTGTCAAAGAAACAGAACAAAAGACTTGGGGCAATACTGTCAGTAATGTTCAAAGAAGAAACACCACAAGAACATTTAGAAGAAGTAGTCAACGACGGCTTTGTAGCCAAAGAAGAAGAAGGCTTTGCTATTACTCCAAAAGGACTTGATGAAAAAAATCGGCTTTGTACCCTAGCAGGGTTGAACATCAAGTATCAAAGTGAGAAAAGTGGAGAGAATACTGGGTAGGACATTCGTTCTGCCCTTCTCTAAATCCAATCATTACCCTCATACCAACCCACTAAAGAATATCTAGTTCCTTTGGTAACAGGCATTACTTGATGATATAAGAAAGAAGGAAACACGATAACTGTGCCCTTTTGCCTAATTAATTCTTGGTCAGGTGTGGGTATATCTTTAGTAAAAACAAAGTCTCCACCTTCATATTCCTTGCTGTGACTAAGCTGAACAGTAACACTTAGCTTTCTTTGAGAAGCATTATTTAACAAGTTACAGTCCATGTGCTCAGTGTAAAAGTCTCCTGATTTATATTTACCTAATTGGAACTCATACATTCCATTTAAGTTAAAGCCAAAACTTTCCCTATTAGCCATGACTATATATTTGTAGACAAGGCTATTGATAAAGTCTGAATAAGGATTGTTGTAATCAATGCCTACTATTTCAGATGACCTTATCTTTTTGTTAAGACTGGTATTGTCGTGACCAACTTCTCCTAGCTTGGTGTCAACTTGGGTAATGAGCATACGAAGTTCATCACAAGCAGACTCAGAAAGTTCTGCATCCCAAGCGTACCACCAACTATTCATATAGGTTCTTCAAATATTTCAACTGAATGTAGATTAGGGTCTTTGTATTTTATCAAAATACGTCCACTCCTATATCTAGTTCTGACCATTTTAGAATCAGCATAGTAAGATTCTATTTGTCTATCCAATTCTTCAGCCTTCAATCTTTGTCTAACCGAATCAACTTTATAATCATATTGCGTCATTGCATTTCCCCCCATGATTAAAGGTCTATTTTACCAACTGGTTAAAATTTGAACAATTATTTATTGTAATGACCGTAATACTGGTTAAATTTAGCTATAGCTTCTTCGTCTGTGTAAGGCTTTTGTCCGAATCCTCTTTTTTCCTCACAGTCTAATGCCCACCAGTTATAGAAGTTATTGAAATAGCTATTCTTCTTATCGTACTTAAATACTTCGTACATTTTCTCCCCCATTTTTTTATTAATTTCTATTCATTTGCCAATCTTCTAATCTATGCCATAGTTCCCTGCCCAAATAATAAGGCAAACAAATTAGCATTAATGCCAATACAAAACACCCAAACAATAAACCTATTACTGTATAAAATAGAATATCTCTAAATTTAGTCATTTAATTTCTTCTATTGTTGTTGTAAGCAGCTATTTTTTTTGCCCAGTTCTTAGGCATTTTCCTTTTTTTAACAGGTCTGCCATATTCATCATGTGGCTCTGTAGGTGCTTGTCCATATTCTTCTTCTTTAGAATAATCGCCATAAGTATTATCTTTCATTTGTTTTCTCCATTAAGTGTTCATAAAAATAATCAATCATATAAGAAAGTAAAACTCCTTCTGCTAGATTATAAGTTTTAGACATTTCTTTTAATTTATCTTGATATTCTTGATTGGCTCTAGCAGTTATTCTTGTATCTTTTTTTGCTTGCAAATACTTATCTTTAGGTAAATTAATTTCTTTAAATGTTACGTCAGACTTTACCTCATTTCTCCATTCATCTTTAAAATCTTCAATGTCTTTCATTTGCCTTGTCCCCTATATTTAGCTTTACGCATACGCTTTTTGTGTTTGTTCATGGTGGATGTTCCAACATTTCCTCTGCCTATACTTGTTTTCTTTCCCCTAGAACCACATTTAGGTTCGTGACGTAATAAATGATTTTGTGTTGCTTTTCTCATATACTAATAAATTCAATAGAAGGTTCTACTTGATAACCTTCGTGCATAAACTCTATGCACTGAGCAAATTGCCAAAGGGGCAACTGTACGCTTGCTAAATCTTCCCCTTCCTCTGTCTCTGTTACACCAGTAAAAAAACATGGACCACAAAACTCCCAAACTATTGGTGGAGTCCAAAAAGAATCAAAGTTTTTTATATAATCCTTTGTTGCTTTACTGTGGTCATAAACTCTGATGCCATTGTCTATATTTTGTAATGTAGAAAATTTGAAAAAATATCTTTCTTCATCACTTTTTAATAGACCTTCTTCGTCTCCCCACCAACGAGTTGCAGGTGCATCTATGACTGCTTGAGTTTCTATAAGCCTGCAACCTATATCTGCTCTCATTTCTTCATACCAGTCTTTTTGACTTATTTTTTTATGTTGTATGATTCTTTCTTTGGGGTCAACAAAAAATGTGTATATATAATCCATGACTAAACTGTCTCCTTTTCTTCTATTTTTTTAAAAAATTGTGCTAGCAACATACTGATACGAGGGTTTATGGGTGTTCTGCCCTTTTCCCATCTAGAAATTACTGACCTATTTGGTATACCATTTGTGTAGTAACCCAAATAATCTGCAATTTCAGATTGAGTTGTATTAGTATCTTTTCTTAATTCTTTTAGTTCTTCACCTGTCATTATTTCACCTCGTAATCTTTATCTATGATACCAACATCTTTAGAACCCCTGAAGTGTGCCTTCACAAAAGTTGTTTTGCCATTAGCCAGTTTTCTAATATGTTTTCTCACACTATGGAACGCAGTACCACTTGACCTACTGTTTCCACAACCACCACCTGCTTCATCGTTTCCATACATATCTAGCTTCAAAGTTTTATGCTCATAGCTAGGTCTCTCTGCCAAGACAGTATGCGTAAACTTTTTTAACCTCGTGTGACCATCGGTTGTGTTTGGTCTACCTTGCACATCTTTTGACTGAGTAATCTCAGGATAATTCAACATAATGTTCAACGTGATAAACGCACTTGATACCATTTTAGTCCAAATATTTAGTGATACATTTGTATATTGCCCTTGTTCATCAGGGTCAGTGATTATGTAATCTACAAAATGCCCTTGAACCCAATATGTATAATCCTCTGCCGTAAGTGTTTTACCACTTTCGCCTAACCCTTCAATGAACACTTCCCCTTTATGAAATGTAAACGCATACTGAGAATAGTCATGCACAAAATATCCATTTTCTCTGTCATACATAAGCATAGACATCAAGAAAATAGGTTCGTCTGTTTCCTCAGCAGTATAGTCCAATTCACGCACTAGCACATTCATTACTGCATCAGGTGTTTCTATCTGTATGAATAAAAGTTTGTAGGGTGCATATACAGGCATAGCAGGAATAATTTTTTCTACTTCCTGTTCGCTTAATATGTTGTGTTCATCTTTTTGGTCTATGTAGAACTTTGCTGCCTGTTGTATCTCTTGGCTCATAGCCTTGAAATACTCTTGCCTTACATTTTCAGGTATAGGTTCAACCATTAGATTAAAATGCGGTGGCATACCAACTCTTTCATTTAGATAATGTACGTCTTGGTACATATATATTAGTTTCTGTAAGACTGTATTATTCATTGTTCTGTTTAGAGTTGCCGTACTTTATTACTTGATGCAAAGCGTTCCAGTCCTTATCATTTAAAACTTCTTTAACTGAAGCAAGCGGCAAATTAAATAAATCAACATCATATTTATTGCTCAAATCATTTAAAAGCACTTCTAAATTCTTATTAGTATTCATTGGTACACTCCTCAAATTGAAGGCTATCTTCATACATCATGTCTAAATTTTTAGATGATAAACCATTCATTGAAACGGCTAACTGCAAAAAATCTATCACAAGTACAACTAATGGCTTTTTGCGAAAGTTAGACTCTACATAATTAATGCAATCATGTTTTAAATCTTCTCTGTCTCTTAATGTCCAGAGGTCATTTATTAATTCGTAATCTTTGTCCTGTAACATTATGATTGCTCCTTCATGAATAATTTGCTTTCAATAGTTGCAACGTCATCATGGAAATTTGAATCTTCTAAAGCTTCACAAGCTACGTTAAGGATGTCTCCTCTATCCCATTTGCAAAACTTACTTACTACAAGACCTAAAGCTTCTGCATCAGTGGCTTTATATCCATTTACATACGCTTTTTCTTTAATAGCAGTAACTAATTGAGGTATCACTGCATTAACGATTTCATCTGTAGACATTTCATTACAATCAAAACAGTTTAAATTTATGCTAATCATTTTTTTCTCCTGCCTTTCGGCTCAATTTATTATTTAACATGGTGATAGTATAACAATGTTTACATAAATAAACAAGTACAAAATGTACCTAATTTAAAAAGGTAAGTGGTCTATATCTTCTACTATTAATGAATTTACTTCTTCTAAAAGTTCATATTCAGAGCCGTAGGCTTCAACGAACTTTCTTTTATATGGGTGTCTGCTTATTGGTTCTTTATCGCCGCCCCTTCGGTGGTGTTCAAAACATAAAGGCAAGACTAAAAAATGAGCACCTTCCTTCGTTTTTCCTTCTATATGATGTATTTCGCTAGGCACATAATAAAAACCCTTTTTACGACATACGATGCAGCCAAGTTCTCGTACTTTTGCCATGTGCTCCTTTTCTTTAGAAGTTGGACTTCTACCTTTCATTAGGCTTATCTTTTTTATCTTCCCTGCCATCTATGACAATAAGATGTTCCTGCATCCATTTATCACTTACCCCTTCTTTCTTTAACTTTTCTTTTAGAATTTCCTCAAGTGTTTTCTTCATTTTTTTCTCCCTCTATTATGATAGCTTTAGCTGATTTAAAGTTTTCAATTAATTTATGATAATTTTGCTCATTGAAATCACGCATTGTTTTGATTGCTTTTTTATTAGACAACCAATATTTCTCAAGTCCTTTAACTGTTTTTATTGATTCAATAAAAGCTGAAATAATAATAAGCAAATCATCTGAAAATTTATGCTCCGTATCTTTTTGCTTCTTCTCTTGCATTTACCATTTTTGTTCGCCATTCCTCAAAACCTACTTCAAGTGCTTTGAGTTCTACTTTCAAACTAGAAAGGTTTGCTTTATTAACCGCAAGCTGCAACCTTATTCTATATAGTTCAGGATTATTTTCAGCAAATACCTCTTGGGATGCTACTGTTTTGTGCCCTTCCGCCATAGCTATAGTTTTTAATTTGGCGAGCAGTCTTTTTATATCTGCATCGCTTTTTAGTATTTCATACTCAGCTTTTCTGATGGGTTTGGCTAACTTTCTTATTCTGTGAATCCACAGTTCATTTTGTTCTTCCATTGAACTTAAAATGGTGCTTCATCTTCTTCGTCAATCTTTTTAAAAGATGCACTCAGATAATCAATACCGCTTGCAGATAGTTTTAGCCAACTTCCAAACTTTAGCTTATCTTTATCTACAGTAACCCTTCCGCCAAAGTCTGGACTATTGGGACTGGTTTTTTCTTCTTCTGAGGTTGCATAAATAAGACCTACAGATTTCATAAGTTCTAGTTTCTTTTTACCATCGCGGTTTTCACTTTGAACTATTCTGTAGTAACCTTTTTCTCCGCCTTTAGTCATGTTTCCTGTCCACATAACTTCTGCTTGGTTCTCTTTAAAAAAGACACCTTTTAATTCATCATCAAATTGTTTATCCATAATTAGATACCTCTAACATTCTATATTTATAACCTTTGCCCCCAGATATACGCTTCTTGGTAATTATTTCCACACCCATATCTAATGGCAATCCAAATCTTACACGACATTCATACTTACGCATATTCCGTATGGCAGCACTTATAGTTGGCTCACCATAGAACTTTCCTGTGTTTCTTTGTATAGCGTCTTGTAATTCCCAAAAAGTCCACCAACGTCCATCTGACATACATCGCCATACGCACCAGTTAAGGTCTTGTTTGTGCGTTGCTTTGCTTTTGGGTTTCATGTGCACTATTTCTGCATCTATTTTATTTAGATTCATTTTATTTTTCTCCCTTGTTTTCATATAAAGATATAAGATTTTCTAATGCTTTCTTAGTGTCATTAGAAGAAGCTATTAAAGCCTTCTTGATGGTATTCTCGTTTGACTTATATATTTCTTGGCAAGCAGCTTTTTCAGGATTCTTTAAAAAACTTCTGCATAGTTCTAAGAACTTTCCTTCGTCATCTGCTGATGCAATCATGTTACCATCTGAATTAACTATATGATATTTAGCATCTTCTTTCATGGCAGGTTCATGCTTAGATGCAGTCTTAGGTAAAGGCTTTACTTTTGCGACCTTTTTGACTGTTTCTTCTGCTTTATTAGCATCATCATCAGCAGCACCAATACCGCAAGCTAAAGATAATGAGTACCTGCGAGCATACGTCAGTGCAGAGCCGTAGCCGTGTGGTGTCTGCTTATCAGCAGGAACAAATATTTTTCCTGTTTCTAGCCTAGAGCCATGTCCTATGAACACAGTCTCTATACAAACTCCACCCTCTACTTGCTCAGATATTTGTTGATACAAAACACCTTGCTCTAGTAAAGGCTCTTTTACCGCCTGTATAACATCTTCTAATGTTGCGTAAGGACTACCTGATGTGTTTCTTTTGTTTTTAAAGAACTCATTTATTGCAGACCTATTTGCATCGTTGATTTTTTTTTGTGCTTCAACTATTGCACTTATCAATTTATCCATATTTACCTCTATTTCAAGTTAAAAAGTTCAGCAGCAGCTATTTTCTCTTTATTTGACCACCGCCAGTCGTCAAAGTCTGGTACTAATAAACTAGCCACCTGTTTAATGTCATCAGAATAAGACAGTAAGTTCATCATAGAACCACAGGCTTTCCTAACAACTTTCATGTGCTCCTCTACATCAGGTACAGGCACAGTTCGGACTTCTTGTGTAGTCTTTGTGGCATATACATAATCAACTAAAGGAACGGCTTCTAAAGCAGTAGCATATATAGATAACTGCCTGCTATAAGAATTCGGTAATACACTCGGCATTCTATTCGTGGTTTTTATATCACGCACTATGCCTTCATAATAGAGGTCATAATAGCCGATTATTGGAATGGGAATTTCTTCATATTCTAGTTTTATTTTCCCTTGAGACTTTATTGGCTTTCCTAACTGTCTAAAAAAAGGTATCGCAATTTTTATATAGTCCACTAATACGTTTCTTTCAGTCTGTGCTTTTGCCTTGTTATAAGCAAGACCGCCCTGCATGGCATCATATTCACGTTGGTCAAAAACATCTAGTGCATAAGTTACAAGGCTTTTTTCTGATAACCTCATATCAAACAAAGACTTTTCTATAGTGTTGTCTATTGCAGTACCCCTCCAAAAAGCAGGAATGCCAAAATTTTCTTTATATCCACTAACTTTTAATAGCCAGTGTGTAGGGTTGTTTATAAATTCGTTTATAGATGAGGGGGAAAGGTGGTCAACATTATGTTGTTCAAAAGGATTATTTGTATTCATATTATGTGTTTTCAGGTTAATATCAATTTAGATGTGCTATTTTAGTACAATATGGGTGGATTTACAAGAACAAATGATGTATTCTAGCCATCATGAAATTATCTGATTATTTGAGTAAACATAAAATTACCCAAGATAAATTTTTAGATGAGTCTAAAAGGCTTGGTGGTACATTTTCTAAACACGCAATTTCTAAATGGTGTCAGGATAAAAGAATTCCCAGAAAAGAAGAAATGCAAATTATTTATGAAGTTACAGGGGGTCTAGTAACGGCAAATGACTTTTATGATTTTAATGTCTTGCCAGATAAATCTATCTAGTACATAATGGGTTACTATGTCTATAGAAGCAATAGGTTGGTGTAAACGCCAAAAATGTAATACCCCTTCAACTAAATTAGTCCTTTTTATTCTATCAAACTACGCAGACCAAGAGCACTCTTGCTATCCTAGTGAAAAGCATATAGCTAGTATTTGCGGTATTTCAGATAGACAAGTAAGAAGGTGTTTAGCTTGGTTAGAGCAAAATAATTTAATAAGGAAGGAAATGCGTTCTGGTACTTCAAACAGGTATTTTTTGAGTGTGGACGCCCATGTCCTTACTCTTAGGACACCCACTACCGCCTATACTAAAGACAAACTAAAAACTAAGAAAGGGGGTAAAAATGCACTTGCAGGATAAGCTACTAGAAAACAATATAAGATTAAAAAATTACACAGAAGGAACACACAAAACAAAATGTCCAAAGTGTCAACCACCACACAAAGCTTCAGATAGACCTCTTTCTGTAACTATTGATATAGATAGTGCTGTATGGTTTTGTCATCACTGTGAAGACACTGGCTCTGTATACGATAAAACAACACCAATAACTAAAAGTGTTAATAAGCCAAAGGCTGCAGAACCAATAACTATAGAAAACACAAAGCACACAAAGTTTCTTGATGACTATTTTATTTCTCGTTCAATAAGCAGAGAGACATACGAATACCATTGTGTTCATACTAAAGATAGTAAGTGGATAGCTATGCCCTACAATCCACACAATAACCGATGCGACAATATAAAGTTCAGAACTGTAGACAAACAATTTAAGCAAACTCCTAATGCTAAAAAATCTTTATATAACTATAAGGCAGTAAAAGATTCAGATACGGTTATATTTGTAGAGGGTGAAATAGATGTTTTAAGTTTGTGGGAAGTAGGGTTTCGTAATGCAACAACTCTACCTGATGGAGCTCCTGCACAGGCAAACTTCAAAGAAAATGATAAAAGGTTTAGTTGTTTGCAGGCATATCCATTAAAAGCAAAAAAAATAATTATTTTTGTAGATAATGATGGGGCAGGAGAAAACTTAAATAAGGAGTTGCTTCATAGGTTTGGAAAAGACAGGTGTTGGTATGTAGAAGTTCCTAAAGATTGTAAAGATGCTAATGATGTTTTGGTTAAGCATGGTGCTGCCACTTTAAAAAAAATAGTAGAAAAGGCAAAGCCTTATCCAGTGGATGGTTTATATACTGTTAACAATTATACTAGCCAAGTCATAGATTTATTTAATGGCAATTATACAAAGCCTATTGAGATAGGGTTTCCTTCTATAGATAGGATATACAAAGTGTTAAAAGGAACATTTCATGTTTGGACTGGCATACCTAATCATGGAAAAAGCACAGTTCTAGACCAGTTTCTAGTTAACATAGCTAGAAAGCATGGATGGAAGTTTGCTATGTTTAGTCCAGAGCACTCTACCAGTATGCACATAAGAAGGCTTGCACAAATAGTTTCAGAAAAACCTTTTGATAAAAGCATAGAAGGAAGAATGAGCACTGATGAGTTGCACAATGCTCTAGATTGGGTAAATGAGCATTTTTATTTTATTGAGACAAGGGAACACATACCCAACATTGAGAAGATATTAGATATAGCCAAACAAAGCGTATTAAAGTTCGGAATTAATGGGTTGGTCATAGACCCTTACAATGAAGTAGATGCTAGAAGAAGGGGCAACTATAGAGAAGATGAACACATAAGGGATTTTATTTCTAACTGTAAAAAGTTTGCAAGGGTTCATGATTGCACTGTTTGGGTAGTAGCACATCCTACCAAGATGCAAAAAGAAAACGATGGCGGTTATGCACCACCAACCGCTTATGACATAGCAGGTGCTTCTCATTGGCACAATCAAAGTGATGCTGTAATTACAGTACACAGAGACTTTGATGATGACTCTATAAATATAATCACAAGAAAGATTAGAGAGCAGGGATTATATGGTCAGATTGGGGAATGCAAATTATTTTATAATCACAAAAAAAGAGTTTTTGAGGAAAGAGCAGTAGAAATCCAAGAAAACTGGACAGTTTAGGAGCATCCCATTGAAAAACATACAAGAATTATATGATGCGGCTGCTTCTAGATATGACGATATATATAACAGTAAAGAAAATCACAAAATAATAAAAGCTGAAAACAAGGTTCTAATTGATTGTTTGCCTCCTGCAGCTTATGCACAAAATAAGACTGTATTAGATTGTGGGGCAGGAACAGGGTTGTTTTTAGATTTGTTCAGAGAAGAAATTAAACCCTATAACTATTTAGGTTTAGATATAAGTGAAAAGATGCTTTCACAAGCAAAGGCAAAACACAAACAGTATAAATTCCTTCATAAAGATTTTATGAGTTATTCTGATGAAAATAAATATGATTTAGTTACAAGCCTTTTTTCTATAACGGATTATTGTGGGGAAGAAGGGTTTATAAAACTTTTTGATTATATAAAGAAAGGTGGATTCCTATATGTAACTTTTTTAAATAGTTCTGTTGATTATGAAGTTGTCAGCCATGAAGGGGGAGAGACTATTGACCCTTACAGGTTTACTTATAAACAAATACAAGACTTATTAGATAATATAGATTATGATTGGTCGTACACATTGGGTCTTTCTAGTATAGAATATGACAATAAAAGTGAGACATTAAAAGATATATACAGAAGTATGAACAAAAACATTCACAACCTTTCTAAGTGTAAATACTATTTATTGATATTACAGTTATGAAGCTAAATTTAAACCTAAACGTATTTGATGCAGCTTTAAATAGACTCCAAGAAGTTTACGAGCAAGGGCACACGATAGTAATTTCCCAAAGCGGAGGCAAAGACAGCACGGTCTGCATGGAACTTGCGATAATGGCTGCTGATGCAGCAGGTAAGCTTCCAATAAATGTTATACATCGTGATGAAGAAATATTGTTTCCGAATACATACGAATACTTAGATAGAGTTGCCCAAAGACCTGAAGTAAATATGCATCATGTTTACGCAGGTCAACCTGTTATAAATGTATTCAATAGAAATTTACCTTATTGGTGGATTTTTGATGAAGCAGTTAACCCTGATGATTGGGTAAGGAAGCCACCACCTTATGCGTATAAGATTGAAGAACAGAATATAACTGCGTTAGTTACACCAGAAAGGTTTCCTGTTGAAGAAGGCAAGGACCTAATGGCTTGTATCGGACTGAGAGTACAAGAGAGTCCTAATAGACGTATGGGGTTGTTTTCAAGCAAAGGTCACATAACTAAAGGCAATGAAATAGGAGTAAAGTATCTAAGACCAATATATGATTGGACAGATGGAGATATTTGGAAAGCAATAGGAGATTTTAAATGGGACTACAATCATGCTTACGATGTAATGGTAAAACATGGAAGGTCAAAAAATAAACTCAGAATTGCACCTTTAACAATGACGACTGCAGGAATCCCTGATTTACAATTAGGTCAGAAAGCATTTCCAAGATGGTTTGATTCAGTATGTCATAGATTAGACGGCATTAGGACCGCTGCTCAATTCGGAAAAATATCATGTCAACCTATAAGAAAGTCAGGAGAAACGTGGGAAGAATGTTTTAAAAGAGAATGTATAGAAGAAGCACCAGATTGGATAGCAGAAAGGGCAGTGAAAGTTATGGAATCTGAACTAAGAAAGTTCAACAAACAAAACGGTTCTGCTATGGATTTTCCGCAGGTAAATTCTATAAGAGCAAATCCGAATGGTTCATGGAAAAAATTAGCAATAAACCTATACAACGGAGACCCCTTTTCTTTGAAACAAGGAACGCTTCCCTATATGGAGCCAGAATACTTTAGAGAAGGTTCTGGTACTTGGGGCGGAAAACCAACTTTTTAAATAATCAAAATAACAGGAGAAAACATGGCTAGAACTAAAGGTAAGGCAGAAGTAGAAAAGAAGAATAAAGTATTAGAGGCTTTAAATATTCAATACGTTACTCACGATAAAATTGTACCTAATACCTATAATCCCAACAGGCAATCAGATGATGAATTTGAATTGCTAAAAAGGTCAATGACTGAAGATGGATTTACTCAGCCTATAGTGTGTGTAAAGCACGAAGATGATGAAAGTATGTTCAGAATAGTAGATGGTGAACACAGATGGAGATGTTCAAAGGCTCTAGGGTATACAGAAATACCTATAGTAGTTACTCCGATGACTTATGAACAAGCAAGAATAGCTACTCTAAGGCACAACAGAGCAAGGGGTTCTGAAGATATTGAATTAACATCTGAAGTTTTGAGGGACTTAGAAAAACTAGGAGCCTTAGATTGGGCACAAGACAGTCTGATGATGGACGACTTAGAACTTCAAAGAATGATTGAAGATATACCTGCTCCTGAAGCTATGGCTGATGAAGATTTTGGAACGGCTTGGATTCCTACTGATAGCGACACATCAGAAGATAGTGTAACAGGCACTGAACACAAAACCGCAGATGGAACTATGATTAAGGCTCTTACTCCAGAAGCGTTAAATGCTCAAAGAGAAGTTGAAAGAAAAGTAGCAGAAGCAAAAACAGAAGAAGAAAGAAGCATGGCAGTTCAAGCAGCCAACTTCTATAGACTGAATCTAGTCTTTAGTGGAGACGAAGCAGATGTGGTCAAATCGGTGCTCGGAGATAAGCCTGCAGAAATGCTTTTAGAATTGTGTAAATCTAAAAACTAGCCAAAAGTAGTCTAAAAATACTAAATTAGGCTGCGAGAAATGCGTTTTAAGCAACAAAAAGGCATCAAGTAATGGTATAGCATACCCCTAATCATGCGGCTTTTAGGTCGTTGAAATAAAAAAGAGCCCTCGTTAAAGGGCTCTATAACTTATGATTATTTAATTAATCTAAAGTTTCTCTTTGGCTTGGGAGTATATGAATCCACAAATGTTTCTCTTGCGTAAGCATCTTTCAATGCAAACTTGAGATAGTCTTCATCAAGTCCAAAGTCTTTGTAGCCTTTTATTATGCAATCTAGATAAGGCATACTAGGGGGAGTAATTCCCTTGCTGTTCATTATATAGAGCATAACTTCTTCACTACCCAATTTTTCTTCTATGCCTTTTACAGTGCATAATTTTTTGGTGTAAAGGTGAGGGTAACCTTCATAAGTATCTAATGCAGATTCACAGGTCTGCGTAATTCTCCACAAACCGAGTGGAACTTTGGCATTATCTACTTCTTCTACGTCAGCAACCCCTCTGAATTTAAGTTCCCAACCATGCAGCATTAAGCTACCGACTGGTTCAGCATTAGGACACCTCATTTTCATTTGGTTCACATTCAGATTGCTTCCATAAGCACCATACAGGTAAGATTTATATTTCATTTTTTTCTCCTTATATTTAGTTAAGTTCATCTTCCCTTTCTTCAAAGTAACTTTTGACTTTTAGGTCTACACCATCAAGCCATCCGCTATCCGTTTCAGAAACTGTTTCTTCTTCTGTTGTTATGTTTTCAAAATCAACAAAGGTTATGTTTAATCCTTTTCTTTCCAACCATGCAACTAATGAAACCCTATCTAAACTGTTTTCTCTTGCAGTATCATAAAAGGTATTCAAATCACAATTAAATAATAAGACCTCAAGGGCAGTAGAAATTCCATCACCTGTAACTATCCAACCATTGTATTGTCTAGAGTATTCAATTTCATACCCATTGTTCTCTATAAGAGTTCTAGTTAAATTGTAAGGTCTGTTCTTACTGACACTTCTTCTTCTGTTAGCAGGTGTTAAAGCAACACTCTTTTCAACAAAAGCCATCAAGAAACTTAACCAGTTAACAATCTTTGTGAAATTTAAAGTTCCGCTATGTTGTCTGAACTCTATAGTTCCGTATCTAGCCAAAGATTCTAAATTAACTTTTAAATATCTAGTTCCTGCACTTCCTGCAAGACGTCTTTTAGTAGTTGCTCTTTTAACTCTATTCTTACTGCCAGTAATACTTCCGCACCAATGAGCATTGCTTCTTCTGCTTCTTGGCATTACTAGGTCTATTTGACTTTCGTAGTCTGCGTATCTCTCATATACAGTCTGTATCTGTCCGACAGTTAAATCTTCAACTCCTAAATGAATGTGTAATCCACATCTTCTAGTAACATGAATTCCTTCTATTGTGTCTAAGGCTTCACATACTTTAGCAAGTTGTTCTATTCCTTCTTGTCCTTTAAGTATAGGACTAACAATCTCACCGCAAGTATCATAATTAGGCAAGCTACCATCTGTAACTATTTTCCAGTAATCTAATACTGTGTGCGTGTATCCTTCAAAATGACATTCAACAACTTGGTTAAGAGTTCTGGCTACTTCTCTAATATCAGCACCTTCAAACTCCATTTCTATTCCAAATGTTCTGTCTGTTATGGTTGGTAAGTTATTCATTCAATTTACTCCTATTCAATTTATTAACTTAATATGTAGATTATAGATGAAATGTTTACAAATGTAAACACCTATTTGCACAAAATGTACTTATTTTTTTGACACATATAGATATATGACTTTAGAATGTCATTAGCCTTTTATAAAAAGTGATAATTTATGGTTAAAAAAAAGATAAATAAAAAACTAACTCTTACCAAAAAAGAGGAAATTAGAAACAAGTTTGTACAAGGTATAGAAGATAACAAAGGCGGTAGAAAACTATATTCTATAGATGAACTAGCTGCTGATTATGGGATTCCTAAACCCACTTTATATAAAACTGCACAGAGAGAGGATTGGACTTTTCAACAAAAAAGGTTTCAAGATAAGTATTTAATTGAACTAGATGAAAGACGAAGGAAGGAACTTATACAAGAAGCCGTTCAATTTGATAAGACCAGTTTACAGTTGGCTAAAGGCTTAATGGGTCAGATAGCACAAAGCCTAAGACAAAACACTGAAGATGATAAAATTAAACCTCAGGTTTTAAACAGTCTTAGTCAAGCATTGGGTCAGGTGCAGAAGGTCGGAAAGTTGGCGTTAGGGCAAGCTACAGATAATGTAAACCTAGAAACAAATGGAAAAGACAGCGAAACATTCAGAGAGGCTTTGGGATTGTTGGACAACATTGCCGAGCAACGCAGAAAAGGCGACTCTAAGTCTGTACACTGATTGGCTTACTAAAGCTAGAGCCAAGCAACTAAGTCCGCAAGAAGAACACCACATCTGGTTAATCTTGGCAGGTCGTGGTTGGGGTAAGACTAGAACAGGTGCACAAGACATAGCCTTATACGCTTTACGCAATCCAGACAGTATTTGTGCAGTTATAGCACCTACTTTTGGAGATCTAAAAAGAGTTTGTTTTGGTGGTCCTAGTGGATTGTTATCTATCATTCCTGATGATTGCTTTTATACATCAAGAGGAAGGAAGTCTTATTCAGAGACCACAGCAGAGATAAGATTAGATAATGGCAGCAAAATTATTGGTTACGCTGCTATTGAACCTGACAGGCTTAGGGGTCCACAGTTTCATAGAGCATGGTGTGATGAATTAGCTGCATGGAGATACCCAGAAACATTTGACCAATTAATGTTTGGTTTGAGGTTAGGCGACAACCCACAATGCGTTATTACTACTACTCCAAAACCCACACCGCTAATTAAACAACTTATAGAAAGAGAAGATGTAATAGTTACGTCAGGAAGCACATTTGAAAATGAAGCCAACCTAGCACCTTCAGCATTGGCTATGCTTAAAGAAAGGTATGAAGGAACTAATTTAGGTAGGCAAGAACTATATGCAGAAATAGTAGATAGCGTAGAAGGGGCATTGTGGAGCAATGCTATGATTGAAGAAACAAGGCTGCCTGAAAATGAAGAAAGAGAGCTCACTAAGATAATTGTGGCTATAGACCCTGCAGTTACATCAGGGGAAGATTCAGATGAGACAGGCATCGTAGTAGTAGGCAAAGACGCAAATAATGAGTATTATGTACTAGAAGACCAGAGCGGAAAGTATTCTGCGGATAAATGGGGAAGAATAGCCATTAATCTTTTCTACGAGTGGGAAGCTGATAGAATAGTTGCAGAGGTAAACAATGGCGGTGATTTAGTGGAAAGACTTATAAGAGGTATAGACCCCAACGCAAGTTATAGAAGTGTTCATGCTACTCGTGGAAAGTTGGTTAGGGCGGAGCCTGTTAGTGCCCTATATGAACAAAGGCGTGTTCACCACATGGGCGTTTTCCCTGAACTAGAATCACAAATGACAACCTACACAGGTGAAAGACTTAAACCAAGTCCTGACAGACTAGATGCTTTAGTATGGGGATTATCCGAAATAAGCAGGTCAAGGGGCGAAGTAAATTGGAGAATAAGCTAATGGCTATACTGGATAATATAAAAAACGTATTTACTAGAAATACAACAGAAAGAAAAATGACAGGTAACATGGTTGGTTACTTTGGAGTTGGAACATCTAAATCAAGAAATTACAGATATGAAGATTTAGCTGAAGAAGGCTACATGAAAAACAGTATCGTGTATCGCTGTGTAAACGAAATAGCTAAAGGTGCAAGTGCAGTACCTTTCATGGTCAAGTCAGGGGATCAGGTGTTAGAGAGTCACCCAATAATATCTCTATTGTCTCGTCCTAATCCCCTGCAGTCTCACAGTGAGTTCTTTAATAGTGTATTTGGATTCTTATTGTTAAGCGGTAATGCTTATGTATTAAGAGTAGGCTCAGAACTTGGTGCTCCTAAAGAACTGCATTTATTAAGACCAGACAGAATGGTTATTAAAGGTGGCTCAAGACCAATACCTGATAGTTATGATTACGTTATTAATGGCAAGGTACAAGCAAGTTACCCAGTAGATGACACAACTGGGTTCAGTGAAGTAAAGCACATCAAATTATGGAACCCTTTAGATGATTATTATGGTCTATCCCCTATGTCTGCAGCTTCTATAGAAGTTGACCAACATAATATGTCAGGAAAGCATAACGTCAATTTATTAAGTAATGGTGCAAGACCTAGTGGAGCAGTTGTATTTAAACCACAAGACGATGCAGGCTTGAGTGTTAATTTAACTGAATCACAAAGACAACAACTTCTATCTGATATGAATAACAGGTTCAGTGGTACTTCTAATGCAGGTAGACCTATGCTTCTTGAAGGAGACTTTGATTGGAAAGAAATGGGGTTGTCTCCAAGAGACATGGACTTTATAAACCTGAAGCACATGGCAGCAACAGATATAGCATTATGTTTTGGAGTGCCTAGTCAATTAGTAGGAGTTCCAGATGCACAGACTTACGCTAACGTAGCGGAAGCAAGACTTGCTTTATATGAAGAAACTATTATTCCTCATCTTAGAAAAATAGAATCAGATATAAATGAGTGGTTGGTTCCTATGTTCGGAGAAGATTTATATTTTTGTTTTGATATAGACCAAATACCTGCTTTAGCAGAACGCACTAAAAAAACTTATGAAAATATCACAAGTGCTGTTAGAGAAGGAATAATGACTAGAAACGAAGCCAGAGAAAAAATAGGATTAACACCTATAGATGGTGCAGATGAATTATACATATCAGCAAATTTATTCCCTATAGGTGAAGAACAAACACCACAAGTACAAGACCCTATAGCTGAAGAAGAAATAGATGACTATGATGTAACTGAAGAATTACCATTTGATGAAGATGAAAAAGCAGTATTAGACATTAAGAATGTCATTAGCTAAAAAAGAGTTCCGTAATATACGAAGGGGCAGAATAAGTGCTCTAAGGGAAGTACGGAGACAACAACGATTAAGAAATAATTTAGAAAGGCAGTTATATAGAAGATTAACTTCTTTGTTTCGTAAATTTGTACTCACTAGGGCACATTTAATAAAAGAGTACGGAGTCTTTGACCTTAATTCATCTATACAAGACCTTAATGAAGAACTACTTCCAACTATGTCTCAACATTACAGGAAAATATTTAGAGCCGTATATCAAAACGCCAACGAATTGCATGATAGGGGCAAAAAGGAAGAAGAAGTTTTTGTAATGGGAAGAAGTATAGATTTTGAAGCCGTAATTGCCAGTTATTATTCAGGAAGGGCATTGGTGTTATCAGGCATAACTCAAAGAATGGCAAACAGAGTAAATAGGATAATTATAGAGGGCAGAGAAAATAATTTAACTCTTGCACAAATATCCAAAAATATTTCAGATGTAGTATTGCCTATAACTAGAGGTAGGGCAGCAACTATAGCTAGAACAGAAACACATAATGCTGCAAGTTTTGCTAACCATAGTTATTATTTAGCAGCACAAAGTAATTTGGGTATGTCAGTAGTTAAGCAGTGGGTGTCAACAGGGGACCTTAGAACTAGGTCATCTCATGCAGCAGCTAACGGACAAAAAAGAAGTATGGAAGAAGATTTTAATATAGGTGGTACTCCTATGGGTTACGCAGGTGACCCAAAAGGCGGTGCTAGAAATGTAATTAACTGTAGATGTGTCATTATTTATGCAGATGAACAAGATGTTGTGTTAGATTAATGATTCAGATACTATATATAGGTATAAATTTGGAGATAGCACTATGAGCAGTGAGTTAATAACTAATGAACCTGAACAAGCTGTCAGTACAGATCAGTACGATTCGCCTGAAGATTCCAACGAGAATGACAAAGAACATCTTGAAGTAGTAGAAGATAAAGAAGTAACTACTGAAGCTGATTATGAAGAAAAATCCTTCATAGAAATTAAATCAGAAATAAAAGCTGAATCAGATGATGGAACTTTTGAAGGTTATGGTTCGGTATTCAACAACACGGATTTGGGCAATGACATCATTAAGAAAGGTGCTTTCCAAAAAAGTTTAGACCAGAGGGGGGAGAAGGGAGTCAAGCTTCTCTATCAACATAAATCTGATATGCCTATAGGGGTGTTTGACGAAATAAGGGAAGATTCTCACGGTCTTTATGTTAAGGGGAGGTTGGCTCTCAAAACACAAGCAGGCAAAGATGCCTATGAATTATTAAAAATGGGTGCTCTAGATGGTCTCAGCATAGGCTTTAGAGTAAACCCAAAATCGGTTTCTTATGATAAGCGTAAAAATCAACGCATTATCAAAGAAGTAGACCTAATGGAAATTAGTCTTGTGACTTTTCCTATGAACCCTAAAGCTACTGTAAGGCAGGTGAAGGGTGAGGAGATTTCTATTAGAGAATGGGAGAACGGACTGCGTGATGCTTTCAATTTATCTCGTTCTGAATCTAAGGTTGCAGCAAAGGCTGTCAATCAAGCATTTATTCAGCGAGAGGTTGATGATGGTGCTGAACTGGTAGATGCCATTAAACATTTAACATTAACCATAAATAAGTTGTAAGGAGCAAATTATGTCTGATGATATAAAAGAAGTTGTTTCTGAGTTGGGTCAAGCTTTTGAAGAATTTAAAAAAGCTAATGACGAAAAGTTAGAAGCACTTGAATCAGGCAAGGGTCATGATACGCTTTTAGACGACAAGATTGCTAACATTGAGAGCAAACTTGACGGCTTAGAAGTAATCAACCAAGAGGTGACCCAAGCCAAACTTGCACAAGACGGAATCAAAGAGCAAATGGAACAGCTTGAAACGGTCATGAAAAGACCAAACTCAGGCTATGACGTTAAGCAAATTGACGACACTTGTGAATCGTTCTCTAAATTTATCAGAAAAGGTCTAGAAGGATTAGAGCCTGATGAAAAGAAAGCGTTAACTGTCAGCAATGACAGCACTGGTGGTTATCTTGCACCACCTGAGTATGTGAGAGAGTTACTGAAAACAGTAACAGAAATCTCGCCTATTCGTTCAATAGCAAGAGTGAGAAGCACTGGACAAAGATCAATCCAAGTGCCTAAGCGTTCAGCACAATTCTCTGCCTCATGGGTAGCAGAAGCAGGAACAAGGTCTGAAACCACAGGTTATAATGTGGCTTTAGAAGAATTGCCTGCACATGAGTTGTATGCCTTAGTTGATATTTCTGAGCAAAACTTAGAAGATTCAGTCTTTGATCTTGAAGCGGAAATGCAATCAGAATTCGCAGAGCAATTTGCGAAGGCTGAAGGAACTGCATTTGTCAGTGGTAACGCTGTTGGTAAGCCTGAAGGTTTATTAACTAATGGCGATGTTGGTGAATCTAATTCAGGTCACGCTAGTACATTACTAGCTGATGGTCTGATCACATTAGTTCACAGCATTAAGTCTGACTATGGAAGAAATGGTACTTTTGTTTTTAACAGAAGCACACTTTCTGCTATAAGAAAACTTAAAGATACTGCAGGACAGTATGTGTTCCAAACAGGTATGTCTCTACAAGCAGGAGTTCCTAATACTATATTAGGTTATCCTTATGTAGAAGCTACTGATATGCCAGACGTAGCAGCTAATGCTTACCCTGTGCTATTTGGTGACTTCAGAAGAGCATACATGATTGTAGACAGGGTTGCTTTGTCTGTAAGCAGAGATCCATTCACACAAGCTACTTCAGGTAACGTAAGATACGTTGCTAGAAGAAGGGTTGGTGGACAGGTCATACAGGCTGAAGCAGTTGTTAAACAAAAAGTATCAGCGTAAGCTGGGGGGTAATTATGAAAGACTTATCTAATAACATATCTCCTGCTGTTTCTATTATCAATGCGGTTAAAACTGCAGCAGGTAATGGAACTGGCGTTGATTTACAAGGTTATGAAAGTGCAACTGTATTAGTTGATGTTGGAGCAGAAGGAGATACTCTTTCTAGTTCTGTTTATTTTGAGGTTTCTTTAGAGGAATCTGATGACGACTCAACTTACACTGATTGTGCCCAAGCCAGTGTAGTAGATGGTACTATTGATTCAGGTGGAATATTCCTGAAACTAGATGGTACTGCTAATGGTAACCCTGACACAGCAGGTGGTATCTTTAGAATCGGCTATGTAGGCAACAAGAGGTATATCAGAGTTGTACTAGCTAAGACTGGAACTCACTCAAACGGAACACCTATTGGTGCGATGATTGTGAGAGGAAGTGCTAGACATAGCACAGACAACGCTTTTACAGCACATAACTCGTAAGGAGAATAGGATGTGGGGGTGTATGCCCCCACTACCTTTAACAAGGAAAAAGACATGGCAAAAAAGACATTTAAAATCATTGTTCCCAAACCTGCTGCAGCTAATGAATTAGGCACAGATACAAAACTGTATGTTGCTGATGAATTAGTAGAAGCTAAAGAGGATTGGCAACAAGACGTAATGAACACTTTTGTAGAGAATGGTTGGGCAATGGAAGTCAAAGCAGAGACTGGGGCAGAAGAAACAAGCGAGCCTGTAAGGGCAAGAAATGAAGATGGAACACTTAAAGGAGACGACCCTGATACACCTGATGTGAATGAAGCATGGGAAGGTGGTAAGGCTCCTAAGAAGAAGTCTACTGCTAAAAAGACTACTAAAAAGAGAACTACTAAGAAGAAAAGTTCTTAACCTATAACTCTACTGATATTTCATTATTGTATCTTAGGTACATAGTGATAAGATTAACGAAGCAGACGCTTATGATGGTAGATACCATACTAGATATAGGAAAAAGGTATGAGTGCAGGTTATCATCATTTTATAATAGAACAAGGGGCAACATTTGGTCAGACCCTAACGCTTAAAGATTCAAGCGACACCGTAATCAATTTATCTGGTTACGCATCAGCAGAAATGGACTTGAGGGAGACTCCTGAAAGTTCTTCACCAGTAATAACACTCACAACAGCAAATAGCAGAATCTCTTTAGGGGGTGCTGCAGGGACTGTTACGTTGAGCATATCTGCTGCCGATACAGCTAATTTAACTGCAGGTGATGGGGTGTATGATTTAGAAGTAGTGGATGGTTCATCAGGTGTTTACAGAATACTTGAAGGAACTTACACAGTAAGAAGGAACATAAGTAGATAATGGCTATATCAAAGGTATCAACAACTAATACCAATACTATAAATAAAGTAACTGTTACTGACGCAGACGCTATCAGCGTAATAACAGTCGGAACACAAGGTTTAGCAGGAGCACAAACATTATTAGGAGCAACTACAGCAGACGAATCCGTAGGTTCTAGTGATATAGGCTCAACAGTAATATATGACCACGCTAATACAAGATGGTTGGCAACAACTTCCAGTAATGCCAGTTCTCTAACCACTAAATTAGTTGGATTGACCTTTACTGCAGGTGGAGCATCAGTAACTGGTGTCCTAGATGAAGATAACTTAGGAACTAACAGCAATACCAAATTAGCCACACAACAAAGCATTAAGGCTTACGTTGATGCACAAGTAACGGCACAAGACTTAGACTTTCAAGGAGATTCAGGTGGTGCTTTATCCATAGACCTAGATTCAGAAGCATTAACATTTACAGGTGGAACTGGAATAGATACTACAGGAAGTGGAAATGCAGTTACATTTGCAATAGATAGCACAGTAGCCACATTAACTGGCTCACAGACATTAACGAACAAAACATTAACCTCACCAGTATTCAATACAGGTGTTTCAGGTTCAGCAGTATTAGATGAAGATGATTTATCCTCAGATAGTGCTACTAAACTGGCTACACAGCAATCCATTAAAGCCTATGTAGATGCACAAGTTACAGCACAAGATTTAGATGCCACTACGGATAGTGGAACAATAGCTATAGATTTAGACAGCGAAACTCTAACTGTTGCAGGTGGAGAAGGTATAGATACTTCTGCCACTTCTAATACGATAACCATAGCAGCAGAAGAAGCTACCAGTAGCAATAAAGGTGTAGCATCATTTGATAGCACGGACTTTACTGTTTCTTCAGGAGCCGTAACTGTAAACGCTGAAAGAGTACAGGATATAGTAGGTGCTATGTTCTCAAGCAATACAGAAACAGGTATTGCAGCTACATACGAGGATGGAGACGGAACAGTTGACTTAGTTATAGGTTCAGGGGTTATAACTAATGCAATGTTGGCAGGCTCTATAGCAAATGCCAAACTAGCCAATTCATCAATAACAGTTTCAGACGGAAGCAACACCACAGCTATAGCATTAGGCGGAACAGTAACTTATGCAGCAGGAGAAGGCTTAGACGTAGCAGAATCAAGTGGAACAGTAACATTTAGTGCTGAAGATGCAACTGCAAGTAACAAAGGGGTAGCAAGTTTTGACTCAACTGATTTCTCAGTTTCATCTGGTGCAGTTACAGTCAACGCAGAGAGAGTTCAAGACATTGTTGGAGCAATGTTTAGTAGTAATACTGAAACTGGTATAGCAGCTACTTATGAAGATGGCGATGGCACTATAGATTTAATAATTGGAAGTGGAGTAGTTACTAATGCCATGTTAGCCAACTCCACTATCACTGTCAGTGATGGTTCTAATACAACTGCCACTGCTTTAGGTGGAACTATTACATTTGCAGCAGGTGAAGGGTTAGATGTCGCAGAAAGTTCAGGCACAGTCACTTTTTCAGCAGAGGACGCTACTTCTTCCAATAAAGGTGTGGCTTCATTTACGAGTGATTTTAGCGTTAGTAGTGGTGCAGTATCATTAGGTACTTCTGGTGTAACAGCAGCCAGTTATGGAAGTTCTACGGCTATTCCTGTAGTTACTATAGACGCAAAAGGCAGGGTAACATCTGCAACCACAGCATCACTAAGTACATCTTTTACTTTATCAGCAGACAGTGGCTCAAACGATACATTCAACACTGGTGAAACTTTAACCATAAGTGGAACAACAAACGAGATAACAACTACTGTATCTAACAATGCAATTACTATAGCTTTACCTGATGACGTAACCATAGGCAATGATTTAACAGTAACAGGTGATCTAACTGTAAACGGAGATACAGTAACCCTTAATACATCAACATTAACAGTAGAAGATTTAACTATAAGAGTAGGCAAAGGTGCTACTTCATTAGCTAACACGGACGGTGCAGGTATAGAGTTTGGTGGTTCAAGTTCTAAACCAACCATTACTTGGGATAATGGCAATTCAAGATTAAGTGCCAATAAAGCATTTGCAGCTTCTTCTTTTGTAGGAAATATAACTGGTGATGTAACAGGTAATGTATCAGGAACGGCAGCTACAGTAACAGGGGCAGCACAATCGGCTATTACAAGTCTCGGTACTCTAACCACACTAACAGTAGATGACATTACTATAGATGGCTCTACTATTTCTGATAGTGG
>TARA_R100000664_G_scaffold15749_1_pt1 | contig 28861 bp, 10 predicted proteins | sample TARA_R100000664 | Tara Oceans TARA_R100000664 (sample SAMEA2622705) | marine metagenome | biome: marine biome (ENVO:00000447); feature: deep chlorophyll maximum layer (ENVO:xxxxxxxx); material: "saline water (ENVO:00002010), including plankton (ENVO:xxxxxxxx)" | depth 115 m | reverse complement strand
AGCACTTGCTGCTATTACCCCATGCAGCCTTAATCGCAGTATCTAACTTCTCAATTACGTCATTCATATCAGTACCTTCGGGTGTGTTTGCCCCCAAAATCGAATGTACGGCTTGAAACGCCAGCAATGCGTATTCTGGGAATGTCCAACCTGTTTCAGCATAATTTTCTTCTTCCCACATCCACTGGCACCAGTCCTGCGCTTCTCCCGCCTCAAAAATTTCGACGGCAGCTTGGTATAACATTCCCACTGCCCCGGCAGCATCTTCATAACCATCACTACACGGAGAAAGGGCACCACTATTACCAGTTAGCCAATCACAATCAAAAATAAAGTTGCCCTCATCGTATGAAGCATGATAATCGTATCCCCACATGTTATGATCATCGGTAAACGCATAAGGACTCCAGGTAGCTGCCATTTCAATAAATCTCTGCATAAACTCCCTAAAACATTGATGAAGAAAGCGCGGGTTTACCTCTGGGTAAGACCCCAGGCCTAAATTCCCGTAAACGTTCACCACCAGTGTTGCAAGCATTTCATCAGGCGTCCAACAGAGATAGCCCACATCGTCATCGCATATGTCACCTTCTTCAATCATCGAATTACAATCTGAAGCCTCTAAGGGAAATATTCCCTGGCCATCGTTATAATCGGTCATGTCTCCTGGCCAAATTGGCTCACATGAATATTCCACCTCTTCGCGAAGTTGATACCATTGTTTGCCTGCCGCTGTCACATAACCAGTATAGTCGCTATTATCAACATATACAAGATATCCATCATCATACATTGCATCCTGAATGTTGGTAATTTCGGAACGATATGACGCTAAAGCTTCTTGAAAATTTCTTACAGCCTCTAAATTACCATTAACGGGGTTTATTTGTCCCGTGATAACTGCGGCTGCAGCAACTATCTTTTCATCGCTGCCATCCCACATATCAGACAACAAATCTTGGAACAACGAGAAAAAGATAGGAACGTTAGCCCAGGGCGCCTGAGACATGTTTTCCTCATATTCAGACATCATTGACTCACCAAAGAACGCGTTAAACAAATTGTTACTATCATTGGCTGAACAAACCTGTTCGCACCTTTCAACATACTCAGCATATACTTCTTCGTAATATGCATATACTTCATCCAGTTGTTTTACTAGTCTAATAGTATTGTCCGATATATCTATCTTAAATGTTCTCTCGGGACTAATATCCATACCGCCGTCGGCGGCATAAGCAACTGTATCATACCATACAAGAGCAGTGTTTGATATTAAACTAGAATTTATATAATCCATCACGCTAAATGTCAGTAAACGATAATCATCAATGTCGGTCCACCTTTGAGCCGACATGTCCACCAAACGGCGAGTTTGGATATGAGATCTTGTATCTTCAAGAAATGTACACGACAACGCGTTGGACCAGTTGCTGGAACCCCCTGGGTTGTTTGTATTTGCACCAGGGCTGCCCCCATCGGGAGGATCAGGGCTGCCCATATCGGAAATCGACGAATATTCTGTCAATGGATATTCGGCGCTATCATCCATGTTGGATTTGATTCGTATGTCAATCTCGCCTGATTCAAAACCCATACGCTTGTTCCATCCTACTTTATTCATATAAATAAATTGAGAGACTCTATACAAAGAATATGGAACATGAAGTCCTCTATTTTCTAATTTGTTGACATCCATATAGCGAGAAAGGATGCTGGTTTTTCTAAGCGCTTTTTCATAATCGAAAAAAATGAACCCATTAGCTAGCGCACCGTGCCAATCAACGTCATAGTTGATTACTTCATCAGGATCAATATAATATGATAAAGTCTCTTCGTCGTATGTATATAAATCCCCCGTAGACCAATCATAAAACCACGTTAGGGCGCCAACCCAGTTTTCATATATTAATTCACAATCAGATATCTCTTCATTCCAACTCGAACCTAATTCTGCGGGCGGCTGAGATCTATTATCAAATATTTTACCATTGTATAATATTTTCTTTCGTAACTTTTGACTGTCTCTTACCAGTTTGTCAACAGTATGCAACCGCTTCCGAAGACTTCTATAAAATTTACCCACTGGAAGGGCTGGAGCTTTTTCTGGAAATAGAGCCATGGCTCGTTTTATAGCTGGCACCAAATCTACTTTATTGCCACGTGAGGCCACTACTGTAGATATAATGTCCATAGCAGAACGTAGATAGACATATTTATTTTCATCGACTTCTTCGAGCCTATAATCATCACTGTATTGTTGAACTAAATTTTCAAAAAAATCTACTATTTCTTCGTGGTTAATCCGATTAATTTTATAAAAGTCTGAATCTGTCGCCTGCAGGGGAACTTGGTCATAAATCGCCCCCTTATCATCAATATATTCTGTTTGTAGTCGATTTGCCAAACTGCCATCAGCCCAAACTTTTTCGTAAGAAAGATCACCCGTCTTTTTATCTAATAAAACAGGTTCTTCTCTTTCTTCTTCAATGGTGTCTGCAGTATATGTGTATGTACTACTAAAAGCAAATACTTGTAAATCATTGACAATATTATATTTATCCCAATCCCATGCTTCATCTGTATATTCTATCTGTGTGCGATATCTAAGATATTCTCGGCCAGACTCATCCCACACTCTATCTAATTCACCAGTAGTTTCAGTATCTATCTGGTGTAGAAATGCCAGGTCGTATCCATACGCCTCGGTCCACTCCTCTGACCATACTGCCTCATCTCCTTCGAAATAAGGCACCGTATCAAATATTGACACCGCATTATCACTAAACGAAACAGAACTATTGGCAATTAAGTCCCAAATGCTTGTTTTGTTTTCTACAATATCGTCATAAGCTAATGAACCCAAATCAAGTGCGGAAGACATCCATGGCCCGGCTGCTATTGAAATGGATTGTCCGTATAATCTAACCACCACATAATATGCATATTCGCTATTTGCCAGCATCTCTCTTCGATAAGAAGCCTCATCTGTTATAACGGTTGTTGTCGTAGCATCTGATTCATCTTCTTCAACATATCGATTTTCTAAATTGGGAATAAACAGATCTACATTTACAGTTAAACCATGATCAACAATTGTAATTTTATCAATATAAACAGACGGCAAATATTCACCCGTCTGACTTAGAGAATTACCTTTAAGTACTAATCCAGACATCCGCTACCCCCTTCATCATCATCGTTACTTACGGCATCGCAAATTTCAATATCATCAGAGACTGAACCATAAATATCGTAATAAGTTGTATCTTCTTGTTCCATTCCGCAATCAAAGTCTAAATCAACGTAATAGGATTCTTTGTTAAATTGTAATGCGCCCCGACATGCAATATCTTCGTTAGCCATACCATCTGTTAAAACATCAAAATAGTATTCTACACTCCCTGTTATTGATGAAGCAGCAGAATCGTCTACTGCTGCTGCGACGTGTGAAACTAAAAATCCATTTTCTATTTGAGGTGCGGTCTTCCGAAAGTATTTTTTGAGTAATGCCGTAGGTGTCAAATCGGAACCCACCTCAAAAACTTCAATATCAAAATTCGTGGTCAACAATAAAGTATTCAATTCTTCAACATAAAAAACAGGATCATCTCTTTGTAAAATTATCATTCTACCATCAATAAAGGCGGGTGTTTTTTGCGATATCGTGCGTATTGATTTGGGATTATATTCGGCTTCAGCTTCAACCGTAGTTAATCGATAGTTAGCATCTATATTGAGTTGTGGAATTAATGATTGGTGACTTGGATTATTCAATGTAGAAGAAGTAATGGTACTTTGCAAAGCTACTATTTTCCATGCAGGTGCATAATCAGCTTTTCCGTCAAGGCGTGCGTCACCTATCATACTTTCATACCGATATATAGATTCTCGTGGACGCTCTTCAAAAGGGGTAGGCTCATTTGTAAACTGATCAAATGTTGCACCAGGAAAATTAGCTATTGATGCCGAAACACCTTCGAATAAAACTTGACTCTCGTGAAAATGTGTATCTCGAATACGTTGGACAACCTTGCTCTGATCCTCTACTGAAGAAGTTGCAGCATAAGATATATCATAAAGAATATTATCATCATAAAATGCATAACTATCGGGCCTAAATTTTCCTATAGCCATAAGATAGTGAGCATAAGGTGTTAGCCTTAGATCATAAACTCGTAATTTTTTATCGATAAAAGTTCCCATCTTTAGTACCCTTTATTTCCCTTAGAACGCCCAGTCTTATTAGCAGAAATATTATTGTTCGTCTTCTTTGAATTAGGCTCTCTGGAATTAGCTTTAGCACTCCTACTGCCTATGTTGGCAGAAGTTTTTGTTTCTTTACCATTGTTTCGAGAAGATATTCCTGCAGGCAATCTTCTATTCATTCGATTCGAAGAAAAACTTTTATTTGTAGTCTGTGTCGGGGTTAAGGCGTGTATATGCTCTGGAACACCATCAACTCCGTATGCTTCCTTACAATTAGGGTAACAATCTGATTGTGCTGATTGAACCACTCCATCGATTACCCGATGTCTATGCTTTACACTCTTATTTTCTGGATGGTATGCATAATCAGTGTATCCATTACCTCCATTGCTCGATTCGATGTTATAAGCATGCGTGTGCCCTTGAACATCAGAAGAAACACCAGTTAACATCGTTGTCGTCTTGTTATCTTCACCCATAGAAGCCGCCGACTCATCTTCTTTATATAGCACCGAGACATCAAATTTAACTGTCTCTACAAATGATAAATAATCATAAGGCCAGTTTGCCTCAACTGGATAAGTGGGTGTTGTTTTTTCGTTATCATCGAAAAGATTTTTACTTCCTGCTGCGGATCCAACTTGCGGAGCTATCATATCAGTATAGGTTTCCGTTGCTCGCTGCTTAACTTTAAAGACCATCCAGCGCATATTTTCCTGTAATACGTCTTCAGAAGCCAAAAGTTCGTTGTCATCTAAAGAATATGCCACACTACTCACAGCTTTCGTCATTTTTTTGTAATCACGAGGGGCGATATTTTGCCAGATGTAACTAAGATCATCTTGGTCTAATTCATACTCAAATTCAAAAAAGTACATAGCCACTGGATCAATCGTAGGATCGTTAATAAAATCAAACATGGGCGGCAATACATATCTTTGCATCTTTTGTACCATCAATCTCACTGATTCTCCCGAAGCATTTAAAGAGTCGCCGCGTATACTTCCAATCTGATCTGTCATAGCAGCATCGATCTTCTCTTTATCAACACTAAAGAATTTTTTCAAAGTACGATTTCTATACTTCTCCTGAGAGGAATTCTGCAGGGTATCTTCATTAGAATCCACAACATAAGGAACTGCTACAATAGCTTCTCGTATGGTTTGCGATTCGGCTATTTCGCCCAAACGCGCTCGTCGGTTTTCTGGCTTAAATCTAACAACATCAGTAAAAGGCTTCATTTTACGATGCATTGCTGCACCATTCTGAACATTGAATCCATTATAAACACTAGAAGTATTAACGACCATATAATGATTTTTCAACCAGTTAGGGGGAATATCACCAATTTCTATAAAAATTCCTTTGTCGGGAGTTTCTGGAATCACACCAAATTGGTGCCACATCCCACGAGGAACAGAGGACGAAGCGAATGTTGGAAGTTCAAGATTGCCATCTGCATTGGTAATTGGATGTATTCCAGTATTATTAAAATTAAGCATGGGAGTTTCAAACTTAGGCTGAATAACCCATTTTTTACCAACTGTTTTATTAACACTTTTAGTCTGATTGCCGAACTTATCTTCTTCCGCCTCAAGGACCCTTTCTACGCCTCCCAAGAGGAAGCTGGCACTTATCTGCATAGCATTGGCATTGACGTTTTCACCATCATATGGCATAGCCCCCACACCAGGAATATTACCCTTAAATGTCGGCAAAAGCTGTGTCCCCGACATATTCAAAGTACCGATACCAGCGGACGCCGAAACTCCTGGGTCAGCCCGCCAATAGATCATTTTTGTTTCGGAAAGAATCCTTTCTAAATCATATGCTACGCTGGCCGACGGTGTAAAGATAAAGTCAACCCACGCCTCACCATTGTAATAGGGAGGTGTAAAAGCCCAGTTACACCCGATCAAAGAATCGGATGGGTAAGACAACGAAGCAGTAATTCCTGCGGCGGTTGCTGGTGGGCTTATTGGGCGCCCAGCAATGGGAGGACCAAATGCTGTTGGGCGTGAGTACATTGTAAAGTTCTCATAAAAATTGGCTGTATCATGCTGTCGCGGATCTTGAGGAATTGGGAAAGTTCCTTTACCAAACGTTGGACTAGATGAAGAGAAATATCTCCGCGCACCAAATCGACTATAGGCAGTATTATCACCCGACGAACCTGACTCATTTTGATAAGTCCTAGGGCCAGTCGTGCTACGCTTAAGCACTAGTCGTGATGCATATGTACTCCCTGCTTCAAACCTCAAATCGTCAGTCACCATTTCAGATTCTAGTCTAGTATATTGCCCGTCTTTAAGGAAGAAGGCACCGACTTGTGCAGCCCAGTTAGAAGCCATAGATGTGTATATGTCGTCATTTTGTTTACCAACAAAAGACGCTGTAAGTCCTGTTATTGAGCAAGATGGGTGCGGTTCCATATCAACAAATTCGAGACCGCCCAAGTAAGCTTCGGGTGTTATAATTGATTCAAATGGTACTCGATAGTCCCAAAAAACTCCACCCTCGTATCCTACCGTATCTCCCGATGCCCCTACCGAACTAGTAGCGAGGATCATCCAAGCTACATCAGCGGCTGATGATAATGTGTTGCCAAAATGTGTTTTTAAAACCTTGTTACTATCAGAGATAATAGGATAGTCTACTGCAATTCCACTTTTAATTGAGTTAAAAAGGACACCTGGGGCACATAGCGATTGTAAGAGTGGTCGTATAGCTCCATCTTCAGCCTCAATAGTATTGTTATTAAACATTGCTAAAAATGAATTTGAGTATGAGCGAGAAAGTTGGCTAGTTAGATCTATAGTACGTTGTGCTGGATAAAACCCTTTATATGGGTTAAACCTGATCGTGCCGCTACACACCAATTTAATTTCTTTGGGTGTAAGTTTTGATAATTCATGAATATTAGTAAATCGACCCATAAACTCTGAATTTGAATAATCTTTATAAAATGATGATTGGGAACTGTTTTTATCTGTACCTACGATCTCAAACCAATCAAATTTATTATTAGCACGAGTGCCCAACTTTTTAAGTTCTTCAAGGTGTTCACTAATTCTAAACTCGGGTACAATAGCATAATCTTTAGCTACTGTTCTCAAATCTTCTTTATAATCTTCATATGTTGAGAACCATGGCTGCGATGGATGTGATTCAAAAGATACAGTAGAACCCGTTTTTGCAACAATTCCTGCTTGCGTGTCAGCTTGCCATGCAGCTTCGCCTGCCAAAGTGTCTATATCAGCACTATATAATGTGATGCCCGCAGAACCTGTCTCGGGAATCGGCATACCAGAAGGCGATACCACTGTTCTAGATTGTGGAAGTGTGTGTTTTCTAGCGTATAGAGCACTAGGCACCAAACTCGGGGCACGATATAGTGCATTAGTAGCCTGGGTTCCACTCAACACATGATAGTATGCGTTTTGGAGTTCTCCGGCTCTATTTTGCCCTCGTAAATAAAACTTACTAGGCAAATTAACAGCGGGGATTCCAGTGCGCGTGGTGAAGTCGCGTGGCTCATCTAATGGCCAAGAACTTTGTGAAACCGATAATCCCCAAGAATTTTGCTTAATTGTTTCACTTCCAAGCAAATAACGATCTTCTAGTGTATTTCTCCAAAAGCGATTATCATAATCTATTCTTTCGGATGATGATGAAAGAAATTCATTTAACGCCGACGGGAAGAGCATCTCTGTATACAATATCCAATTTAAATTATATTCTTCAGATAAATTTGCTATGGCCATAAGCTGTTCGGGTGTTGTCGATTTAGGCAATGAGGTTTGCATCGCGTTATTAAGCTGAAGATCACTAAAATATATAAAATTGTTATTATAGGTTCCGCACACTGTAACATCAGTCTGCTCATTAATGGTCATGTTCAGGCTAACTGGGCGGCCACGCATAGATACTGGCTTAATAGTATAGCGCTCTAATGGCTGTCGATCTCGCTTGAGAGTTATAACTGACTCATCGCGATGCCGTCGCAAGACTTTCTCTGTATAGCTATCTGCCAGTGGCGCATTGCGAGTTTTAAATGCAGAACGACGCTTAGTCATCAAAAGATTAAAGTAGTCTGCATTATTGGGAGTGATACTATAAACGTCTAACAATGTCGTGTTATAATATGTAGTGGCAAGCGTTGTCAAAGCTTTGCCTAAAGTGTTGTCATCAAAGTCATCAGCAGGATCAGTAACGTAATAATTCAAATCAACCGCTGGCTGTGTAATTGGATTACTTGTTCCAACATCACTTTGGGTAATAAAATTAAAATATGCCTCCCATCCATTAGCAGAGCTTGAATACATTCCGGCAGTATCGCCGCCAACTGGAGCATATCCATAATATCTTAAATTCGAATCATTTCCAATGGCACCCGTAATCCAGGCATATTGCCGATCAGCACGAGGTATTGTATGCTGAACCCAATAATTGTCATATTGGGATGCTGTCAGATAAACTCCTGGTTCTGTCTCGATTAAACGGCGACGTGGGTTTCGATTAATTTTATTGAATGATGGAGCTTGCGTATAAGAAGCGCCAGGATCTGTAACTAACAAAGCGCTTCTGCCAAAACGACCAGCATGCTGTGTCAAATTCATTCGCAACCCAAAATCTCTATCATTTATGTCTACAACTCGGATCCCAGGAGTACCTATACCAACTGGCTCAGAAACAGTGCCAGACATATTTTGGAAAGGTCTTATAACTGATAAATACCTGTAATTCAATGCATTATACGGGGAAAATTCACCAGAACGAATGTCACAATATCCTTGATTGGAGGTTTCAATACTTGGGCATGCGGAGAATCTTCCTTTTATAATTGATCTACCAGTGGAGCCGCTCCTTAAATAACCAATAGAATAATCTGGTGTGAACACGAAATGACCCTCTTCGGCACGTCGATTGCTCAAAATAGTTCTACCCTGTGTAGGGGAAAGATTAAGTTCAGTTATTTGCACTGGCAAGGATACTTGTTCATTAAATTCAATAAATTGTCGCGGATTAGAATAGGCTCCGACACTGTGTATCACTTGATAATTGCGACTGTAATTACCCAACGGAGAAGACAAGGATTGAGAAATATTTCTAATATTCACTGGACGTTTAGCAGTCATACCTCTGTAGTATACTGCCTTTTGAGCACCTGTCATGGGGTACGGGTTGGCGCCTTCCTCATTTGCTTCGGGATAGGGATAATCAGCCCCAACCATTCCAATGGCCCCCGATACACCATCAATAGTGGTACAAGTTCCCAACAAAATTTTCCAAGCTTCTGGGCGTGTCAAATATGTGTCCGTACCGGTATTAAGCGCGATATGTCGTGATTGTAAACCTCCAACATTATGTTCTGTAAACGGACCTTGCATCGGCCTTTCCATGTTCGGCCCATATCCGTCAACATGAAGATTAACAATTTCTAAACTAGAACTTGCGCGGTCACATATCTGCTTGTTATATCCTGTGGTTACATTACTATTTAAAATGTTGAAGGGAAACGCTTTTCGCGAACTAACATTGTTATAACCCAGACCGTCTTCATAATTTGGACCATAATATACTTTCAAGTCTCTTTCCCGATGGCGATTATTTGAAAAATCATCTTGGCTATTTTTTAAATTTATTTCATTCAACGGTTCAAGTTGAGAGATAGGTGCCAACAAGACATTAAGCGGCACATATACATCATCACTCTTATTAACAGGGCCTGCTGGTTGTAGGGCTTTTCTACTAATTTCAAAAGCTTTCTCTTGACGGAAATTGGTTCCACCATGAATGACCTTAGCACCGTTAGTCTGTCCCTTTTTCCTATAAGGCCTTTCTTGTCGCATAACTTCTGCTGTAATTCGAGGCAATTGGCCATACTTCTTGAAATAAGGCATATGCGTATAGCGTTGACCGTCAAGCGTTGCTAACGTATAGGCTTCTTGAGTATTGCGGGTATATGACACAACCTTGCGTATATTTTCGCGTTGACTATCAACTGTCGTATTACTAGAAGATATTTCAGCGCTTGTTCTTTCTGCTCTGTATTTCCAATAGTCTCCTCTTATGTTTGTGGCGCGCGGTGAGGATGGAAGGGGAGATTCCCACGATGTGATAGCGGCTGCGGCTTCTTCTTCTGTATCACCAAAAACATCTATGCCCCATTGAATGACAGTTTCAAGATCTCCCCAGCCACGGAATTCTATGGTAGGATATTGACTTTTATATTTATTTCTCTCTAAGACATGGCTTTCTACAACATTGGCCACATTCTCTTCTAATTCTGTAGATGCTGGCAGCAATTGCGAAATAATAGTAGAAAGTGCATCATCGAACCATTTGTAATATTTTACATATTTATCAACTGTATTATATCCCGACACCTTTTGGAAAAATATTTGTCGCAACTTTTCCATTGTCTTATATCTTTCACGATATCGATTAACAGATTCTCCAATAACATTATTGAAGTCAATCGAGCCAGCAAAAAATACCAACATCTCTTCAGAAACAGCGTCGTACATACTTTTTTCAATTATCTGAAAGAAGCTGGGTGGATTTTGAGGGGTACCGAAAGCAAGTTCATCATTAGAAACAATATTAATCATATCAGAAGATATCGTTTGTTCTGGGTCGATAAATCTCAACGAATTGTACAATTCTTTTGTCGCAATTTGTGATGATGTAGGGGGAAATCCGTATCCTATACCCGTGTGCTGCCAACCCGCCACGCCACCAATCCAGCCATAATTGTCCTGTAATTCAGCAGAGCCAGAACTCATGTCTGTTACATATTCTGGGAAAGTGCCTGCTCCATCCGAACCAGTGATGTTCGCGAAAGTCCAGTGGAGTGCTAAAGTATTTAAATTCAGTGTATCAACCTCGTTGAGAACAGGATCCAACGGAGATAGATTTTGATATGATGCTGATAGGCCCGCATTGCGATCATCAAATAAGTGTTGATCAAGTGCGCCGTCTTGTAAATATTTTGTCCAGTATTTTAAATCTAAAACTCTAGTATCGGCGCGATGTTGTAACGCTCCAGTAATATTGGTGCGCAATGCGCCCACATACAAGCGCTTAGGAGATTTTAGGAAAGAAGAACCTTCCAAATAATTCAATGATTGTGATATAGTAAAGCTGTTTTGAATATTATCTGATATTGCATTAACACCTCTGAAAACAACATCATAACTCGATGCTGTCAAGGATGAGCCTGGAACTCCTCCGCCAGTATCAAACGACGCGGATACTATACCTACTAAATCGCTATTCGGCTTTATACGGACAGAAAAATGCCATTCCTCATTATCATATACATTGAAAAATGTATCGCTAACCATGGCAGAAAACGGATGTGGGTAATATGAAGAAGTAAGCATGAAGCGAACGTTCTTTGAATTTTCCTCGTCGCGGATAGCGAACACTTGAAAGTTATTAGAACTAGTGGCTATCTGAGTTGTACTACCAGGATCTGCCGCGATTGGAGTCGTCATACCAAACAAAGAAGACGTCAAGAGATTGGTCCGATCCATTTTGGTCTGGCCGCGAGGCAAATTATAAGCTGGAAATACAACACTGGCCTCCGCAGTGCATCCATAAAGTTCTTCCCTACCTGCTGTATTGGTTCCACTTATGTAGCCGCGCGATAAGGGAGAAGAAGCTGTAGCATACTGGTATACCACACCACTACTGCCACTATAGCCGTATCCGTCAACTTCAAAATTGAAGTTGATTCCAGAATTCTCATATAAAACTTGTTCTAAATTGTTGCGCAATTCATATACATTTTCGTTTGAATATGTTTTAAGCTTAATAAGTCGATCATCTAAACTAAAGCATCTAAGAACATTTTTGATGGCCTTCTCGGTTCCCTTCGCCTTAAAAATTTCCGTTAAATTGTTATAGAGGTTTAAATAAATGAGGTTTTTTGCCTCGATCAAATCTGACTCAAATATTCTCTCCTCGTTGCGATTCGAAAATGTTTCCAACACAGATGCATCTACAAATAATTGCGGAGTGTAAAGTCCCAAAGATTGAGGCATATGCTGCGCGAAAGGATATGGTGTGGCGCCAGTAGGCGTATAAGTGGGAGATTTAAAGTTCTGCGTCATACCTATACGCACTCGAAGCTGATCCAGATAAGCTGCCACAATGTGAGACATCTTTCTTAAGTCAGTTTCAAGAGATGTCTGTGCATGGCCTTCATCGTTCTCCAGCACCCAAGACGGTAGCATATTAACTAATGCACTATTATTTTGAAGATCGTAATTTTCACCAGTCGTTAAGAGAGTCGTCTGTAAATCAAGAACATCTGGATGGAATGAATAAATAATCGGATCTTTATGTTCTTCTGCAGCCGCAGAAGCAGATACTATGGCGGAGCCTGTATTTCTAGAGTTGGTGCCGTAGCCAGTCCATGCGCCGTTACTAAGGCGGCCAGAGTAGTCTAACACAGTACTATCTACGCTCGCAGTATCCGTTACACCCTCATTAAATTTGTAATACACCCCAAGGGTAGTATTGGAAATATCTGTGTTTGTACCGCCCCCTACTTGCGTATTGTAATTGAGTCCAATCTCTTTAGCATTTCTTGCGACTTTCCAATATCTAAATTCGTCAATAGAACCAGAAAGCTTAGCCCAGCCCGTTCCACCATTACGTGTACCTGGGGATAAAATGCTGGCAGTTACTTGTGCTCCAAGATATGCTAACATATTCTTAGAGTTTAATTCGGCACATGTTGAGCCAGTCACAATTGTATCGTTTAAAGCACCATTAACATATAATTTAGTTACAAAAGAACTACCAGAATTATACAAAACAAATGCGTAATGAGACCACGAAGATAATGAGTTATTAGTAAGCGAACCAGTTCCTATCTGTGTTTCCTGTAGTCCGCTAAATCCTGCGCCTGTCCACACATTTCCTGACTGCACAGTAAGTAAGAAAGGGCTACCACCAGAAGCTGCACTAGAAGTTAGAGCGATGCTAATTCTACCGTAAGCCGAACCAGATGCCGATGCACTATTCCACATGTCAAAAACAAGTTGTTTTTCTGTGGTGCCACCAACGTTCAAAGAACCAGTTTGCAGCCAAAATTCTACTGTCACACCAGTATCAAAATTAGCTTTTAGGTTGGATTCGCGTGAACCAGAACCATAATCTGAAGGCAAACCAGCGCTAGTATAAATGTCTGTGTCATAAATATTAGAATTTTGTCTCTTAGAATCTGGTGAATCTGGGAATGTATCTTTTATACTTTTATAAGACGCCGTATGTGGGCCGCCGTATAATGTAATATGTTCGATTATTGATGGTTTTCGATACCCCTCTTCATCTTTGCCGGGAACAATTGCACCCCACCCATCCGCACTAATAGTGGCATAGCCAGTAGTTCGCGGATATCTATAATCAAAAAGATATTTTTCTACATCCAGAAGTTGATTATAAAACTCTGTCTGTTCAGCATCCGAGCCATCGTAGGGGTAATAATCATAAACGCGCGTCATCGCGCCTTTATAATACAAGTATGCTGATCCATACTTGACGAACATAGAAGGGACAGCATAATTAAGACCAGGGACATAGGTACGCTGTTTTTCAATTACAGCGCGCACATTGCGACCTGACTCTACATCAGCGAAAGCTTCTTTTTCAGTAGTGTCGGATAAATAATTTCTTTTCTTGTCGCTTGATTCAAAAAGCTTTTTAATACTCATAATCTTCTACTCGGAACTTAAACGTTTCTGATTGCTCAGACCATGACGACAGGGAAGGATCATAAAAAGCAAATTTAAATGCATATTCATATCCAGGCTGTATGTTATTCATGTCAAAATCAAAATAATTGCCAGACACCCCGTAAGAGAGTTGTGTGCAACGATCAGAGCCAGTGCCGTATGGAACCACCTCAAGGCCATCAAGTACCCGATAAACTCGATATGAAGCGCTCTCAATAGTTGTAGCAGGGGCAGTATTGTTGGCAACTGTGTAAATGGTCGGCTGCCAGTCTTTATTTCTCACATATAAATTAAAGCGAGCAACTTCGTCACTTCGATAATCTTGTCTCATGTTTGTTATGTTAATATAATATACTGGTTTGGAAATGGTCATTGATGCTTGCATTTCTGCTGGCACAATCGAGCCAGTCACATATTCAACGCCACCTGAGTGCCAAACATCGAAAAGTGGGTTTAAGGGAGTACTGGCCGCTGTGATAGCCACAGAGCAAGAATAAATTCCAGTAGACACCCAACCTCCTGTAAGATTTGTGCCACCGTCATACAGTACCAGTTTGCTTCCTGTGGGCACTGAAGAGCCTGAATAAAGACTAACTAAAATCGATCCAGTACCAACGGCAGGGATATTAGTCAAGGCGCCGCGAACATAATTGTAAATGTAAAGTGTGTTAAGATTGTCTGCGGCGGGCGCCAGAGAACTGCTATAGTAAAAGTCTCCTCTATCATCCTTGACAGTGGAATCCCAACGAGCTTCAATTATCGGGCGCTTATACCAATATTGTGTTCCCTTGGCGAACAATCTTTTTGTGTAATATGATTTAACGGCGCCCGACAGGTTGTTAATAACACTGCCACTGTTCTCACCAGTCGAACTCGAAAAATAGGCCTCGTAAGAATTAGATAAGTGTATACCAACACCATAGTTAGCTTGGGTACCGCTAACCCATTTTTCAACCAGTGGGGTAATATCTACTTCAATATCCTCTAAACCAGTAGAGAAACTTTGGGAGAATATGTGACCCGAACTAGTGATGTAATCACCCCCAACGGTTACCCATGGAGTACCTTCTCTTCCAGTCTGCTGGGCAGATAAAGCAATCCCACTCAAAGTGCCTATGGTGGTAGTCTCATCTACCGCACCTGCCGTACTAGAAGTCACATATACAATAGTGTTAACTCCACTGTCTATATTTGTTGAAAAGCCACTCAAACCATTAACTACTGAATTAAACTGCGCAGCGATACTCGCTGCAGCGGGCGTGGTCGAACTTATATCGATTTCTGTTTCTGTACCAGTTTGTGATGGTGCTGAATCTCCAGAACCATCATTAAACCATAAATTATATCTGTCGTAACCATCGTAGATGCTAATATAGTTTTCCCCAGAACCTGCTCCATAATCCGCAAGAGTATCAGAACTAAAAGTGACTTTTGTTATCTGTGCTATTTTAGTATTATTTCTGACAATCCAGTTACAACCAGGGTTGCCTTGTGTCAAATCTTTATATGTTTCCAGATCAAGACCCACGCCCTCTTGCCACGACTGGGAAACTGCTGCGATAACCAACTTATAATCGCGCGGTACAGTTTTAGTGTGAACAGCATTGAAAACACGCAAATAGAAACTAACACTACCGCTATCTGGAATTGTTCCTGCCGTTCTATCAGCAGCTATATCAGCAGCAGGAAATTTTACAAGCGCGCGAGATAATTCTTGAGAGCCGCCAGTCCCAGTGACTGGTGCTGTCTCGCGACCATAAACTGAAAATACTTCTATGACATCCGCAGCGCCCATATTAGAGCCAGTTCCGCGAATCCGAAGATTCGGCTGATACGCGTTAACAATTGTGGTAGTGGCATCAGCGATATATTTTTTAATGGCCATTATCTAACTTTTCCTACAATATCTGTCTGGGGGTATTTAAGCTCGAAGAGTGAATTTTTAGGAGAAATCACATACGTTCCTTCTGGCGACATGTTCTGGTTAATATTAAATTCTGTACTTGAGTAATTGCCACCCGACTTGTTCGTTATTACCACTTTAGTAACATCTAAAACCCCTTTAACTTTGTTGAGTTCACTATAAATATCAGTCACATACAGGTGTTCTCCAATAAAATACGGATTCATAAATTTGCGAGTCAGTTGTGCGATACACGCATCAAGGACATCATAGCGATCCGCACCAAGTTGAGGGGTTACTATAAACTCGATTCCAAAGTTAATTATATAAGCATCCAAGATATCAATCGTATCGCTTAACATTCTATACTGATTCAGCCAAGTTTTTAAGTTGTTTTTTATAACTGCATTACTTTGTGTCAATTTACCAAATTGATCTTCTGAAATAACGTACATATTAAGGTTTCTTTTCATCGAATCTGGATCTCGCTGCACAGAACAGCGTTTAACCGATCCAAACTTTCCAGGCATGCGATAAGCGATATTTTCATAATCAGCCTGTGTTACTGCACGGTTCTGTGTTGGGAAAGTGTCATAGATGCGCCTTTTTATATCCATCGTCGTTGGTGATGATACACTACCCACAATAGGAGTTTCATTATTAACTTCAATCGAAGAACGAATTTCACCGACAGTGGTTGGGTTTAAAGATTGGCGATCCTTGAATTCCAAATTAACTCTCGAAACATTATTTAATTTCTGCGCTGCAACATTCGAGTTAGCCGTATTTGTAACTCGATAAGTAACAGTTAGAGTTGTATTTACTGGCACAATTCCATTAATTGTATCTTTAGATAAGCGTGTGGGATCAAATGTTGTGTCGGTTACGTAATCCTTGCCATGTAAATTAATAGCAACTGACTGCGGATCTACTATGACGTTTGATGTACCACTATCTCCACTTCCAAATTGAAGTGCAACACCATTTCTATCTCTCTCTACAACAAATTTTCTCGACACCAAATATGGTTTAAGCACCGAAGGTACGTTATCATTTTTAAAATTGTTGTTAGGAATTTCTTTAAAGACCATATCCTGTGCGAGATAATCCACCTCAAAATATTCGTTCCCCTCTGTATCAACAACAGATATAATTTCTACAATATTGGGCGAATTAAGAGAAAATCTTGGAAATCTTGTATAAGAGCCAACGCTAATTTGTTGAGTTCCGTACCTGCCCGATACAACCGTTCCATATGCTTTTATGGCGTAATGTGTTGGCGCCTGAGTCGCAGCATCAACACGAGCAACTACAGTCAAATTTTTTGGTGATGCCAGGTCAACATTTTCTGTTAAAATGAATGACAAGCCGCCAGACGATGTGAATGATGTTCCGCGCTTGATTATTGGCAGATATGAACTGTCTGGACCCAAACCAGTTGCTGAAGCAGGGATTACTGCAAACAATGCAACGGTTCCGTAAGTTGAAGGAGGGCCAGGATCTTTATATCCCATAATTCGACCATGGCGCACAATGTTGCTATATTGATATGCTGTATCTAAAAACGTTTCATTGATATTATAATCTAAATAGAAGTTTAACTGGTCGGCAACATAGGCCACCGCATCTACCATCATGGCCCCGAAAGAACCTTCACTAAAATCTTGAAAAGTATCCGGATAAAATCTTTCCGCTATTCCAATAAGATCTTGTCGAATTTCTTGAAATTCTCGATGTGTATAATCTATAGGAACTATTTTTTTTTGCTCATCTGACATAAAAAGCCCTCATTTTTTAAATAGTAAATTGAAGTAAATCGAACGCTCCGATTTGTGGGATGGAATATTTAATGGAAACGTTCAAAGTATTTGAATCAAGATCAGGTGCATTAAATTGAACTTCGACAATGTTTATAAAAGGCATGTAAATTTTAGTTTGTTGTCTAATCCTTCTATCTATGTCTGCATATGTCGTGTCACTAAAGTTTTCGAATAAAAAGCGCGACATCCCCACGCCATAGTCAGGTTCCATTATTCTTTCACCAGGGTTGGTGAGAATTAACATTTTAAAATTTTGCCGTATAACTGAAGCATAATCTTTTAATAGCATGTATCCGTCTATGTCGCTATAAGTTATCGGCAAACGGGGTCCAAATCCACTCATCTTTTTTCCTCGCTTCTATAAATACCCTCAATCTTCATTTTCACACAATTCACCATCAGCATTATATGGATTAGTGACAAGCCTTCTCTTCCTCCACCATGGTAATAAACGGCGCCCTGGGGCTGGTCGTAATGCGTCCCTCATACGCTTGAAAAAGATTGAACCTGGGCCTGCACGACCGGCGGCCTTAGCAATATCGCCAGGATCAAATTCGCGCGAATTATAATATGTTCTAAATAGTTTTTTAATCCGATAAGTAGAATTAATCAAAGTCTCTTGTTCCCAATCATCATATTCTATAAAGCCTGGAGTCCATGCTTGCTGGCGATCATTAACGTTCGCCCACGATCCCTCCATAGAGCCAATATAACTGCTTTCTGGATTTTCTTCGCCATAGTCTCCGGCGGCAGTCTGCAATCCTAATTGCTTTTCTTGTACACTTTCTACATTATAATCTGAATCAAACGTAACTATAGCAGAAAGTCCCGGCTTGCCAGGGTTATTTTCTTCATAATCCAAAGGACTCCAGGCGGAACGCCAAGTTGCATTTTCCGCCACAGAAAGCTGATTAATGGAAGACAAGAAAGCTTGAGAATTATAAATTGCTGCAGTAGCAGTCAATTTATTAACTGGTATTATATAACGCGTTACTAACCTATATTGGTCATCCTTCACGAGAAGTTGTAGCAGGCAGAGCAACAGTTTGCTGTTTGGCGCTAATGTTTTAAACGCGCTAATGGTTGTATCCAGTGCATCTATTTCTACTGCGGTCAATTCATATTTTTGAGAATCCACAACAGCCCCAAATCTCATTCCATAACGTACACCTAGTTTTCCAGTAAGACCAACAGCTTGGCCATTTTCATCCGTCACTATCTCCAAAGTACCTGGATATACATCCGATATTAATTGTGTGGGATCTGTGACGTCTTTTACTTCTGCCACACCATTGTCAACAGAATATCGTTCACCATCAACAACAATATATTTTTCTACGAAGAAAGATGAATCCGTACTGGCAGTATCATAATCGGGGACATCTCCAATTGCAACTTCCGTCATATTGACCATTGGAGCTAACAAATCCTGTAGAGCTTCTTCGTTATATTCTTCGCCACTGCGCCAAACAGGGGTGCCATACTCATCTGTAATTATATTGTAATAACCAATATATTCTTCACCTCTCGAAAGTCCCGATTCATCTATATCTTTACTAACTACAAATTCGCTTCCACTGGTATAATATCCATTTCCTTCTTCTGTTTGAATGTCTATATAGCTGGCTTGAAATGAACCGTTTGGTTTTACTGCGGCATTAAGCGTCAACTCTGATGCGCCGCACATATTATCTAAAATATAATAATCCAACTCTTGATAAAGTGGTTTCATATTAACAGTCTTGAGATTAGACATAAATTTCTTGGCTAAGAAGTTTAATTCTTCTATAACGAATTCTTTTAAGATCAGTTTAGCATCTTCCTCGGTCTGCCGCACTTGTGATAGATTTTTTTCTTCCCTATAGCTTTTGAGGCTCTGAAACCTGTTTGCAAGATTTAAATCTCGGGCTTCTTTGAGATCATCTTTGAAAGGATAATCATATTCTTCTTGCATATCATTAAGGCGGAAAAGAGCAGCCAAAACCAATGGGGGAGGATCTACCTTTCCTTCATCAACCAAAACAGAATACATCTGGACCGATTGTTCTAAAAACGCATACCAAAATTCATGGTCCGAGAAAACATCAAACATAACCCATGACGGTCCTCGCGCATCTTTAAAAGACTCTTCCATTTTTTCAACTATAAAAGAAGCATATACAGAACTGTAACTATCTGGAAATTTAGGACCAAATGTAGTAAAAACAGGGAGAGACTTAATAAAGAAATTGCTTCCATAAATTCTAATGGCGGCCTTAATCAAACCAACCAGACCAGCCTTGGCAGGGCGTGGTAAAATGCGGGCATAAGGCTTTTCTATTACACAATCAGGAGATGATTTTAATCTCTCATCTTCTGGCATGTATGGATATATATCATCAATCAACTGTTGAATTTCCCCAAAATCAACTAAGTCCGAAGTCTGTGGTTTACAGGGACTTAAATCTGGAAATAAAACATCTACCATCCCAAGCCACCCCTCATTCTTGAGAGGCTTAATATAGATTGCAGGGTTTGAATAACGACCGCCATATATATTCGGATCTAGGTATAATACGCGAGTATCTTCGGGTGTCCCCGCCTCTTCATTCAAATATTGGTCATAACTGATACCTAGTTTCATATCTCTGTTACGCAGCGGGCGTGAGCCTCCATCATCCATTTCTATTCTGACATCACCATATGGCACCCACGTTCCATCTTCGTTAAATCCATATTCTATATCCTTATCATCAAGATCGTCATATTTCGCGCCATAAGCCCAACTAGCAGTGTTGGCAGAAACTTCCGAAAACACCATTTGGAGGGCATTCTGTATAGTATCTTGGCGCCATGATTTCGCTGCATCCAACGACATGTCGGTATCATCCATAACTTCCGCCATTTCTGTCAATAGAATTGTTGGCGGACTATATTCAGTCAATGTTTGAAAGCTGTTAATAAATTCAGGATAGGCTTCGAATTTATCAATCAGAGTAGCCTTCTCGGGGAACGGGCTGTTTTTTGGCAGCGGTTCTGACGGGCCAATGGCGTGTATTACGCCCGCCAAAGTGTTATCAACTCCAAGGAATTCGTATCTATCGTCATAAATCACCGATGGGCTACCTTCGGCTTCCCATTGTTCTTCATATTCTTTCCATTCTTTTCGCGGCATCAACTTCTTTAATTTTTTATCAATACCACCAGCCATGTTAAATTTTTCTACAATTTGAATTCTCAAATTATCATCGGCTCTATTGACAATTTCACCAGTTTCATCGTTTCTATGGATGTCGGCAAAATATACGTACAGATCAAATCCATATATCCACGTTGCGCGACCTTTAGATTCATCTATATAAGGACCCTCACCAGAAGCAGCATCTTTATATTCTATAGAAATATCAGGATTTTGTTTTCTTCCAAGTTGTGTAACTTGAATTCCGTCTGCTTTTCCATCACTATCTTCCGTGACGTCAATCCGCACATTATAGCCGTAATCTGGAAGTTTTACTAAATCAACATGCCTGCCAGGGAGATCATCTTCATGAAGTTTTTCCCCAGTAACATCAAAATCTGGCCACTGTTCGCCATAGTCAAATTCTCTTGTGGATGCATCAGTGCCTGTAGGTTTATTACCAAGCTCTACATCAACATCTCCGTCGCCAATCTCCTCTAATTTTCTTCGCAAATAGTCAGCTACACGCGATGGATAGGCACCGCGCTGAGCTTGATAATCGGAGATATTATTATTAGTTACCGAAAGTGCTTCCCAGATAGAAAAGCTGCCCGCAGACGCGTCTAAGTCATCCAGTGCGCCATCGGGAATATAAAAATCTACATAACGTGCTCGGTTATTAACTTTACGCATATGCGTGGTCAGCGGCCTCCCCATCGTATCAGATAAAATCATATTGACTAGTCCGTAATCGCTATTGCTTGGGCCGTTGCCGATCATATCGGTACTATAATCTACTTTTAATTGTTCTAATTGATTACCAAGCGCAGCCGTTGTAGTGGAGGCCGCAACTTCAGGCTCAAAGGGCGCGATACCATTATCACAGCCAGGATCGGATACTATAGGAGGAATATTATTGGCAATCCAGTCTCCCCTACTGGTCGCTTTCATAAGATCGCTGATATCTTGTTTAGCTGACTCTCGTATGTCATCGAACATTTCACAACATTGTTCTGGTGTGGCGCGGCCTGACAAAATTTCACAACGAAGATTACTGAAAGCTTCAATTTGCTCAGTTGTGGCACACAATGAAGGGTTTGCTGGCATTACATCATTGTCAGGCAACTGCTGAACGAAATCCAACATAGCGGCCCTAAATGGGGCTGGGAATAGATTACCCATTCCCTTGAACATGGCTGCGGCATTTTCTTTGTTCGGAATAGCATCTAAATATTCAGGATGTTGTGTTTCAACAATGCTCATGACAATTCTAAGTGTATCTTCTGTCGGCTCTCCCAACATCAACTGGTTTAACTCTAATCTAGTCAAAGCTCCACTGACGTCACCAGCAAACATAAGAGCTTTTTCTGTATCTGCAAAAGCTGCGCCGCCAAGTCCCAAAAGTGCTACCATGTCTATTACTGTACCTTCAATCACAGCGTCATCAGCATCTTCTCCACAAATGGCTTCTTTAATTAAGTTCTGTAAATTATCTCTGCCAGTTAAAAGATCTGGAAGTGATGCTGCGACATCTCCGACGACTCCGAGTGCGTTACACAGTGCATTACCAATAAGTTCACATATTTTCACTATTAGCTTGACAATAATAGTAACAATAAGCTGCTGTAGTGCATACATCACAGCATCTTTAATAGCGGACGTAATATCTGCCCACTTAGGGAACCAACCGAAAGGATTAACCAGCTTAGGAAAAGCAATATCGTTCATATCGCGACAAAACGGCAATTCAAGATCTTTGATAAAATCAAATACTGACGGATTCATCATGGCTGGGCGTGGGCAGTCCAACAATGTAATAACATTCGCAATTAGCTGGGCGCCTGGAAATTTATTTAACTCATCCACCAAATCTAAAAGGTTTTCTTGGTATACTTCCAAGAGTGCTTTAATATATGCTTCCATAACCACATTAGAACTAAGCTTATTGCGGTTTTCTTCTGAGCCAATGTCCAACTGTTGTACAAGCGTACGCTCATTGAAATTATCTTGTTGCTGTTCCTCATGGGTCATGTGGCCTTTATCACCAGCAGCCTTTTCGGCGGCGGCGATGGAATCATCTTCCCACGGCTTCGTCCATTCCCAAAATTTATCATTAGCGGGCGACGTTTCCCCCATATTAGCTAATGAATCTGAATATTGGTCAGCACTATCGCCTTCAGAAAATATATTTCCTTCTTCTAAATTCTTTTTGACAAGAGCATCAAGTTCTGCTTGCTTGTCAGGAGGAAGCCCAATAAACAAATCACCAAAATTATTGATGTTCATTCCGCGCAAGGCTGAATCTACAATTGTAGCTAAATATTCTTCAAAACTTAAGCCTCCAGCTAAACACCCTACGACCTCCATCAGAAGATCTGTAAGACCACACCACTTTAATCCATCTAGACTATTAGCCCATAGTTCATCCAACATTTGACCTGCGGGAGAGCCAACACCCATGCTCATTATTCGCATGCACAAATTCATAAAAACTTGGTCTTCATCTTCTAGTGTTTGATAAGCCTGCATAAGAGCCATGCTATATAAATCCGTGGTGGCTCCCGTAACAGGATCATAAATGAGTCCCAATTTTATTTTCTCTTCTTCAGCTTCACCTAGCGACTTCTTGCACAAATTTTCATGAAATTTATATGCTATAGCATCACCCAAACTAAACACTTCATTTAAAATGTCTTGACCTAACTGTTTAGTTTCATTTTGAAGTGCTTCCATAACACAACTACTGACAGTATCCTCAAAAACTAAATTAGCAGTACCATATATTTTAGGATACGTGTGTTTTTCAACAAATTCCAGCCATGATATCGGAACGCGGGCCATAATATCACTATCCATCTTGGGCAAATTGGCTAGGTATGCCATGGCTGTTTTATCACGCCATGCTGATTCACTATTAAGGGCCTCTAGTCTTCCATTATATCTATAAATAATTGGTTTTTCGCCGCATTCCTCTGTGAAAAAACTTAGCTTTTTCAATACATATTCGTCAGACCTACCATCGTAAGTTGTGCCAGTTCCATCACCAAATGTAAAAGTCAATTCAGTAACCTTGTCATATCCAGCAAATGGGTTGAGGTCTGCGCCAAATACCCCATATGGAACAGCAAATCCATATTTATTCAAAAAACTATCCAACTGCGGCAGCACATTTGACATAATGCCGCCTCCAAAGCCCCAATCGCCATATGGCTCCAGATAAAATGTTACATCATCCTGCACTCTGAGCAAATTACCGCCATCATTAGCCATATAAATATAGGAATATGATGTGTATAGCTTGAGAGTTTTCCGTACGCGCATCATCATTGGACCGATGGCTTTGGCACTAATAGTAACTTCGAGACCCTCTAATGTGTCTTCCTCTTCTTCATCATCTTCTCTATCATCTAAGCCGTCTATCACCTCTTTGGGTACAGAATACAAAAGCTGTAAAACTGACAAAGGACGAGGAGGAAGCCAAAATTTATGATATTCGACTGCCTCTTTGACAATATCTAAACTATCTTGTGAGTCATCTTTGTTATAAACCTTTAACATCCCCTTTATAGCCATTTCAAAATATTCATCAAAAATTTCTGTAAGGGCTTCCATAGCCTCTTCTTGAGTAGCCTTCTCGGGGTCTGGGAGACCCGTGGTTGTATGATTTTTAGCTTTGATGGCCACTTGGTAGTGGCATATTTTCTCATTTAAAAACGGTTCAAAACGTGTGCGATCATGCCAATTTGGTACAATAGCATTAGGGTTGGGTATACACTCGGGACAATATTTCGGTTCTTCAACGGTTATAATATCACAAATGTCAATTAAACCATCGCCATTGGTGTCCTGAAAGGGTAAGAATTTAGATTCTGCCATAATTTACCTACTTCATTATATAATTAAGTTGTCTTCACATTTCTACTAACAATATATTCTCCACCCCATGGAGACAACGTATTGAAATGCCAAAGCATCAAATTTAATCTAGTGGAATAAAGAGTGCTCATCACATAAGTAATATCACCCATAACTTTTGGGGCGGCGCCAGCAGCATGATGAGTGAGCGGTGTGACACCCAGTACACCATCCCAGTTAGTCTGTAACAGGGCGAAATTATAAACAGCCCCTAATAGATCTTGTATAATGTCATGTAATTGCCGCAAAGAATCACGGGTAGCATCCCCCAAGCCCACACCCTGTGTTGCGTCATAATTATTGCCAGCGATGAGTTCAATTTTGGGTACGTGCGGTTGTATTTTACCACAAGTAGAATTTAACTCGCCACTAAGGCCAAATTTAGCACCTTGGGCGGGACCTGTAACAATTTTTACCCCTTCGCGGCCTATTAAAGCCACTTTGTCAGCTTTTGCTGCAACTCCAGAACGATTAACCAATTTTCCTGCATCAGCCGTTCCTTCTTTGGCTAGCCCAAAATACCGATCCAAATCTGTCATCCGACTAACAAAAACACGGGCAGCATCGGCGGCAAAGTTACTCTCTACTATATCACCTTCTTGTGGCCCTTTACCTTGATTTATGCAGGCTCCGCGACCGACTACAATGTCCACCGTGGGAGTGTGAGCACCTTGAGCACCAGCACCCTGGGTGGAATTGGATGGACCCAAATTGCCCGCTACAATATAAGCTCCGTTGTTTTCTATCTGATATGCACCTGGAGGTGTGTTGTAGCCCCACGTAGGAATAGGTGCCGGCGTACCGAGCAGTCCACTGTTTTGCGGCAAAATATTTAAGTGAGGTCGGACATCCTTGCCCATTTGTACAGTGATATAATCTGGGTTTATACCCAATTCACCAAAGGGAATTTTTTTCGCCATTTTGTTTCCTCGCGATAATAATTAGTGTAATATTGTGAATTAAGAAGCTGGGGTATTTAACCATACGAACTATCGGTGCCTGCTGCAGACAATGAGGCGCCGCACTTTGTAGAAACGGCGGCGCGGGCTGCATCTAGCGCTGCAGCCACTTGTTCGTTTGTATGTGCAGATTTATTTCCGTGGCCATAGTAAGATTGTGGTGGTTCTTTTGTTGGATCTGGGACTGATGCCCATTCTTGAGCAAAAGCTAAATGAGCTTCGTGCTGGTTATCATGTAGCCCTAAAATATAATTACCCATAATTGGCCTTTTCCCAAAAATTAATGCTGCTCCTAAAATATCTTGGTTTTCTTCATTAAACACAAGGTCATTAGTTAATCCCGAATTCGCAATTGCACTAGGCATGGTCGCAGGGATAATTTGATATCTACCGGCAGCAAATAATCGTTTTGGATCTCCACTCGGTTTTGCTTGGTATGCTTGTACTTGTGAAATGGTCATCTCTGTAAGGTTTGAGCCTATAATAGTTGACGCGTCATGAGTGCTTCCCACAATTTGGTTATTAGACGTGCCCTGGTTCATAGAATTGTATCCGCCTTCCCCGCTGGCAATAAAATCCAAAAGTGGCCGAATATCTTCAATGCATGGCAACCAATCGCTTGGGGATATATTAATATTCACTACGGCTGCATCTGCCCCTGCCCCGACTCGTGACACTTCTTGCAAAGCAAAAGGCTCTCCTGACAGGAATAGATCGTTTATTCCTTTAACTTCAGGGCAATCAAGTGTCTTTTGTTGTTCATAATATGCTGATGTTTTATAACTTAAACGATCTAATTCCGCGTACTGTAGATTATAAGTGCCGCCATCTTCTCCAGAACTGCAACCTAAACGACCGTAAACAATACTCCCCACTGTGAACGGGGGAGGCTGTTTATTGGATATAAGAAATTTAGTATGCATGGATATTAGTCTAGTGATATAAGCTGGCTCTTCAGTTGTTGCTAAATCACACGGATCTGGCAAAAACTGTTCATGTGGAGATGGAGCACCCTCGCCCATGATTCGCCCCATAAAAACATATTGTTCACCAGATACAGAAGAATTGCCAGGCATTCCCATGGCGCGGGCGCCAGCCTGCGATAAACTGACTGGATTTGACAACACCTTTATGGCGAATTCCTCTTTATTTGAATAAATATCAAATGTATTCTCTTGTAAAAATAACCACTCTAACAAGATTTTTTCGTCACTTAAAGAATCAATTTGTAACACACTAATATCCCCTAGACGTTCCCGGCGCCAGATTCATTATCTTGTGGGTCCGTTTCACTATCGGACTCAGAAGACAATACTGTGCCCGCTGCTGCAGAAATTGCCGCCTCATCCCCCATCATAGGCACCCCATCAACTGGTGGGTCGATATATTGTAATTCATCTGGGAAATTACGCGGCCAATTTGACCAAGTTGTGCCGTATTTGGTCCAATAGTAATCTTTACATTTTTGTTTTAATTTTGTTAATACTTTAGCAGACATAGTATGAGAAAAATGCACTCGATCTTTCATTCCTTGCCACTTAAGATTGTGTCGGGCTGCTACAGTTACAATGGGCGCCCACGCGGAAGAAGAGGATTTAGAATTTACATTGCCGCCGGTTGGTGTTCCAGCATTCATGTCTATAGCAAATCCATACTGATGATCGGAGTTACATGGACTAGCAGGTGTGATACCAGATAAGATGCCCACCTTCAACATCCATTGATGTTTGACACTCCTGCGTGTGGAAGTAATTTTTGGTGTGTATCCCATGGATTTTAATTCTTCAAAGAAAGCTTCAAAATCAGGACGCACGGCTGCATCTATTACACTAAATGATTTTTCAAACCGCCAATATTCTACACCAGACGCAGATGCTACTTTTCCTTCACCACCAGAACCTCCCAAAACGACTGGTCCATCATAATCTAAAAGGGCGCCGCCTACTATAGCTATATTTGCACCGCCCTCAAATAACGAAGCTATTGGAGCACAACCAGTCTCCAAATTGGCATTCTCGGGAGTTGGCCTATCTCTAAGTTTTGAGAATTTAGCAGTTTGAATATCATATGGTGCGTTAGCAAAGCCTGCAGGTTCTAAAACAACATCTACTATATCATTAACGATAGGCATTGGGCCATCGTGTTGAGAAGGTATGACCATTCGTGTATGTAATGATACAAGTCTTGTTACGTAGGCTGGATTTTCTGCAGAACTCAACTCGCACGGATCTGGTAAAAATTTCTTATGTGGCATGTGTGGTGATGTAAATCTTATCATACAAACATGTTCAGCGTTCTCTATAGAGGCACCCTCTACAGCAAGGGCTTTCGGAGGGGTCAACACTTGAGCTTTGAAAACACTCTTCCTGCCAAAAAGATTAAAGCGAGATTGACGGCGAAACAGCCAGTCATTCATTGCTTCAACGGTTGTGAGCGATTCCGAAGGAATTGGACCGTTTTCGTCAGCGGCCATCTTCTATATTTCCCTGAATCATATCTAACAAGCTGTCTTTATCTTCATCGGTCAACTCTACATTCTCAACTCCTGCTTTTTGTCGCAGGCCGATAAGTTTAACTAATTGCTCATTAGATCGCTGCATTGTTTCAATATGTTTAGCAGCCACAGGACTCAGGTATTTATTATTATCTGCATCGGTTGCAATTTGCGTTGCTATTTCATTCAAAAATTCCCGCGCAACTTTACGATCACTGCGAATATTTCCCAAAGCTTCTTCTATTAATTTATCCAAATCCTGAGTCATAATAATCCGTTTTCCCAATCGTCCTTAAAGCTATAATATCTTTTACGAAATTTCTTAAGAGAATTAACAATTTGTTTAGTATTCAAATCTGTGATTTCTCTCAGATATAAATAAATAGCTTTTTTATTAAAAATCTCAATATCTTCTTTTGATTCGAAAAGTATGATTATCGCCTTGTAGACCTTCAAATCATTCTCTTTCATTAAGGAGATATCCCATGATTTTAATTCAGTATAAAACGAAGACCAGAATTCTTCTTCTTCACGGACGGAAATATATGATTCTTCAGTGGCTAAAAATTCCTCTTCATGACGCTTAGAAATATTTTCCAGATCTACTTCGCGACGATTCCTTTTCTGTTGCTGTTTTACTTTATGAATAAACCAA
>TARA_R100000664_G_C2760174_1_pt1 | contig 31343 bp, 31 predicted proteins | sample TARA_R100000664 | Tara Oceans TARA_R100000664 (sample SAMEA2622705) | marine metagenome | biome: marine biome (ENVO:00000447); feature: deep chlorophyll maximum layer (ENVO:xxxxxxxx); material: "saline water (ENVO:00002010), including plankton (ENVO:xxxxxxxx)" | depth 115 m | reverse complement strand
GTGCGTTAACAATGGAAGTTATTTCAGTAGATAAAGATAATGATATATTTGGAAAAACTTGGAAACCAAGTAACAAAATATCAGATGAGGCATGTACTGCAAAGCATACAATATTTACTGCAAATGTAGTAGCTGGATTAGGTGCAAGTCAGCTATTTAATGTGTTGCATAATAGGTCTTATTGGCAGTATATTAGGCAGTCGTTGGCACCTCTTTCCTTCGGAAGAGAGTATCCAATTAATAAAATAAACAATGAGGTAGAAAATGGCGCTAAAGAAAGCGAAAGTAAAACCAGTGTCAGTAAATCCCAGCATAATGCTATTGTACGGACCACCTAAGGTCGGCAAAACAACTATGCTAAGCAAACTTAATGATTGCTTGATTATTGATACAGAAAGTGGAAGTAACATGGTTTCTGGTTACATCCATAAAGTAAACAATAGAAAAGAACTCATAAACCTCGTTAAAGAAGCTAAAGATGGGCACGAATACAAATACTTTGCTATAGATACTATAGACAAAGTTGTTGATTGGGCTGAAAAAGCAGTCTGTCAAGAGTATGAAGTGCCTTCTATAGCTGATTTATCGTTTGGTAAGGGTTATGCTCTAGTAAGAGAAAAAGTAATGAATACTATTCATGCGTTTAGAGATTGTGTAGACCATTTAATAATAATAGGCCATAGAAAAGTGGCAAGAGCAATAGTAGATGGAAAAGCAATTGTAGAACCTGAAAGTTTAGACATTACAGGTAAATTAAAAAATATGATTATGTCTGATTGTGATGCAATAGGATATGTTCATAGAGAAGAAGAAAAGCTATTAGTTTCTTTTAAAGCAAATGAGTCAGTAGAAGCTGGCAGCAGATGCGAACACTTAAAAGGAAAAATAGTTGATTTTGAATGGAAAAACATATATAAATAGGAGAAAGTGCTATGGCAATAATAAAACCAACTTCAAAAGGAAGTTCAGGTGGTGGTAATTTTTATGGTATATGCGATATCGAAGTCTTAGGATTTAACGATAAAAGCTCAAACTTTGAATGGGCTGACATATACTTAGAGGTTATCGTAAAACAAAAAGGTAGTGATTACACAAAAACGATAAGATTAGCTGGTTCTTTAGAAAGGGACCCAGATGGCTCCGTTAAAGGTGGCTCTGTATTGAATAGACTATACCACTTCTTTGATGTGCTAGGATGTTCATGCGGAATTAACGCCCAAGGTAAATGGGAAACAGAAGACGGACAACCCATCGATGATATAGCTAAATATCTAACTGATAAACACTCTATAGGCTTCAATTCAGAACCTACCAATTTTCCATATCTTGCATACGTATATAAGGAAAAGCCTAAACAAGTAGGTGGAAAAGTCTTTACAAGAGTTCATCATAAAATAAATGTTAATACTGAGGAAGGTAGAAGAAAGCTTGCAGATGATATTAAATGGTTTAAAGATAAAGGTTTCATAAAAGAAGCATCTTTAGAACAATCATCTCATGCATCTAAAGAAGAATTAGATGAAGTTTTCGGAAACGATACTTTAGGTAACATGTAATGAACTACATTGAGATAGCACAAGGGAGTCCGAGAAATCGTGGCTCCCTAATTCTCAAGAAAGACCTATTAAAGTATATTAATCCCAATGTTCCTTTGTTTAGAAGTATTTATCTTTATGATAAAGATGCGTACAAATATTCAAAAGAAAATGGTGGACTAAAAGATTACTTTGGTAAAAGAGATATAGATAACATAATACTTGATATAGATAAGGGGAAAAGCTCAGATGAACATACAAGAGAAAAAGCCATTTCAATGGTATACAGACTTGAGGAGTTTGATGTTTCGCACAAGAGCATCCAATGTTATTTTTCAGGTTCTGGATATCATATTTCTATACCTAATAGTTGTTTTGGTTTTATATGCAGCGATAATATTCATTATATTGTCAAGAATACAGTAGGAAAACTATTTCCTGAAGTAGACAATAGTATATTTATGAGAACTGGTATATACAGAATTGCTCATACAGTAAATAAAAAGACAAATCTATATAAAATACCTATAAGTGTAGGTGAGTTGTTTGATAAACGTATAGATTTTAATGAATTAGCATCTAAAAGCAGAATAGGATATGCTTACTCTGAAAGAATAGGCAATAACGAAATGCAAAAATACATTGTTAATGAGGCACCACGAGTAAAACAAGCTAATAAAGTAATAGAACCATTAGATGTAGTACCCTGTGTTCAAAGAATGCTACAAGCTGGACCTCAAGAAGGCAATAGAAATCAAACATTAATGAGAATTGCATCCCATTGCTCAAGGCATGGAATACCTTCTGAATATGCTAAATCAATGATTTTACATTGGAACAATAACAGTTTAAATGAAAATGAAGTCATTGAAAAAGTAGAATACACATATAACAGAGGATATAAATATGGATGTCAAGACTCAATAATGCATGCAAATTGCCAAACTAGATGTATTTATTTCAAAAGAAAAGACTATTTAGTAGATGTAAAGAATGCAGAACAATTGCAAAAGGATTTAGAATTTAGATTAACAACTGATTTTAGTGGTAAAACATTAGACTTGGCTAAATCTTTAGGATTAAATGTAGATTGTGAAATATATCCAGGTGAATTGGTTACTATATTTGGGCCAACAGGCTCAGGAAAGACAACTTTTGCTCAAAACTTAGCGTTAGGAGTAGATTTTGTTAATGATGCTATTAATATAGATAGTCAAATACCTTGCTTATATTTATCGCTTGAATTATCAGCCTGGTATATGCATAGAAGAAACCTACAAATAGTAAGTGGTTTAGATAAGGACCAAGTTACAGAAAACTTTGAAAAAGTATATGCTTTACATAAAGAAAAGATAGAGCATTTATCAATACAAACTGTGGCTCCAAATTTAGACCAAATACAGCAAAAAGTAAGAGAATTGCAACCAGCCGTAGTAGTTGTCGACTATATCGACTTAATCAGTACAAATTCACGGTATATGGGCGAATATGAGCAAATTAAACAAGTTTCTCATTATCTTTCTAATTTAGCTGTAAACATGGACATAATAATAATTCAGATAAGTCAGGTGAGTAGAGATTACAGCCGAAACGAAGCATTAGATTTGTATGCAGGAAAAGGTTCTGGTGCAATAGAGAATGCTAGTCGTAAAGTAATTGGCTTAAATGGACAAGCAAATGATAGTGTTAAATCTGTTCATATGTATAAGAATACAGATGGTGAGTTATTTGACACAGAAGTTGTTTGGCAGCCTTCATTTAGATTTAGGAGACAATAATGATAAAACCAGGCTTATTAATGTGGATATTCAAAGACGAAAAAACATTCTATATAAGATTCTTTAGACTATTTGGCATAGGAGTAGAAAATGTCAATACAGATATAGGTAAAGGAGTTAGACTCTTATTAGGATTTATGAGCTTTGAATTAGGATTACATATAATAAAAAGAAGGGGTGTATATGTCGAGAGAGTCAAAGACAGTAAGAGTCCTCAGGCATTTGCTTAGTGGACTTAAACTAACACCTATGGAAGCTTATCGAAGCTACCATACAATGCGATTAGGTGCCATAATACATACATTAAGAAATGGATATAAAGGTAAAAGCTATAATATAGTCAACCTAAATCCAAATGGAAAATATGCGGAATACCAAATCAAAGAGAACTAAAAGAAGAAAAATGGATTGGGAGGGGCTTTACATGAAAAAGCTCCTTCCTATTCATAAGAATCATTCTAAAAAGATTTATCATCGTATGATGAAAAAATCATCTACACTTAAATCATCATTGAAAAGGAGAAGCAAGGAATATGAGGTTGAATTTAAAATATCTCTTACAGAAATTAGGAAATTACTTTATAAATCTTACGGAAAGTCATGTGTATACTGTAGCACTACTTTGGTTGTCAGCAATATGGCTTGCGACCATATCATTCCTCTTAGTATGGGGGGCGGTTCAATTCCTAATAACTTACACATAGTATGTGGAAGATGTAATACTAGAAAAGGACCATTAACACATAAAGATTATAAAAGTTTATTAAAAAGTCTTGGAAAACTTCCTGAGGATGTAGTAAAATACGTACTCAGAAAATTAGCTAAGTCTGAAGTATTTTAAAATTGGTGATAGTATAAAAACTTCTTAAATCGTAGAGCTTTATTCGTAAAGTGCATGTAAATAGATTGCCTGGCTGAAAGTTGCAGGAATCACCATAAAATTAGGGCAGGGAACCTTCCATATTCCTCTGAATATAGCAAACACTCTCTACTCTCTGCCCGAATATTTGGGAAGTAAAATATGTTGTTTAATTAATTAACTAATAGTTATAAAATGACTTTGTTAAGAACAATATCTCGTCGAAAAGATGCTTCCCATTAAATTAGTAAGTACACGGTTGACAACACCGATAAAGTTAGGAACCTTCTTGCGTGAGCATTAGGGGGGCCAATTAAACACTCCATAGTGTTGACGTAACAGGTTAATATTTTCCCTTTACACGTTTCCTTTGTGGTCCTTTAAAACCTAACTTTTGTACTTGCTATATATACTTAGAATTTGTTAAATTAAGAGTCCTATGTTTGAAACTAAAGAATGTTTTTCATGTGGACAATTAGTAAATGTATTTGATTGTCATTATCAATGCGCAGCCTGTGGTTACGCAGAGAATTGACATGATATATCAGGTCGGTACGGCTTGAAAAAGAAAAAAGATGTCGTCAAAGTCAAAAAAAGAAAAAGTAGCAGAAAAAAGGTTAAAATTATACTTGAAGAAGAAGTATGGTAATTCTAAACCTTCTGGATTAGTCACCCAGAGCTATGATAAATGGTTGAATTATTTTAATGAAACAATTAGTAATAGAAGAATTTCTAAATAAAAAAGATATATTGTTATGATAGAGTCTTTAAAAGAGTCTATATCTAAGTATTCTCCTAAAATTGAAAGAAATGATGGTGATGAAAGATGGTATAGAATACCAGGAGAAACTAAATGGCTTCCATCAGTTACAACAATGATAGGAAGTGTATTAAACAAAGGAGAAGGATTTGAAAAATGGTTAGGAGATAATCCTAGCTATGATATAGCTTGTGAAAAAAGAGATAAATCTGCCGAATTAGGAACATTAGTTCACGACCAATGTGAAAAGCTTTTAAAGGGCGAAACTATTATAGAAAAGCAAAATAAAAGCGTTATGAAAAGATTGATGAGTTTTGTTGCTTGGTATAGGTCTAAAAAACCAATAGATGTAATAGCTACAGAATTAAAATTAGTCCATAAAAATGTTCCTTATTCAGGTACACCTGATATAGTTTGCTATATAGACAATAAATTATGTTTAGTAGATATAAAAACAGGAGCTCCTTACGAATCGCATCAATTACAATTAACCTCATATAAGACTTTATGGGACAATATATTTCCCAATCATACAATAGATAAAATGTATGGATTATATTTAAAGGATACTTGGATTTCTAAAATAGAACCTAATTTTAAAGAATATAAATATTGCCCTGAAGAAGTTGAATGTGTTTATAAGCTTTGGAAATGGCAAAAAGGTGGCAATCCAAGGCCTAAAAACGGCTATCCTTTACACAATTCATTTAAATTGCAAGGAATTAATAGTGAAAAACCAATCGAAGAAATCTTGTAGAAAACTAACATTAGAAGAAGAATATGCTTTTGAACATAAAGCTCGTATAAAAGCAGAAGATTACATATCTGAATTATGGGAAATGCACGCAGAGCTCGAAAATGAGGTGAATAGGCTACAATCTATCATTAATAATGGTAAGTACCCAGATAAAGAAAAAAAGCCTTTAAAAAGCACTATAGGGCTAAATAAAAGAATTAAGCAAATAACTGATTGTAAAGAAACAACTGAAAACAATTTATCAAAAATAATAAGGAGAACATTCAAATGATAAAAACTATAGTATTTTTAAGTATATTTAACTTTATATTTAATGCTTCTATAAATGCAATAAATACAGATTATGGAGACTCTATTAGAGTAAGAAAGTATCATACTAATGGAGAGCTAAAAGCAACAGGAATAAAGATAAATAAATTTAAAGATGGAAAATGGAAACACTTTGATGAAGACGGTTATTTAAAAAAAATAGAGATATATAAAAAAGGTCGCAAAGTAAAAACATTAAGTATAGGTGATACAAAATGAAATCAAAGCCAAGCAAACCAAGTAAAAAAGATTTTCAAAGACAAATAGGAGAAATGGGAAACGGATTAAACTTTCTATTTCAAGAACTTGGAAGATTAAAAGGTAATTTAGGTGGATTAGAGAATATAATTATGTTCTATGCTGAGTTTAAAAATGAAAGAGTTGAGTTTGAAAAGTTCTTAGAAGATAAGATAAAAGAGCAAGAAAAAGAAGATGCTAAGTCTAAAGATTTAGCTGATTCTAACTCTAATAATAAAAATAAATAGGTAAATAATGGTGAAATTAAGGCTGGTATACGCCTTCTTTTCTGACATCTTTAGCCATTCTACTTATACCATACATAGGAAATCCTGAGAATTTATCTATAAGCATCATGGGGTTTTCTATTAAATTGTTTTTAGCCCAAGGGGAAAAGTCTTTTATAATCCTACCAAATGGAGCCATTGTATATATATGATAATTAGCAAATCTATTCCAATCATCAGCTATAAAAGAATCTATTCCTGCTAAAGGTAATCTAAATATAGGTGGAGTAATTACTTGTAATGGAGCTACACTCTTAGGCCATGTTCCCATAAAAGCTCTATCTCTTTCTTTATCATTTCCAAATATCCAATCTGCTGTATCTTGTATCCAACTCCAAGGAGCTGGTAAAGCTGTTTCAAATATTGAATACATAAATACATTACCAAGAGCAAATACTAATAAATCAAGCTGCAATGTTCTTTTAAACTTTTCAAATGCTGGAGTACCCTCTTTTAAGCCAAATATTTTAGCTTCTCTTCTAACATCGTTTCTAAATCTAACAGCATTCCATTGCCATAATTGAAAACGAGTCATTATTTTACCTAATGCTGTTCTTGCAAATGCTGGTCTATAAGGTGCAGAGTATAAAAACTGTGTAGCCTGAACACCTTTTTTAGCTTGTTCAATTAAAAATGGATGGTCTACATTCTCTATAGCTCCATCAAATCTTTTCCAAGCTTGTACATAATGAGCCATAAAAGCATGTCTTCTAAGCATCATTTCTGGTTTAGACATAAATTGAGAAGCTACTTGCATTAGTGATTTACTTAGTTTGTGTTTATCCATTAAATCAGCTAATTCTCTTCTTCCTATTTTTCCTTCAGATGTCATATTTTTTATAACATCGTTCATAAATTCTTGTTTACCTTGAGCTCTTACTTCAGGGTTAATACCCCATTCATGTCGCATAAAATCAGGAACAACACCATGTTTAACGATAAATCTGTTTATATCATCTTTAGTCTTAAAAATTTCAGGGTCTATTCTTTTTAAATAGTTTAAATCCATTCCTTGCTTCCAATTATTTAACCCAGCACTTTGAATTGTATGCAAACTACCACCAAATACGTTACCCACAGCTGATTTAGGATGTGCAAGTAAAGATGCTAATTCAAATTTAGCCTCCATATTTGATATTCTTGTAAGCATTTGGTACGGAACTTCTTTCATTAATTTATTTAAATTAGGATATTTTGTCTTATCTTGTATCAATTTATCTTTAATAGTTTCAAGTTTTTTCTTAACTCTATTATCAGCCCACCAATAATAAGGTGTACCTTTTAATTTCATTCCTGGGTCTTCATATATTCTTTCAGGTATAATAGAAGGATTACCCATAGCATCCTGAGCGTATAGCTTTAAAAAGTTTTCCCATTTTTGTAATAAAGTAAATTTACTGCCATCTCCAAACTTTTCTTTATGCCAGCCTTTTTTTACAGCTCTTTTATTAAACTGCTGTATAATGCTTCTGGTAAATATCTGATTCATTTGATTAAAATATGTATTAGAAACATTTCTAAGGTAAACTTCATAAGATGGATGCTCTATAGAATATCCAGGCATATGCACTTCACGAGACATAGCATTACCTAATTTTTGATTAGCATCCCACCATTTTATAGATTCTTGGCTTATTTTTTTCTGTTCTAATATTTCTTGAGCAGCTCTATCATAGGCATCAAATATTTCTTGTCCAGGCTCAAGCCAATCTCCTGTTAAATTATGAGTTCTATACATAAGTTTTTTCATTTCTTCTTTTTTATCAGTTTTATTTAAGGTTCCATCTTTAGAAATAGCTTCAAGCTGTCTTTCCATAGCTTTAAATGCTTCTTTTCTACTGTGAAACATATGAGGAAAATATGTATTAAACTCCATAGGGTCAGTCTTTCTAAGCGTAGTTTTAGCCAATTTATCCATAACAACTTTATATTGAGGTAGTATTTTATTTGTTTTAGGGTTTCTAGGTAATAAATCAATCATCATAGACCTAGCTACTTGTCTTAATCCATCAATACCAAAATCAGTAGGTATAGGCTTTCCTTGTTTATATAATTTTGTCATATCAGAAATAAATTCTTGCCATTTTATTTTAGGCTCAAGGCCTTCTAAATCATAAGTTTCACCTGTTTCATATTTTTTTAAGGCTTCAGGCTTACCCGCAATAACTTCAAAAACTTTTTCATTAGATTTAGCATAAACATCTATAATTCTATCTGCTATTTGTTCACCTGTAAGTTTTTCTCTAACTCCTTCAGGTGAAGTGATAGAATAAGTTTTACTTAAAGCTAATTGCAAATCCTTATCTTTTAATATTTCTTGATAATCTCTTTCATATTGAGAAGATTTAGCAACTCTTTCTGGTCTAGATTTATGTTTATTTTGACCTAAAACTTTATATCTTAAAGGTCTTTGCATTTTTCTGACAGCATATTTTCTAAGCAATTCTCCACCAGTTACATTTTCAACATAAAAAGATAGCTCTGCATTTATTTTATTTGTTAGGCTTTCTCCTAATTCAGTAGACTTTTCTCCCATTTTACCTATCCAATCTTGTATAGTATCTAGCCACCATGTAGGTTTTCTAACAGTCCCTTTTTTTAATTCGCCTTTTTCTTTAAAATAACCTTCTTCTTTTAACCATAAAATATCATACTTCATCATTTCTCTAGTTATAGATTTAGGAAATAACATCCAATATCTTCCTTTCATATCAGGAGCATCTTCAGCAAATAGTTTTTGCCACAAACTACCACTTCTAAAGTCTTTAAACAGATTATTCATAGCTATATAATCTTGTTTATTCATTTCAACTAAATTCTTTTTAAAGTAATAACGAGTGATTTCGTTTAGATTAATACCTTCTTTATTATGATAATAGTGTAAGTTTTCAGCTAATTCATGTATAACTTTTATATCTTCTTTTGGAAGTTTGCCTTTAACAGCTCCTTCATATTGTTCAATTTCTACTAAATTGTCTTCAATTAATGGGACTTCTTTGCCTTCAAACTCAATAGTTTTTTTATCTAAGGTCTTAGCAGTTTCTATTCTATCGTCAATTACTTTTTTAGTTTCTTTAAAAGCACTTGATGTTAACTCTGAATATTTTCTTAAAAATTGCGCTATAGAACCTCTTGCAACTGCATCAGATGCAAATCCTAATTTAGTCATGCTAGTGTTAGCTCCAGCATTACTATACCAATGTTTTAGATTATTATTTTTTATAGCTATTTCTTTAGATTTTTCTTGTCTATTATAAGAACCTAATAAAAAGTAGTCAAATAACCGTCTTTCTTGTGCAGTTTTTAATGTTTTTTTATAATTTGATATTGCATTATCAGTAGCAAGTTGGTCCATTTTAGCAGAAATTTCACCTTCTACAGGTTTAGCCCCTGCTTCTTTTTGCAATTCACTAACAGCTTCACCTAATTCAGCTATTTCTACATCTTTGCTTGCAGCTTCTTCTTTAGAATAATGTCTTTCTAAGTCAAGCCTTTCTTTTGCCATTAAATAACTGTTGTTTTTAATTTCGTCAGCTGCTTTATGAATACGCTTTATAACATCGTTAGTAAATATTCCTTTGTTTTTATTTATATAGCTAGTAATAAGGTCTAAGCTAACCATATCATGCATATCATTTGTTAGTATAAAATCTTCTGCTCTTACTATAATTTCATCTAATATTTCTTTCTTTTCTTTTACAGAAATTTTACCTTCTGCTAAATCCTTATTAAATTGTTCAGGAGTATCGTCTTTATGTCTTTTATAACCTAATCCTTTCATAAAAGCATTAAATTTAACAGCATCATTAGCTATAGCTTCTCTCCCTACCCATCTTTCATTTTTATAATCATATTCTTTACCTTCTATATATGCTTTATAAGTTTTATCTAATGCTTTTTTAACATAGATATTTTGCGGAATAGTAAATGTCGCTCTACCCATAACATCAGCTAGCCAATTATTTTCTTTGTTTATAACATTCATTTTAGAATAAAGTTCAGTTAGCTTATCAAGGTCTATTTTGTTTAATATGTTATCGCTCCATTTACCTGTAGCTTTAAGTAATTTAGCTTGTTTACCTTGTATATTATGTATATCTGAATCAGCATAATCTTTAATAAAATCTATTTTACTTCTTATTTCAGACTCTTGCCACATTTTTCCTTCTTTATAGTTTTTACCATAAAGTGCAGAGTTCATTTCCATATAATTCTTTACAAGACCCCCTCTTAATTTCCATATAGGGTCAGATTGATTTTTATCAGCCTTAAATAATTTGTAAAATTGGTCTGCATTTTTAGCTACAACTTTGCCCTTTGAATCAGTTACTTTATCTATAGCAAAATAACTGCTATGCAATTCTTTAAAATAGTCATTATATTTTTTTAAACCACCTGTATCCATAGGGTCTGAACCAAAAGCAGTCATGGATGCAGATAACCGTCTAGCATAATCAAGCCATTCTTTTTCATTTCTAGCTTTTATAGTAATAGTATATTCAGGATTATCTTTTTGATTGTAGTCAATAAATTTAAATGTATCTACTCCTTTTTTACCAGAAGATATAAGGTCATGTGCGCCTTTCATTGTTTGGGTCATACCTACAATACCACCTAGTTGAGAACGAGCATCCACAACTCTTTCTGAAATTGTTCTTCTTACTGAAGGAGCATACATCCATACTTGTTCTTTAGCTGCTTTTTTAGCATAACTTTCTTGACCAAGAGTTAATAAATCTTCCATAGTCATATTAGCATGTAAGCCATCAGGTCTATTTACCATACCTTTTTTATTATCAGGAATATATTTAGCATATTTATCCTGCTCTTTAGATGCTTTACGTTTTGGAGCCATCTCATCTATTAATTTTACTAATCTCTCGGCATGATTATCTTTAGCACGAACACCTTTTCGTTTAACAGTATATTTTAAAGTCTTTCCTTGTAACTTTCCAGATTTTAAATCTTTTAAAATAGCGTCTCTTTTAGTAGGTAGAAAACCAACATCACCAGTTCCTCTTAACCAAGCTTCATATCTATTTATAGCATCTGGTATACTTTCCGCTCTAATAAATCCTTGCCTTTTATAATAAGAAGGACTATTATCATACACTTCTGGAATTACAAATGGATTTCCGTATTTAGAACCTCTCATAACAGATATACCTGTATCTGCTATTTTAGTTTTAGGCATTCCTAAATTGTCATATTCTTCTCTTGTTAAATACTTGTACTCTCCATTTATCTTGTTTTTGCTAACATACTGAACATATTCTTCTTTATTAGCAGCAAAAGCATCTTTCCAAGACTTTTTCATTCCCTTACCATTTCCAGCGGCATCTTTACCACCAAAATAAATAAATGCTTCATCACCATCAAGGTCAGCTCCACCCATAGCTCTCATAGCTCTAGGATGAACAAGTACTCCATGACCATCTCTACCAGTAAAACCTCCAAATTCTAGTATTTGAGCACCTGAAACTGAGTCCATAGGAACCCTTATAAGCATAGCTCTAAATATTTCCTGTAATTCTTTTTCTAATCCTTTTCTTTTAGAAGGGTCTTTAGCATAATTCCAAAGTTCGCCTAAAGTTTTTATTGGCTTACCGTCTTCTCCTTTTACCTCCAAGTGAGTTTCTAAAGGCATTTTTTTATATCTATTGTCTAAAAAGAAAATATCATCTCTTTTTTGCAGTAAAACTAAATTAGGATTAACATTATCTAAATCTATCATTAAAGCTTTATCATAAGGTCTCATTCTAGCTGCAGCAGAATTACCTGCTTTAGGTTTAGCAATATGGCTTAGTATATAATTTTTCATAACAGCAACTCTAAAAGGCCTAATCCATTTGTGTGCATAAATAGGAGAAGTTTGTACATCTTTTTTCTTAGCTATACTAACACCTACATCTATCAATCTATCAGTTATTGTATTAAAATCATCTATTTCTTGCATATATTCTGATAAATCATCTTCTTTAGTTCCATTTTCTTTAGCTTCTGATACAGCTATTTCTTTATTTAATTTTAATAATCTTTGATAAGCTGCATCTGCAAAAGAACTTCCTTCGCTAGAGTTTACAACTTCAAGTAACTTGTTAATTCCAATTTTTTCTATATTATTTAAAAGTTTAGCTTCCTTACTTGTAGTAGGATTAGCCATATAATCTGTTAAGGCATCATTCCATTTCTTTTCGCCTATATAAGATTTATATATTGTTTCACTAAATACATCTTCTATTATTTCATTTGGTATAGGTTTATATGCTGTCCTTGAAGATAAAGCACTAAACATTTGTTTGGGTATTCTAGCTAAATGTTTAACCATATTGTTGTTATTTTTTACACTATAATTATATTTTATATGAGAAGGGTTTAAAGAATAAACAGGTGAATTAAGAGATAATTCTTTTTTATTTAACGTATAACTACCAATTTTCCTTCCACCTATTTGTTTAGCAGAAGATTCATGAATAATATAATGAATACCATTCTTTTCCATAAAATTACTTAATTTATCTCCTGCCTTGTGAAACATAAATTTGCCATATAAAGCTCCTAAATTAGCATCTGGAGATACTATAAATGCTTTATTTTGACCTGATGATACATGGCCTGCATCTTTATTATTATAGTCTATAGCTTTATTAGTACCTATGATAGCACCATCAACTATCTCATTATAAAGTTTTGCTTCAAATTCTAGTAGTTTTTCTCCATGAGGAGCTAAATCATCAATATCTTTAATAACTATATACTTAAATGTATTTTCTGTGCCTTTTATATCTTTACCTTTAGAATTTTTTAAAGGTTGTGTAAAAATTTTATCACTAGCAAGTTGTGCATTAGCAAACTTTTGACTTCCACTCCATGAAGGGGTAAATAATATTTGCAATCTTTTATTATATGCTAGTGCATTATCAAGATATCCTTTACTCCACAGTTTTCTTAGATTAGAACCTGTGTAAGTAAAGCCATTCATACCCATATCGTATAACACATTAGATAAAAATCCTTTATCAAATTCTTTGCCTGCATTTTTCAACTTAGGATATTGTTTTTTAAACTCTTCTTTTGCTTCTCTATAAAGTTCTCTTTTACTACTTAATAAAGACCTTAGGGTAGGTTGTAATTTAGAAGCTTTATTTACCATAGGATGATGTTTAACAAAGATAAGTTTATCAGCATCACCTCTACCACCAAACAAATAAAAGTTTTTCTTTTTCATAAACTCTACAATATTTTGCATAACCATATTATATGCATCCATATTATCTCTTCTTAGGTCTGATAATTTCATATCTTTAAATTGACCTGTTTTAGATTTAGTGCTTATATGGTCTACAAAAACAAGTTGTCCTAATTCTTTATCTGGAGAACCTCCTTCTTTTAAAAATACTTCTTCAATAATTTTAATAGGTTCCACATTTTTCTTTCTTACACCACTAACAGTCATAGGCCTACTAACATCCATACTTTGAACAAACGCTTTAGCTGGAGTAGTAGTTCCTGATTCTGGGTCATAAGTTTTAGGAACATAATTAATTCTTACAAAATTAGTCTGAATGCCTTTATTTGCTCGTGTTATCCATTGCCTAAGGTTACCCCTTGCTTCTTCATTTAATGGCGTTTTAAAGCGTTTTTGAAGCTCTTCAGCTAATTTCTCTGTTTCAACTGTTTTACCTGGCTTAATATACTTGCTTAATATACCTGAAAGTTCTTTACTTATTACTGTTTTTAAATCAGCTTGTAAAGAATATGGCAAATCATCAAGCTTCCAAGATTTAGATAAATACTTTTCAGCAAATTGCAATGCTCTATGTCCAACTATAGGCTCAGAAGTACTCATGCCTACATCTATATCATTACTATCTTCTACTTCAGTTTCTTTGCTTACTTTATTTAACTTAATGCCTTTTGTAGCGGCAATTATTTCTTCTCGTATTTTATTATTAGTAATAGCTTGATTTGTTAATTTTGCTATTTGGTCTGAAGCATAAGTATATCCAATTGTTTCTTCACCTGTTTCTTTTAATATGCGCTCTTCTTTATCAAATTGTTTTTGTAAAGTAGATAGCTTCTTTTGGTTTTCTGCAATATCAATATCAATTTGTTTTAATTTTTCAGTAATCCTATCTACTGCAGGTTCTACTTTTACACCTTCTTCTGTAACTTCTGTTTTTTGTTCTTTTTTGCGAGTTAATACTTCTGTTTCTATTTCTTTAAGCTTTTTAAAAGACTCAGGAGTAACTTCACCAGTAATTTTATCTTTTAACTTATAACCGTAAGCTTCTAATGCTTCTATTAAATCGTAAGCTCTCTCAGCTCTTTGTTCTGTAGAGCCAAATGTTTTAAAGATATCTTTTTCAACTTGTGTCTTAACTTCAGGTTCTAAATTTGACCACTTTTTACCCATTAATTCTGGGCGTAATGTGTATTCTAATTCAGCATTATTAGGTAGTTCTTTTTGAAAAGATTTCATAAACTCAGCTGAACGCTGTTTATACCAAGGTCTTTCGTTTCCACCAAAATAAGCACCTAATAAATATTCGTAGACTTGTTCTGCACTAGTAGCACCTCTCATTGTAGCTGGTAATCCTTGGAATACAGAACCAGCAATAGCTCTTGCTACTTTATCTGCTTTAACATCTCCTGTGTTTATTACATTACCTAAACCTCTAAATACTCCACCAAATATAGCACCATGAAAAGCGCTATGCATTACAGCATCTACTCCTCCTTGCCAGGCAGATATACCGCTAGCAACACCAAGATTAAATGCACCTTCAGAGATATGTTTAACAGGTCCTTTAGTTAGAAAATCAGCAGCTACTTGTGTTGCTCCAGCCCTACCTTTAGCTGCGGTATCTAAAGCAGGACCTACTACTTTTGATGCTCTTTTAGTAATTTTTTCTGATAGATATAATGGAACAGATTTAACTTTTGCTACTTTAGAGGCTAACCCAGTTAAACCAAAAGCTTTTAAAGGTGTAGCCATTATTCCAGGAGCAAATCCTGCTAAATGCCCTAAACTTCTTGCTATATTTTCATATTCATTATCTGGATGGTCACCTGTTTCTAGTGTAGTAAACCCACTTGCAAATCCTTTACCAAACTGCATAATAGCTTCACCAAAACTAAAATCGCCTTCATAAAAAGGCACTTGATGATACTGAGAATGCATTTTAATACTCTCTACTTGTTGTTGAGAATATAAATTAGGATTTGCTTTATAAGCATTTGCTAAACTACGGGTTTGTAATTTGTTAAATTGAGGTATAAATTGTTGTGTTGCTTCAGCGTTTACCTGATTTTCTATGCCAGCGACAGTTTGAGTTGGGTTAATTTGCATTTAAAATATTACTCGGAGTATAAAGCATTCATAAGCTGATATAAATCCCAAGCAGTAAGTCCTGCTCCAACAGCCCATCCAACAGGTCCTCCCAAAGCACTAGCTCCAAGTCTTCCTAAAGCTTTAGTTCCAACCTTTTTTAAAGCTGTCTTTCCTAACTGAGAAGAAGTTTTTTTAACTCCTTGCTCCAAAACTTTATCAGCTATTTCTTTTTGAATAACTGATTTTGTCATTTTTGAAGTTTTTTCTATTCCTAATTTTTTAGCTCGTGCTCTTAATTGGTTTAATGTACCTTCTGAAGCTTCAGTAGCTAAGGTTAACTTATTATAACCTTTTTTAGCCTGACTTCCCATATAAGCTCCAGCACCTCCTAATGCTATTCCTTGAGCAACATCTGCTTCTGTATCTGTAGCTCCTAATGCTTTTGCAAGCGGTGAAGCTACCATAGGTGCTAAAAATGGAATTGCAGTTCTTACTCCAGGAATATTTTTTAACATAGGGTTTAAAGCAGTTAAAGCACCAGCAGTACCTGCTATACCAGCTCCAGCTTGTAATGCAGAGCCAGGCTTACTAAGCCAATCTAAAATTCCCTTTTGTTCTGTTATATAAGGAGCTATTGTTGTTGCATTTAATGGGTCTTCCATAGCATAACTAGTTAAATATGAAGAAAATGCAGGATTATTTTTAGCAAAATCACGAATATCTTTATCTGTTGCTCCTAGAGCTTTTACTGATTGTAATTGGTCAGGTATAGATTGTATATTTTGACCTTGCAACATAGGTTCAATATACTGCGTATAATAATTTAAATCAGGCCTCATATTTTTTTCAGAAGCCTTTTGAATATATCTATTCCATAAACCTTCTTTAGTAATAGGTCCAGCACCTGGTGTAAAGGATAATTTACCATCTGTGTAAAACAACTTACTTCCTCTTCCCATCATATCTTTTTGTAAGTTTAATTGAAAATCTTCAAGAAAATCTCTTTCTTCTTGTTGCCTATAAGCTTGTTTTATACCTGGTATATTTAAATCTGCTAGCGTTGATATTCCTTGTACTGCCATTTATTTCTCCTTGTTACTTTATATAAAGGTTTAAAACCCTATTTGATTTTGATTTTGTAAAGCTTCTGCAAATATTTTTTTTCTATCACTATAATTATAATTACGATTCATTAAAGCTTCTATATCTTCATCATAACTATCATCAAGATTAATATTATTTGGTACTACATTACTAGAATCAGCGCTCATAAAATTGTTTTCTGTAAAACTATTATTTAAAATATTTTTCCATTTATTTATATTTTCACTGTATTCATCTACATCATATTCTTCAAAAGATTCTTCAAGGCTTTTAGAGGGTTTATTGAAATTGATAAAATCTAAAAGACTTCGTTGATTTTGATATAGCTTCCTTATTCCAGGAATGTTTATATCATACAATGTTGGTATTCCTTGTACCATCTTAATTTAATCCTGACATTAAAGCATTCTGCAATAAAGCAGCGCCTGTTTGAGATACATACTGAGGCATAAACTGTGCTTGTTGTTGAGCCATCATTCGGTTGCCTAACATTGATTGGCTTAATGCTTGGTCTAATAAAGCTTTTTGCCTATACAATTGAGCAGCTTGTTGCATATTTTGACCAGTTTGTGCACTCTGTGCTTGCAATGCACCAGAGATTGCATCTCCTAACATAGATTGGTCTATAGCTTTATCAGCATATGTTCCGTACTCTCCAGTAGCCATACTTCTTTGTCTTTGAGCTATATCTGTAAAAGCATCTAAGTTTTGAGCTCTAAGTTGGTTTCTCATTTGTTGATTTAAAGCACTATTAGGGTCTTCGTAACTACTAGCTAGCTGACCCATTTTATCTGCAGATGCTTGTAATGGAGCTAGGCTAGCATTTAATGAAGATAAATATCCTTGATTTATAGACGGATTTGCCATTTGACTAGCGCCATAACCCATCATGCCAAGGCCTAATAAACTTTGAGCTCCTGTACCAAAAGAACTTAGAAAATTATTTCCTGAAGTTGTTTGTGGCGCTGCTACACCAACTGGTAAAGGATTACCCCCTGGCGCTAAATAAGGCTGTGGAGAATTTCCTTGGCCTGTTATTAGACTACCAAGCCCTGATATACCGCCTCCAATAAAGTCCCCTATATTTTGTAAAATACTCATTAAATTCTCCTTATCCTATTCCTTGCCATCCACCACCATATCCACCAGCTTGTTGTTGCATATAGTTTGGTTGTATCATTGGCATAGGCATTTGTTGTTGTACAGGCATCTGTTGTGGTGCTTGCATCATATTTTGTGTTTGCATAGCTTGCATTAACATTGGATTTATTCCCATAGGTTGCATCGTATTAGGCATTTGTTGAGGAGATTGTCCTCCTCTTAAAGCTTGAGCTAGTAATCCTTTAGCTTGTTTTTTAGCCATGTCTTGAAACATATTGCCAGCCATACTGCCTAAACCTTTACCCAAACCACCTAATGCACCACCTAATGGACCAGCTCCTGCTAATCCTAAGCCACCTAAACCTAGTCCTAGTAATCCAAGACCTTCGCCAAACTTTAACTGTTTAATACCTTGACCTATTCTTTTAAGGTTTTTACCAGTTCCTATATCTCTTAATCTAAGTTTTTTTATTTTGTCGAAGAATCCCATATTTATCCTAAATTTCCAAGGTAATATACTGTATATTTATGACTATACAAAACATTTTAAAAATTTGTTCCAAAAAAAACTGCATTATCTGATACTGTTGGTGCTAATGTGTAATCTAAAGTAGGTCTATAAATAGCTGTTCCGATTTCTGCAAACCTAACACCAGCGGCGTTACTTCCTGTTGGCGTAATATCTTTTAAATCGTGGTCAAACTCTATTAAAGCTACAACAAAAGTATCTTGACTTACCATATCTGCTAAAGCTGCAGATGTTAATGTTATGCTATTTATACTAGTATGCCAAAAAATTATTTCATCTGAATATTTAGTAACATTACTCTCATTGTCTCCTCCACCACTACCATTAGAGCTTCCCGTAGTCCAACCTGTTATATTATCAAAATCTGCATTTGCAAATCCAAAATCATGCGGACATTTTAAAGCAATAACATCAGCTGTAGTTGTACTATTTCCTGTAATTTTTAAAGTAGCACTTGCTACAGTAGATGTTACTCCTGATGTGTCAAACTTAAAAAAACTTCTATAAATTCTGTAGCTAGTTCCCCCACCTCTTGCTGTAGCTACACTTGCTTGTACAGATAAAGAACTACCTGAAAGTCCTCCTTGATACGTACCTGATGCCGCATCTCGTGCTGTTGACCAACTACCACTATAAATTTTATAAATATACCCATCATCTGTATGCGATGTTATAGTTGGCATTATAATTCTACCTTTGGCATATTATAAACACTATTATTAAAATATTGATTTGCATCAGGTGTTACAGATATATTTTCAAAGGTAACAGAATCAAAATTATGCTCATTTCTATTGTCAGTAAAGTTATTCCAATAAGTTATTTTTGCACCTGATTTAGCTTTAGCTAATGCAAAGTCTTTAAAGTTAGCCCAACTATCATCTCCATAAGTATCAATAAAAATACCATCGTAAGTTGATAGCCCACTAACACTATTCCAATCACCTTCAATAACAGTAACATTAGATTTATTTGATGCCCAAGCATTTAGTCTTTCTATAATTTGTGGATGTATTTCTATTATAGTGTGTGAATTTACACCTTGTGATTGTATGTAATCAGAACATATACCCATGCCAAATCCTATTTCTAAAACATCTCCACTATTATGACAAATAAACTCTGCACATTTTTGCATTATTTCTGATTCCCATGACATCATAACTTCATCACCAAATTCAGTAATTATTTTTGTATCTTCAAATGTTAATATTTCATCTACAAAAGCCATTAAAATTGAAAGTCCAATGTTGCTACACCATAGCATATTTCATTATCTGCATCCCAAAAAAATGAAAGAATATCTACATGGTTAGCATCTGTTGTTAATGTTGGATTACTACCACCTGGGAATTTAACTGCAGCTGATGTACCACCTGCTAATCCTGCTTTATAATTAGTAACAGTTCTGCTTCCTGTTCCATCTTGTTTTAACAATACAACAAAATTTCCTGAAGTAGCTGGTAATATAAGATTTAAATCAGTAATATTCCCTGAGCCAAAAGTAACAAATTGTTTGTTTCCTGTTCTAAAATCTACATTAGTATCAGTTGCATCATAAGTTGGTGTTACAAGGTCAAAACCTACACCACACCCATCAAATTCTACATGACCATCAACCTCAATATTTAAATGAGCATCTGCTCCTGCATTATCATTAGTTCTTATTAGTGTTTCTCCTGCTGTATCTGTTTGAATTAAAAACCAATCACTTGTAGAAGCACCACCTGCTTCATATAATGTAAGGGTAGATAAATTACTTTTAGCAGATATTCTTGCAAAGTCATCTCCTGCATTTTTAAAAAAAATTCTTCCAGCTGCTGTACCTGCATCTAAAGTTATATCACCATCAATGTCTAAAGTTAAATTAGCTGCACTTGCTGCTGCATCTACAGTTGATATAGTTGTTACTCCAGCAGCCTCTACATCAATTCTAAAATAATCATCTTCTGAAGCACCTATATTTTCAAATATAGTAAACCTTGATGTACTTGAAGCACCATTTAGTCTTGCAAATTCTGCACCATCTTTTTTAAATACTATACCTTTATTAGCATTTGCATCTATATTAATTATTCCATCAGCATCTAAAGTTAAACTAGCCTGTGCAGCATCATCATCTACTGTAGCTAAAGTAGTTGCACCATGAGTAGTAGTAGCTATAGAAAAATAATCTCCATTATCTGCACTACTAAAACACATTAAATCAAAGCCACCATCATCTACAATTGAAGCTATTCCTACATTTGTATCTGCACCTGTTACTGTTTGAAAAAGGCCGTAATTAGTCTGTGTTCCAGAAGTACCTCCTGTTATTGTATTATACAACCCATAATTAACAACCAAGCCAACATGCGTAGGACTATCAGAGTTTAATGCAATATCAAACGCTTTATTAGAAACAATTTGCCCAGAAGCAGATATTCCAGTATGGTCATAATCTAATGATAAACCTATGTTAGTACCTGTAGAAATTAGCTTGCAACTAGAAGTTATTTCAGTCTTATGGTTTACTGCTGAATTTAATTTTATATCTCCATCAGCTTGGAATGTTAAATCTGCTTCAGTACCTCCTGCATCAACAGTTGTAAGAGTCATAGCTCCATTAGTACTAGTAGATATTTCTCCATAATCAGATGTACTTCCTGCCGTACCGTATTGTGTTATTTTACCATTAGTAGTATTGATTGTTGCAGACAAGACTCCATTGTCTTTAAAATAAACTTGAGCACCGTCAGCATCAAGGGTTATATCTCCTGCTACATCTATATTTAAATCACTTTGTGTAACTTCTATTTTATTAGAGCTTAACTGTAATTCTCCTATAGTTGTTGCCGATGGTGAACTTATTCCTAAAATAGACATAGTATTCTTAAAAATACTAGTTCCATCTTCTCTTATATCAAAAAGCCTACTATTATTAGTATTCCCATCTGGTTGTGCAGCTATAGAAGCCCATCCATGGCTAGTTTTTCCTTGTATCTTATACTGACGTATATTTGCATCATAAACTGCCCTTACAGAGCCATTTAAGACGTTATTTTTATATGTATAAGAATCTTCATCTAATGACAAAAGAAGTTTATTTAATGTGCTATAAATTTCTTTTATTGCTCTATTTGTATTAGAGTCTAAAATAACTGGAGGAGATAGCTTTATACCGCTCATTATTTAATCTTTAAAGTTCTATATATTATACCTATAGAATAGATTATTGTATTTTGATTATGTTCACCACCTTGAGCAGAGGTTCCCATTTCAACTTTTATCTTTTTACCTTTTACAACAGCTCCTGTAGATGCATTTGCATTTATTTTCCACTCGTTAGTTCCAGTAGAAACAAGTGTAGCAACAAGACCATCTATTTTAACAACAGGAGTATCGGGTAGTGTGCCACTAGCTTGTATTTTTAACTTTAAGAATCGTTTGTCTACATTATCTTGACCCATTGTAAAGTCTTTTGAATGCCATCTGTAAGCTGCATATTGCTCAGAATCTGAGCTCATTTGAGCCACTTTAGATGACTGTGTAGTAGCAAAGTCACCTTTGCCAGCAGGATTTACAAAGTAGAAAACTTCTTCTGTAGATTTAGAGTTAAACATAATATTGTTTTGAAGCAATTGACTTATTTGGTCTCCATCAGCATCAGCAATCTGTAGTTTTCTTGAATCCCATCTTTTCTTTAATATGTGATAAGTTAATACATCTGTAGTACTAGCTCCTGAAACTATTGCTATACAGCTATATTTTGGAAAGAAATACATCTTAAATAGGTTATTATTATAAACAATGTTTCTATAGCCTAATGAATTATTTACATCATTTTCTACAGCATAACTAATTATTTTAACAGTTTGTCCATCATGATGATATACATGGTTTTGGTCTGCAAAGAACATACCATATTCTGTTACTACCACAGCATCTTTATTGCTACATCCAAAACCTTCTAGTACGTCTTCTCTAGCCATTAAACCTGGATTTATTCTATGTATTTCATTTAGCAAGAATACATATAAACTGCCTTGAAAATATGCTAAAGCTCTAATACTATCCCCAAATGATAGGGTACTACCTTTAAATGGATTAGAGTCAAATATACTGTATTGGCCCTGTAAAGACCTAACCAAGACATTATCTCCTTCGTCTATAAAAGGACCTTTGCAGTTTGCTGCAAATAAATAACCATTAGCAACTGTAGATATTTCATAATCTAAATTTGTGCTTCTATAGCTTTCTTCAAAGCCTGCATAATCTTTAAATGTTTGGCCTTGAGCAATATTGTTTTCCCCCCAAGTCAATTTGTTTACAAAGTATGTATCACCATTTATTTTTTCTTCAACCCAACCTTTAAAGTTTTGTAACTCTAAATGATAAATATGTGTGTATTCCATTTCAAATAAATTGTTATCCAATCTATTATTACCTTGCATCCATATATTTACAGCAGATATTCGTCTATTTATATCTTGAGGTATTTTTACAGTTATATGTACTTTATTAGATGCAGTTCCTGTAGTGTTTATATATTGATAAACTGAATCAGATATAGGAGAGTTTTGATATCCATCGTATTCATAGTTAATTTTAAAGTTTCTAGGTACACCCTGCATAAAACCCCAACTTATACCTCCTTCGTCTCCACCAGCATCATCTCCAGTTTCAAACTCTAATACTACTTCTTTTTTATATTCTGAGTTTTGTTCAAGCTTAAATCTAAAGCCTGGAACTTGAGTATCTGTTAAAGTAAGTTCGTTTACACTTGCATCACTAGCAGATGTAATTAAAGTAAAATCTTGTAATGAAGAGTAGTATATGTTTTCAGTGCCACCTTTGTTAAATAAGCTAAAATAATAGTTTGAATAAAAATGTTTACTTAGATTCCTTCCTAATTCAGCTCCTGCTCCAGAAGAGTTGTTAGGTTTACCTCTTCCCCATACATTTCCAATTATTAAATCTTTTGCTTCATTAAAATTAAGATTAGATATATTTTTAATATTTGGAGTAAAAATTCTATGAACTCTTGTAAAAAGACCTGATTTAAAACTTTCTGTATCAAGCAATTGATTTTGTCCTTCTTGATTTATAGCACGTATAGGATAAGCTTGGTTTTGCATATTTTCACTTCTTAAAAACAATGGAGTAGCATCAGGAATTTCAGTAGATTCAGTAAAATTTTCTTTATAAACATTTAGTAAATATCTATCGTTAGTTCCTCCCATGCTAACCAAATCTGAATAATATAATTTAATTAAAGTATCGTTTACAAAACCTGAAAGCACACCTGGTCCATTTGGAAAAGCAACATCTGTATCTACTACTGCATCACCCCCATCTAATCCGTTATTATTAGTAGCATATTTATCTTCTAGTGATAATATTTGCAAAAGATTGCTCTCACCAAAAGTGCTCACAGCTGCAGTTTCACTTAATGCTAAAGTATTGATTGGGCTTACTTGAACATTATCATCTGCTCCTGGATTGTCATGAACAGCATCATCTGATACAGAAGCAGTATTTCTCGCATAACCAGCTAATCCATCCCTTCCAGTAGTTATCATTTCTTTTGTATTTCCTGCGGCATCCGTAATGCTTGTTGGTATAGTATCACCTTGTTCTAAAGTTGTATTTAACCTAATACTTAATCCTATAGCTGAAAGATTATTGTAAGTATCACTATTAGGTTTATATGTAACAAATAATCCACTAGCTTGCATTCCACTATCATTGTATGTATTACTACCACTGTATTCATGCGTTGTTTTGTTTCTAGCTATAGATAGTATTCCTGAATCTGGTATATCAGTTCCTAATACTTTCATAACTCTAACAACATCATCAGAGTTGTCATAACAAAGAGTACTTAAATTTAAATCGTCAAATGAGGTCTCGCTAGTATTATTATCAGTATCATATCCAAAAGAATTTTGCCTTGTATATAAAGCTCCATAGTTGTTTCTACCGCCATTAGCAATCCAAAGAATAGTTTTTCCTTTCATTCCAGTAGCTCTAATACCTTTTGTAAATTCTTGAACACTACTGTTTTGAATATGCGAAAACCACATGTCTTCTAAGAACACAGGATTTGACTGGTCTGATACTTTAATCAAACATCCTACAACATGGTCTACACCATCATATAAATCGCTTAAATCAACTAAACTATAAGGCAAAGGATTAAAATATGCGGTATCAGCTTTTAGTTTCAAACGTGAATTAGTATTAGCTGCAGTTGACGATATAAATAATTTACTAGTAAACATTCCAGATGATATTTCTCCATCACTTTGTGCACCTTTGGTTATTTCAACATCTGTAATATCGTAAATTTGTTTTAAAGTAACACGGTCATTTGCAGTATCAATGCCACTTTCAGTTTGAAAATCTTGAGCATCTAAATACCAATAACTTCCTCCATGAGTAGCAACCCAATTTTTTCGAGTACCTACCGTTTGACCGTCAATCTGATAAGATTTAGTATAATCTTTTAAATCATCTAATAAAGGACCTGCTGATTGTGTGTAAGTTGTAGTACTTGCTTCAGGAACTGACCTTTTCATAAGTTTAAAGTACATATCAGTTTCGCTTTCGTCACTAGCTCCATCTACGTCTCTATTGTGCAAATAAAAACCAATTTGGTTAGACTGTATAGAACCACTTTCTCTTCTAACTCCTTTATCTGTAACAGAGGGCAATGTCATTGATTTACAATTAAAATATACAGTAGACGTAGAAACATCGGCTGTATCCCCATCTATATTGCTAAAGCTACACCATAAATGTCTATGTAATTTAAATTGACTCTGACCAGCAGATTCATTTGTTGCATCAGAACCTTCTAAAAATTGAGATGTTCTAAACCATTTATATTTATGCTCTAGTTCACTTTGATTATATTTACTCGTATCGCAACTTGATAATAACCAAAGCTTACCATTTCCCGATGCATCAACTGTTTCTAGTATATCTGAAATAATAGGGTCACCAGTAAATCCATCTCCAGCTCCTTCTGTATTAAAATCATAATATGGAGCAGAAGGGTAGCCACTATCTTTATCAATTCCCCATTCGCATTCAATAGTTTGACATAAGTTTACAGGAACACCTTGAGGATAAATATCATCTTGATTTAAGTCTATTATATCTGTTGAACCATTTAAGTCAAATATTTCAAAACAACTTATATTTCCAGGCTTAACATTTAATTCTATTTCTGGAACTACTGCATAACCACTTCCCCAGTTTGATGCACTTCTAGAGTATACCCAAACTCTTAAATCTGTTTTACAGGATACTACTTTTGCAATACCATATATTCTAAATGGAAACTGCATTGTTTTATGAGTTTTTCCAGAATCTCCATCTATTACATATAAATAACTATGTCCTTTTATAAAACCTACATGAATAGCTCCTGTTTCACTTTTTAATCGAGGCATAACAATATCGCTTCCGCCTGTTGCTGTTGGGAATTGATATGTAATAATCTTATCATATGAATTTGTTGCACTTCCTACATCAGGTGAATATACTTCACTATCTTCAAGAACCCAGCCTGGGCTATGCAAAAGACTTGCTTTAGGTATTTTTCCAAGCCATTTACTTTTATAAGTTTTACCTGCAGCAATATAATAGCTTTTACCATTAGCTCCTGGAGATATATGTACTTTGCCTGCATGATTCATTTTATATGGAAAGTTAGTAAAATCATTGTCTCCTTTAGTAGTAATATTTATTCCTGCTCCTATAGTCCCACTTACTTCTGTATTAAATTGTTGTACACCATTTATAGTGCCTTGTTCATCAAATATAATAAGATTCTCTACGCTTGAGACTGCTCCTGCATCTTTCATGTAGGGCAAAATATATGTAGGCAAAGGTATGTAATAAACTGCAGTTTTAACAGCAAGAGCTACTGAACCTCCAGTAAATACTCCGTATAATTGGTTTACATATACTCTTTTTGTTGCTTTGTGAACTTTAGCTACACTATAAGCATATGCTCCAACTGCTATGTATTGATTAATATAAAAACCTTTTATACTTCCTACTTCAAAATAACTTGACTGATTTGTTGCAGCAGCAGTTAGGCTAGTTCCTGTAGGTATTTGATATAAAGCATAGTTAGTACTATCACCTTTCCATCTATCTTGTCTAAACCCTACTAAAGTACCACCAGGAGCATTAGGGTCTATGTTCCTAGTTAAAGAAGCTGAATCATCTGGAATATCCCTAGAATCAGCGTTAGTAATAAGCCCTGAATTAAAATTCTTTATTTCTTTAAGTTGTCTAGCCATTTTCTTCCTTTAGGTAATACTTACCATCAGTCTCTTCAAGATACTGCTTAGAATGGGCAATTTTACGCATTCTAGCTATATCTATCTTTATACTTCTAATTTCATTTTCCAATATTCTAATTTTTCTAAGCTCAGGATTTATACTTAGCTGTTGTTTTAAATAGCTTTCGATATAGTTTTTAGCAGCTTTTCCTAATCCTAACATTTACTTACCTACAAGCTTCATTGCTATATTATGAGATTCTGTAAAACTTTTACCTCTTAACATAGCTTCTAACATAATTTTTATATGTTCTTGACTATGATGAACAGAATGTCTTTGCATTGCAATTTGTTGCCTAGGTGTTAATCTGTCTATATTTATTCCTTTTATCTTCATTTTTCTCTCCATTTTGATAAATCTAACATTTGCAATGGCTTTTCTATTATCTGGTCTTTCAGTTTATCGTTCTGAATTTGTATCTTTGTACCACCCTTAACATACGGCTCTCCGTTGGCAATTCCAATATCATAAGCAAAGAATATTGTTTTCCACATGCCCACTCGTACAACTCTGGCTGGCCTCCCATTCAAAATCACTACATCGTCCGTATTCAAGTCTTTTCCCCAAAAGATTTTTATACTCTCTACTAGAGATTCTATTGTAGACTTTACTAGTAAAAGTGCTACACCAGAAAGTATAAAGTATGCTATATACCCCAATAATCCTTCTGCTTGTTTCTGTAGTTGTTCTTCCATTAAATCCCATTGTTATTTACCTTCTAAATAGTTCCCCCATAAAGAAGTTTTACCGCTTGTTATTTCTACTACCTCTACTTTAAAGTCACCATTCTTAAACCAATCAACTATAGCAAATCCATGATTCCAGTTATTAGGACTACCTCTTAGCCATTTATTTGCTTTTGCAGTCATATCTTTTAAGCATCCCATACTCCATGCACTTATAGTTCCTCCCCATTTTGTTGAGGTAAATCTTTGGAAATCATGAGTGTGACCATATATTACGCTACCACCACCTGCTTCTAAATGCTTTTTAGCATGATGAACAGGAGCATATTTACCATGACAAAAATGAAGTTTGCCTATCTTTAAGGGCTTATCTTCAATATAAGGTAAATACTTGTAGCCTCTTTCTTTTATTCGTAAAGCTGTTTTTGTTTCATACTTAGGAAGATAAGGATGTTTTTCTACAAAGTTATCTAACCATAGTTCATGATTACCTTGGATAAAGTATCTTTTCTTGCATTTAACCTTATCTAATACCTTATCTAAGATATCCATTCCTTCATTAACTAGTTTTACCTCTCTATCTAGCATAGGTATCAATAGCTCTAAAGGAGGTTGCTCTTTATCTTTCCAATAATGTTTGCTAAATAGCTCCCATTCTCCTGTATCGCCTAAATCTATATATAAATCAGGCTTTACTATTTCAATTGCCTGGCAAACTACATCTATTGCTTTATAGTCTGCTACAGGGAAGTGCTTGTCTGGTGTGACAATTGCACGACTTACAACACCTTTTTTCTTCATATGTATCCTTAGTTAAATTCATCTTTAGGTAAATACCCCCAATCATCTGGGACCGTGTAAGTATCTTTAACTACAGTTAGAAGTTTGTTTGTAACGCATTTATTAAATCTTAGGTATCTTTCATCGCATTTCATACATTGCCATATTAAAGAGCCTGGATAGGCTCCTATTACTTCTATACCCATAACAGCTTCGCTTTGACAGCAAGGACAATTATGTGGCCTTTTATTGAAGTGTTTTGTGCCTACAATACCTATTTTTCTAACCATGTCTCTACCTTCTGGTGAACATACCAAATCGCCACAAATAGTAAGCAAAGGCTCACCAATATGTGGCGAAGAGTCGTCGGGTAAAATAAACTTTATATTTTGTCTTTTATTTTTGCCCATAATTTATCATCTAGTTTAGTTTTAGTAGATTTAACTGCCCATTCTAAAACAACTGTAATCAATTGTTTTTTCCATCCTACTGGCAATAAAGCTACTATACTTTTAAATAATAATTTCATCAGTATCTCCTATTTATTAAACAACCATGTTATTAAACCTGAAAGAACTCCCATAAAAGTAGTTCCTATACCAAATATCTTTGAGATAGCTCTCTCGTTTTTCCCAATCCTTCCATTTTGAGTAATCAAAAGTTGCTTTACTTCTGTAATATCATCACGCATACTTTTACTATATGCTTGCAATTCAGCCAATGTAACTAAAACTTGTTCTCTATGTTCTAAAATAGTTTTACTTTTTCTTTTCTTCGGGCTTTGATTCACTATCTTTTTTCTCTTTAATTGTTTGTTCAATAAACTCTATAGCTCCTTGACACTTTAAATACAACTCTTTAGCCATTTCTTGTTGTTTTTTAAGTTCTATAAGCTTTTCTTCCATTGACTTTCTCCTTAGTAATCACAAGGGGCGACGAACCCTGTTGATGTATGATTATTCCTTGCTTGTTTTTTAGCTTTTTTAATAGCTCTTTCATATTCACTGTCAAAATATTGAGCAGCATCTAACTTCATATTTCTAGGGTCCTTATACCCATCTGCTATAGCTTTTGATGCTATTGCAGAATGAAATCTTGAATGTATTTGAGGGGTAAAAGTTGTACCACTAGTACTAGAAGCTGTTAAATGAACACATCTTGCGATATAATGCAATCTTATTTGCAAGCCTGTTTCTGATATAGATTGAAAATTACTAACCTTATCATCTCTTGTTACAGCTCTTAAAGATTCTTCAACTAATCCTAATTGAACACCATTTAAATTATCAATAGGATACCAATATCTTTTATTGCTAGTTGCGGTAGGATTAGCTAAAGCATTGTCAGGAACTTGAAATTCATCATCATCAATAAGCATAGCTGCATTCTTTGTTGCTAACCTAGGAATTAGAACGTCATCTACCCAAACATTAAATATTTTTATTATATCCGAATTACCATTAATAGCATTAGTATTTAACGCTGCATCTACAGTATAGCTAGGATAATATCTTTGTCCAGCAACTGTATCTCCTATATCAACATATCTTCTTAATATTTCAGTTTCTGCAGTAAAGTCATCTAAAGCTCTATTGACTAACTTTAGTATCTCTGTTTCACCCATATGCGAATGATGTTGTTGAACTAATTCTATAAATTCAATTCTATTCATTATACGCAGGCTACCATAAATTCTACATCACAAGCTGCGGTATCAGCAACAGCTGTTATGTTAACTAAATCTTCTAGGGCTACAGTTAAAGCACTTGCAGATGCATCCATTGTATCTACAACACCTCCTGATAAATCCCCATTATAAATAAATGATTGACCTTTGTCAACCTTTACTGCAAATTCGTGGTTATTTTCGCTTTTAAAAGTTAAAACTATGTGATTAGTTGCATCTTTATTTGTTATTCTAATATATCTAACATCACCTTCAATAAAAGTACCAGATGAAACTGCTGTACCCATAGCTATTAATTCTACTTCTGAAGCTGGAACTGTTACTGTTCTCTCTACCACTTCATGAATATTGCTTATAGTTAAAGTATTTGTATTACCTCTAGCTGCACCATTTAAAGTTACAGCTTCTGTTATTGTTACCGTCATATCGGCTGCGGTTATAGCCATAATCTATTCTCCTTATCCAATTTGCTCTCCCTTTTCTCCTGTTAATCTTTGCATTTCTGCTTGGTACATTGCTTGTATAGATTGAAGCTGATTATTTAACATAGTTTGCATCTCGTTATCTTCATCATCTTGCACAGCATCACTTATCATTGTTTGTAAAATATAAGTAGAAGCTCGTAAAGCTATAGCATGCTCTAATTCATTTGGTATACCATCTATAGCAGAAAGACTATCTGTAGATGCTCCTACTGGATAAGTTATAAAATAAACTTTAGCAGCTTCTGCTAAATCTGTTCCTGCAGCAGTTGGAGTTGGAAATACATTTAATAGTGTTGTCCCACTTTCAGGGTCTTCAGTCCATACAGGAGAATGTTTTGTAGGCAGATAAATACTATCAGTACCAATAGTTATTTCTTTATATGTATCTATATCTACTTTTTCACACACTCTTGCTACACCACTTGCATCAAATCTTATAACTCTTAAAATTTTCTTACCTTCTACTGCATAAGTTGTATTATCTGTATATAAATCAGCAGGAGCTACTGCATACTTTAATAATAAAGAAGTAGGCGCTAAATCAATAACTTCAGCACATGCTGTCTCTAATGCTTCATCCTCACTATTAATACTATTACTAGCATAATCGAAACCGATTAAGTCTTGTATTCTTTGAGCCATTGTTGCAGCCATATCTTACCTCTTTAAGTTCAGTTTTCGTCTTGTATCAGGCTTTAATCCACTAAATGGACTCCCAATACTGCCCGAATATACAACTCTTTTTACTTTTTTAGTAGACATTTATTTAGCCCGC
>TARA_R100000664_G_scaffold31629_1_pt1 | contig 31524 bp, 36 predicted proteins | sample TARA_R100000664 | Tara Oceans TARA_R100000664 (sample SAMEA2622705) | marine metagenome | biome: marine biome (ENVO:00000447); feature: deep chlorophyll maximum layer (ENVO:xxxxxxxx); material: "saline water (ENVO:00002010), including plankton (ENVO:xxxxxxxx)" | depth 115 m | reverse complement strand
GGGAGGGTAATACTAGATGCAACTAACACCTAATTTTACTTTAGAAGAACTTACCGCTTCTGGAACAGCTGCTAGGCTAGGAATAGATAATACTCCTAATGATGTGCAGTTAAGTAATTTAAGACGACTAGCTTATATGCTACAAGAGTTACGAAATATGTTTGATGCTCCTATATTTATAAATTCTGGCTTCAGATGCAAAGAGCTCAATCGTGCCTGTGGGTCGAAAGATACCTCGCAGCATATGAAAGGTTGTGCGAGCGATATACGTGTATCAGGATATACTCCTAGAGAAGCTGTTAGAAAGATAGTAGATTCAGGTATAAGTTACGATCAAGTAATATGTGAATATGATAGTTGGGTGCATATATCTGTGCCTAATGAAGCGGGTGAAGAACCTAGAAAAAATGCGTTGACTATTGATAAAGATGGAGTAAGGTTTTTTGCATGAGTGGCAAGTATACATAGATAAATTTGGGGTTTGGCGAATAGTACATATGAATAATAATTGGATGATACCTAATGGAACTAGAGTTAAAGAATTTAAAACAAGACAACAAGCAAGAGAGTTTACAAAAAGAACCGCAAACAAAATGTTGTGGCAGCAGACTGACAAATAAAACAGGTGAATGTTGTGGAGCGTTAAAGGAAGACAATACAAATGTTACAGAAACTACAATTTAAGCCGGGGGTTAATAGAGAAGTATCTAATTACTCTAATGAAGGTGGTTGGTACAAATCAGATAAAATACGTTTTAAAGCAGGATTTCCTGAACAAATAGGTGGGTGGACTAGAGTATCGGCTAATCAATACGCAGGTACAGCTCGTAATCTTATAAACTGGGTGGCTCTCGATGGAGATAACTTAACGGGTGTAGGCACTAACGAAAAGTATTATATAGAAGAAGGTGGCACATTTAATGATATTACCCCTGTACGAGCAACTAATTCAAATACAACCACACTGTCTGCAACCAATGGATCAGCTGTAATAACGGCTACGGATAGTGCAGGGCATGGGGCAAATGTAGGAGATTATGTAACTTTATCTAACGCTGTCAGTTTAGGTGGGCTTATAACGGCTGCTGTAATAAATACCGAGCATGAGATTACGGCTATATTAAGTTCTACTGTTTATACTTTTACTGCTAGTGCTACAGCTAACGCTTCTGATTCTGGGAATGGCGGTTCTGCTACAGATGCAGATTATCAATTGAATACAGGGCCAGAGTCTTTTAGTTATGCAGCAGGGTGGGGTTCTGGTACATGGCCTGATTATGTAGATGTAACTTTAGGTACAGACCCATTTAATGTAAGTGCGGGTAGTGCTACGGTTACCGTAACTCATACAGGGCATGGTCTAGATACAGGAGATTATATATACATAAATTCTATAGGCACTTCTTTTGATCTTAGTGGTACAGATGGAAGAACTGGTTTCGCTTGTACGGATGTTATGCTCACAGCTTTTCAGATTACTAAACTAGACGCTAACTCATACACGATATCTTTGGTAATAAATGGAGTCACCTACGATCCTGATAGCTCTGATTCATCTGCGGGAGGCACAGTGTCTATCCGCAAAGAAAATACAACTACTTCTACATGGGGAACTACAGGGGTTGCTGATCTTGCTTCACAGCTACGTATATGGTCTCACGACACGTTTGGAGAAGATTTGGTATTTAATGTGTATCAAGGAGGCGTTTATTACTGGGATAAATCAGCGGGCGTAAGCACTAGAGGAGTAGCTTTAAGTGCTCGTACTAGTAGTGCGACAGGTTTTGATGCGGCTTACATACCTCGTACAGCTACTTCTATTTTAGTAGCCGATCAGTCAAGACACGTTGTATGTCTAGGTACAGATAGATTTGGTGGGGCTAGTGGGGCATTTGATGCTCTACAGATTAGATGGTCAGCATCTGAAGACGAAGCCATGTGGGTTCCAAGAACTGATAATACAGCAGGTGATTATAGATTAGATAGAGGTAGTCAAATAGTTACTGCTATACAAACTCGACAAGAAATACTTATATTTACAGATTCAGCTATATATTCAATGCAGTTTGTTGGCTTACCCTATGTTTTCACATTTAATTTAATAGCTGACAATATATCTATTATATCTCCCAACTCAGTTCTTACTGCAAATAACTTGGTTTTTTGGATGGGTAATGATAAATTCTATGTATACGATGGGCAGGTTAGAGCTTTACCGTCTACACTACGATCTTATGTATACGATGGTATGAATGTCGATCAAAAGTTTCAAATTTTTGCAGGAGGGAATGAAGGGTTTAATGAGGTCTGGTGGTTTTACTGCTCAAGTGGTTCTAATAGTGTAGATTCCTACGTCATATATAACTATCTTGAAAACCTATGGTATTTTGGCACTATGGCAAGAAGTGCTTGGCTTGACAGCGGATCGAAAAGTAACCCAATAGCAGCAGATTATAATAGCAGACTTTTATACCATGAAAGCGGTATTGACGATTTGTCCGGTACTTCAGCCGCATCTATTAATTCTTATATAGAATCATCGGATTTTGATATAGGGGATGGCGAGCGTTTTGGATTTGTATGGCGTATAATACCTGATCTTTCGTTTACTGGGTCTACAGCTACAGCCCCAGATGTGTCTTTGACATTAACACCCCGTAATTTTTCGGGTGCATCCTATACCACAGAAACCGCTAAATCGGTTACTGCAAGTGCATTATCACCTACTGAGTTATACACAGACGTTGTAAACGTGCGAGCTAGAGGTAGGCAGATGAAATTTAGAGTTGATGGAAGTTCCTCTATCGGAACCAAGTGGCAATTAGGAACACCACGCATGGATATTAGAACAGACGGAAAACGATAATGGCGATACCAATACTACCTACACCACCAATGCAGTATGAAAGAAGGTATTTAGACGAGCTTAACCGTGTGCTCAGATTGTTTTTTACTCGCTATGACACTCCAGAAATATTCCAAACCGCAAGATTACAGATACTTGATAACGATGGTGGGGTGATTGTAGATACAGAATTTGACACAGCAACATCAAAAACACATATAATATTGAGTAATTTACCGACTTCAGCGTCAGGTTTAGCCGTAGGAACCGTTTATAATGACAGTGGAACTTTGAAAGTAGCGACATGATGAACCCAACAGCACAAGAATTAGCAAGTAAAGGACGGTATGGGGACTCCATGCTCGTCCACATGAACCCCGAAGAAGTAGCAGGAATAGCATCTTTAGCTCCGGGGCAGATGACAATTAACCCTGAGACAGGGCTACCAGAAGCGTTTAAGTTCAGAGATTTTTTACGGTTTGCTTTACCCATTGCAGGGTCTATTGCTCTTCCAGCGATGGCTCCTACTTTAGCGGGCTCTAGTGTTTTTGCTAAAGCAGCTTTATCGGGTGTAGGGTCAGGTTTAGGTACTTTACTAGCAGGGGGTAATACCGATGAAGCCTTAACTAGTGGCTTAACCGCAGGACTTACTTATGGATTAGGGTCTAAACTCGCTGGTGCTGGAAAAGCAGTGCCTTCAGGTGTAGAGGGCGGAACAGAGGTCGTAAACCAGCAATTAACTGACGCTGTAACAAGAAGTTCAGAGTTTCCTATTGGTCTAGCTAGTCAAAATGCACCTCCAATCAATCCATCAGGAGCAGTTATTACTAACCCTGCAGCAGTAGCAAATCCAGTAGATATTGTAGATAAGAGTCGTACTGCTAGTCTTCTCGATAAAGCAAGAATTCCTGAGTCTAAAATAGGTATAAAAGATTTTTTACCTAAAGATGCAACAGGTCGTAACATAAATTATGGGGACACATTGGGTTTAGGTGGGGCAGGAGCGTTGGGGGCTTACGCATCTACTCCTATAGAAGAAGAACCAGAAGAAGAATATGGCATAAGTCTAGCGGAACCTTGGAGGCGTAAATATAGAAGAAAGCCTCCGGGTTATGTAGGAGAATTTCAATACTTTGACCCGTCAGGTATCTATGGGGCTTCTGGTGGTTATGTAAATAAAATGCAAGAAGGTGGGGAAGTAGACCCTACTAGTCCTGTAGAAGATGATTCCTTAGGGCTTATGGCATATGCTCCTTTAATAGCAAACTATCCTTCTTATGATACTGGGCTAGGAGCATTACCTGAGTACAATCCTACTCCCATGCAACCTACAATGAGAACAGACATGGGGGAAAAAGACTATGGAGTAGCTCCGGTAGCTGTTGGTAGTGGGGGTATAGGTAGTCGTGAACCTAGATTTGGGTTTGATTCTTTTGATGATCGAAAAGCTCCTGAAGGATTTATGTACACACTTGTTAATCCACCCGGATCTACAGGTAGAATGGATATGTCTGAACCTTCAGAATACAGGTTAATGCCTACTAAAAATTTATCTGCATTGGAAATGGAAGATTTAACCCGTAGAGGTATATTGATACCCTATCGACCAGAGGGTGCTAGATATATAGATTATCAACCTCAAGTAGAACAAACTGAAGGTACTAGAGGGGGTGAGTATGGCCCACCAATAGGGATGCAAGAAGGTGGACTGACTACTATATCAGAAGGCATGGTTAGTGGTGCAGGGGATGGCATGTCAGATAATGTGTACGGGACTATAGACAATATGCAAAAAGTAGCTTTGTCTGAAGGAGAGTTTATAATTCCCGCAGATGTAGTTAGCGGTATAGGCAACGGGTCAAGCGAATCTGGTGCAGAAAGACTATACGATATGATGGACAGAATAAGAAAGGCTAGAACGGGGACAATGCAACAAGCTCCAGCTATTGACGTAAGTGTAATGATGCCCGCTTAATGGTAGTAGAACCAAAGTCGCAAGAATTATCAGCAGGAATATTATATGAAAGAGCACTGGTACAACCTACAAATGACCTTAAATCACTACTTTGGTACAGTAAAAGAGGCACTATTGACTGGGTGGTGGGGTATACAGCTTGGATTGGAAAAACTGTACAAATGCATGTTGCGTGTGTGGGAGAGTATAAGTACACGCCCAAATCTCTCTTATCCGCTGCTTTCGATTATCCTTTTAATAAGTGTGGGGTTGATATTGTGTTTGGTGTGGTTAATAGTTTGAATGACAAGGTGTTAAAGTACGATATAAAATTAGGTTTTACAGAAAAAATGCGTTGGGAAGGAATGCATGATGACGGTGGGGATTTAATTCTATTAGAGATGCATAAGAGAGATTGCCAATGGATATGAAAATTTATGACTTAATAAATCCACGATTTTGGATGGAGCTTTTTACTTTTTATGGTGGAAGTAAAGGTGGTGGCGGGGGCGGCAGCCAGACCGTATATCAATCTCAAATGCCAAAAGAATTAGTACCGTATGCAAGAGATATAGCCCAACAAGCTCAGAAATATGCTGCGGAAGAATACATCCCATATGAAGGGCAACGTATTGCAGCTATGTCTCCAGCACAGGAAAGAGCGTTAAGTGCGTATGAATCTATGGGGGCATCTCCTTATTTTCCTGCAGCTGGATTAGCGGCTCTACAAGCAACCCAAGGGGCTATGCAAGGGTTTACACCTCAACAATTTGGTGCAGAACAAGCAGCTCAATATATGTCTCCATATCAACAAGCCGTTACTGACATTGCTAAGAGACAGGCTACAAGTGAAGCAGAGAAGATGAGAGCTGATATGGCTGGACGAGCTCAAAAAGCAGGGGCATTCGGTGGTTCTCGTTATGGACTCATGGAGGGTAAACTTTATTCTGATTTAGGTACTCGTCTATCTGACATACAAGCCAAAGGCTCAGAAGCTGCGTTCCAACAAGCCCAACAACAGTTTGAGAGAGATCGAGCAGCTCGTATGACTGCTGAAGAATTAAGACAACGAGGACTTGGTTTAGGTATAACAGGAGCACAAGCTCTAGGTGATTTAGGAACCGCCCAACAACAAGCAGAATTTAGAAGGTTACAAAATTTAGAACGTGCGGGTACATTAAGGCAAGCAGAAGCTCAAAGGTATTTAGATCAAGATTATCAAGATTTCTTACGTCAACAAGATTACCCATACAGACAACTTGGGTTTTATTCTTCTATGATTAGAGGACTGCAACCTATTTCTCCTTATGGTACGGAATCAAGACAGCCTTCTCCTAGCCCATTTTCTACTGCTTTGGGTTTAGGTTTAGCGGGATTAGGGGCGTATAACATGTTAGGAAATAGAGGGACTGCGTAATGGTAATGAAATCTCCAAACGAAAGACTACGAGCTAATGCAGGTGCTAACCAACAAATAGGTGGGTACGGTGGTTCTTCTATGCCTTCAGCTGCTCCTTTTCATAGCATGGTTGGTCAGTTTGAAATGGCAGAAAAACTTAAAGGTGCGAGCATGGACTATCTTAAAAAATACGTCCGTAATCCAAGCGGTAATATACCTTTATATATGGTCATGGCAGAATTACAGCGTAGGGTAGATGGACAAAAACGAGCTCAAATGGCTGATGCCGCAGCTAAACAGCAAAGACCAACTGTAGCCCAACAAGTCTTAGATCAAGTAGGTAGTGCACCTCAAGAAGCAGGAATACCCGGAGCTGTTACTGCGTTTGAACAAGCTCAAGACGCACAAAGAATGGCATCTCAAACGATGGCAGCACGAAGTGGTGGGGTTATTAAATTCCAAAACCGAGGATTTGTACAATCTCCTTTTTATTACCAAGAACTACAAAGGGAGTTAGATACTCTTTTAGCACAGCCTGAAAATTTACAGCCAAAACCAAGAATAAAACAGATATATGAAGAACTTTCTACTAATCCTGCGGCCCAAACAGCAGGGGATGTAAGACGTATAGATAGGCAAATAGATAGAGAAAATTTAGGGACTATGGACTATTCTTCAGCGGCTCCGCCTTCTCCTCCTCCAGACCAGACAAATCCCCAATCAATGCTTGATTATGCTCGTGGTACTTTACCAAAAACTCCCGCTTATCTTGCTACTACTTTAGCTGCAGACTATCCTTTAGCGGCTCCGCCTTCTCCTCCTCCAGATCAGCGTAATTACCAATCAATGCTTGATTATGCTCGTGGTACTTTACCAAAAACTCAAGCTGTTACTGACGCAGAAAACCGAGCAATAACTGAAGGTATGGCTAGTAATATGCTACCTCAACAAACCGATGCGTATCGTGCCGCCTTAGCAGCAGAAGAAAGGAAAAAACAAGAAGATCGAGCAAAAGAAGATCAAAAAATAACTGAAGGTATGGCTAGTAACATGTTGCCACCTTCACTTAACGAAAGAGACCAAAGAAAACTTAATAGTAAGTTGTTAGCTAAACTAAAAGTAATAGATAGACAAGAACGCTCCCTACGAAAACTTAAAAATAAAGAAAGTAAAAGAGCAAAAGACCTTAGAAAAAATATAGACGCTAATTTAGCAGATGTAGCCAAGATAAGAGAGCAAGGTGGGTTTATATCAGATGAGGTATTAGCTGAAAGAGAAAAAGAATTCAGACGAATAGAAAGAGGTGACCCTAAATTATCACCTAGAGGCAGAAAATCAACTATTTTTGGAGAAGGAACTGAAGAGAGAGATGCAAGATTAGCTTTAGAAGCACAAGACGATAGAACAACTTTTCCAGTTGTACCAAAAGGTTCAAAAGCCGATGAAGTGCTCGCAAGTGCACAACAATATATGGATCCAATTATTGTAGGAGAAACAGAAACAGGTACAGATGCACCAAAAAAAGTAAAGCGAACAGAAGAAGTAGATACTAACATCGCAGCGGAACCAGAAACAGAAGCAGGAACAGTAAAAGTACCAACGGTAGATGACCAAACCACTACTATAGATTCTGATAGTGCTAAAGTACGAGATAGATTGGCACAAAGTTTATTAGGCAATAACCCCAATGCAATAATAAAAGGTGATGGGGCTATACAATTTTCCGAAGATAAAAGTATCTCAGAACAGATAACTAATTTAATAAAAGACCTTAAAAATACAAAACCAACCGCTATAGAAGCCGCAGCTAAAACTGAAGGTATGAAGTCTCCTTTTGAAGACTATCGAAAATTCTTAGATGAGCAAGGTTTAAATAGGAAAAAACAAGATAAATTTTTAGATCAGATGCCATTGTTCAATGCGGCCCTAACTGCTCTAGCTTCTAATGATCCTAACGTACTCCGCACTATGGCTGCAGCGGGTAAAAGTTATTTAGATACTGCTATGAATATAGGTGAAAGAAAACGACAATTAGACAACGAAAATGCAAAAACTCGTTTCTTATTAGGACAGGCTGAATCAGAGTTTCAAAGGGGAGAAAGAGACTTTGCATTTAGGTTACAACAAGAAGCAAATACCCAAGCCTATAGAAATAGAGCAACAGAAGTTTCACTTTTGGTTGAATTAGGCAAGCTACGAGATAGAAAGGAAACCAGAGCAGATAGAAAGCTAGAGAGAGAAAAACTTCAATATAATCAAGATAGAAACTTTGAGTTGAATCGAATACGACTTAACGAAATGATTAAAAGTAGAGAAGCTACAGCCGCCCTTAGAAAAGCAATAAAAACACAAGAGTATAGAGGAAATAGAAGAGAGGCACTTCAAGACTACTTAGGTACTTCAGCAGCGATGCAAGCAGAAAATGAAGCTCTTGAAAAGTTAAAAGAAGCTAATAAAAATAAGTTATACACTGACGGTTTTTGGAGCAGACTTTTCGGTGGTAAGAAAGAAGGGCAAGTTACAGAAAATGATTTAAGAAAATTTGCTAGACAGCATATAGAAAGCGAATTTTTGGCGGAATATGACCAGTATATGCGTGGCGATAAATAATGGCTGGTATATTTGATGATATTTATAGTTCGGCTACAACTAGTAGCCCTAGTTCAAACCTTGATCTGTCTGGATTTAACCCAGATATAATTATCCCCCCAGATTTAATGGGGTTGCCTTTAGATTATTTAAATTATGATCCAGAAGAGGCACGTAAAAGATATTTAGAAGGAATTTCTAACAGACAAGCTGGTTTTTTAGATGCTGTTAGAGATGGTGTTTTTAGTCCAGAAAAGATTAGGCAAGCATTAGATTATGCAGGGGCTGAGACTAGTCTAGAAGAATCTACTACAAGAGACGCTATACTTGCTACAGAACCGGGGGCTCTAAGTAGGACTTCGTTTGATGAGGCTTTAGGTGTAGGGGAAGAGAACGATTTTTCTTCTTCTAAATTTTTTACCTACATGAAACAACTAGCAGGAGACTCAGTTGGGTTTATGACTGCTCCTATAACTGCGTCCTTTATAGGTAAAGGTATTGGTGTAGCTGCTAGATTAACCCCTATGGGGAATGCTTTATCTGCTTTAGGATTTGGTGTTACAGCAGCGGCTCAATATTTTGGCGACAACATGGAGCGTCAAGCAGCAGCAAATCAAGACCGTATTAACCAAGGCGAGGAGATAAGAGACCCAAATTGGGAGTCAGCAGCGTTAGCTTCTGGGTTTCAAGCATCACTAGATATAGTCCCATTTATTTTTAAACCTTTATCTAGATTAGTAGGGTTTGAAGGGCCGGAAGCAGCTACAAAATTTGCTTCTGATATAGCAGAAACTTTAAAACTTAAAACCCTTCCCGATGACACTGTAGGCACACGAGCTCTCAAAGGTGCAATTACTGTTAGTGGGATGGAAGTGCCACAGGAATTACTACAAGCGGTTGCTGAAAGGTCGCAAGCAGGTCTAAGCCTTTCCGATGCCGATGCAAGAAAAGAATACACAGAAGCAGGATTTGCAGCACTTCTATTAGGGGCTCCCTTAGGTGCGTCCCTTAACGCTATATCCGCACCTCCCCCTGCGGAAAGTGAAGGAACTCCAGTTAGTACTCCTAAGCAAACTACAGATGACGCTAGTGGGTCGGGAGCGGGGGTTGCAGCAAGGACTACAACGGATGACCCAGCGGATACTACAGCGGATACTACAGCGGATACTACAGCGGATGTTGCAACGAGTGCTAATATTGACAATACCTCGCTTGACCAACTTGTATCTAATTTTGCAATTAATCAAGGTCTTTTAGATGAAGGGGACATGAGAGATGTTCCTACTGATTTCCAAGAAAGAATAGATTATTTAGAAAATATTGGGTTAGTAGACATATCCCCAGAGTTGCAAGAAAAATTTTCTCAGAATAGCGAGGAAGCAAATAGAATATTCCAAAAACTTCTTAATCAAAAATTAAAAGAAGAACTTATAAAAAGAGGGGAAAAGGACGAGGAAACAAAAGTTCAAGGCATAATTGAGAAGGCAGCGGTTCAAGATACTAGGGAAGATGCTGTAAAAAGAGGGAAAGAAGCGTTAGGGAAAATAAAAGGCGATCCTAAAGAAAAAAGTGGTAGAAAAATTGAAGTAGGGACAGGCACAGCATGGGAACAAGGACAAGCCGCCTACAATGCAAAAACAGCAGAGACAACATTATATCAAGATGACCCTGCAAATGTAGAGCCTTTAATAAACAGAATGAGTATAGAGGGCACTCGATACAATAACTTGGAAGCTAGAGATCAAGCGTTATTAGAACGGTTTCCTAATAAAGCTGCAGAAGCAACAAGAAAAATAGTAGATAGACAGTATTCAGCTATTCCTGAACTAAAAGATACAGAAGATATGGATGCTGATGCTTACAAAACAATAGATAAAGTATTAGAAGCTAAACAACTTACAGCAGAAGAAGTTAGAGGGGCTCTAGGGAATGAAAACGAAACAAGACGGAACGAAATTATAGACCTTTTTGAGGAGTTAGAAAAAGCAACTACAAAATACAACCTTACAGCAACCCCCAAAACTAGAATAAAACAACTCAGAGATGCCGATGGAAATTTCGTAGGATTAGAAAAATCATTAACTGATGCTACGAAGCTGGAAGAAAAAGCTGCAGGAGAAGTTGTAGCTAGAAGTCAGCTAATACAAAACAAATTAAATGAGTATAATTTTATAATCGAAGATGGCAAAGCAGGTAGTGAAATAAAACTAAAAGGGAAAGACGGCAAAGGGAGGCCAATTACCACCAAACTAACAAAAACAGAAAATAATTTAAAACAAGCTGAGTCAAGATTAGTCGCAGAAATTGTAAATATTGCACAACCACCAAGAAGTGCAGCAGATACAGAGGCAATAAGTTCAGCGGAAAGAATTGCAAACGAAAGGTTTAGACTATCTTTTCCTTATGGTCTTCGTGAGCAAACCGAGCTTGCAGCACAGAGATTAGAAGCAGTAGAAACAGGACTTGATACAGCCGCACAATTAGGACGACTTAGGACAGCAACACAGGATGTAACTAGACAATTACAAGATACCTTACTAGATGCCAATACAACTTCTAAAAAACTAGAAAGTATAAAAAATAAATTTGTTGAGTCAATTCCTGTCAATACAACAGGAGATAGTAACGCAAAGATAGAGCAAGTAACTAAACTTTATACTGATCTAATTAAAGTAAAACGGCAATCTGAAAGTTTATTAGAATTACGTAATAAAGTTGCAAAAGAACTAGAAAAAATAAATGCATCAGCAGATATTGATACTAAGACACGGAATGAAATAGCGTTAGCAAATATTGTAAAAACCCAATATAAAACGCCAATTAGTGAGGTAACAATTGCTGAAACCGAAACTGAAATTCAAGAAGAAAAACGTGAAAAAGAAAGAACAGCAAAACTAGCCAAAGCTACCAAAAAACGTGACGTAACTCAAGAAAAAGCAGCTCTAGAGTCTATAGAAGGAGGCAAAGAAGCCTTTAATAATCTTGTAGATGCAGTAGAAACCGCAGTAGCAGAAGCTATAATAGATAAACATGACGGTAATACTAATGGCACAGCAGGTGCAGACCTTAAATTATCTAAAGGTATGCAAAAACGGATTAAAGCAAGTGCTAAACAAAAAATACTAAGTATCCCAGCTTCTCCAAAAGTAGGTTTAGCTATAGAAAGCGGTAATACCCCTGATGTACTACGTGCTGTAGCGGAACAAGTAAGTCCAGTTTTACCTTTTATGAGTAAGATTGCAAAAAGATTAACTTCACTAACTTCAACGGTAGGTATACGCTACGACAACTCATTACCTGACCATATAGGGGGCAGATTTGTAAACGGAACAATTCTTATAAACCCCAGAACAGGTAATACTCCGTATGTAATTTTACACGAAGCGGCTCATGCTGCTACTTTGCAAGTCCTCAACGTAACTCCCGATGGCTCCACATTTATTACACCTCCTAAAAAAGGTAGCCCTGCGTATCTATTAAATCAAATCTTTAATGACGTTAAACCTTTCTTAGAGCCTGAGATGTTTAACAATGCAAATACCAATATAGGAGAATTTGTAGCAGAGGTTATTGCGAATCCTGTATTACAACAACGGTTAAAAGAATTACGATATTTTGATGGCAAGATAAAAGAAAAAACTTTTAAAGACACCATAATAAGTTTTTGGGACAAGATAATAGACACGGTTAAGCGTATTTTATTTCCGTTTATAAAAACTAAACCATCTAAAAAAAGGATGTCTGTATTTGACGAAGCCTATAGCAGTGTAAATTCTATTCTAAGCACTCCTATCTCAAATAAAGATATGCCTACTTTGTACGAGTTTGCGGTTAATAATGAAGTTATAGATCAAACTATTGAACAATACAGAAGTGGCGTGCCCAGAGTACAGTCAAATAATTGGGCTATATTTGTTAGTAAATTACCTAGAGTAATAAAAGACGCAGTGTTATCGTTTGCACCTTTTTCTAGAGGGTTGCTCCCTGCGGCTAATACATCTTTTGATAGTTTTTTACAAGAAAAAGGAAAAATTTTAGAAGAAGTAATACAACAAAAACCAGCTAGAGAAGCTAGTCTTAGGAAAAGGGTTGAGCCCGTAATTAATAATATAGAAAGATTACAAAAGAAAGACCCTGAAGCGTTTAAAGAATTAGCTGAACTTACGATACAAACTACTGAAATAGAATTAAACCCTCGATATGTAGAAAATAGTAAAGAAAAAATTCGAGCTTATGATTCAGAGGGAAATCTTGATGAGACTGCCGAATCGGGCGAGATGTATAAAAAGATGAAAGCAAAGATTATAAGTAATGCAGACGGTTTATACAATGAGGGGTTAGAAGCTGCATTAGCAGAACATAAAGAACTACAAGATAGGTACAACGCACTCTCTCCAGAATATAAAGAAGCATATAATCAAATGGAGGAATCTTATAAAACTTTGTGGAATGAAATAAAGAAACAAATACAGCCTGTTGTAAATAGGTTGCAACTACAGCCCGAAGAAAAAAGAAACATCATAACAAACCTACAAAACAACATAATAAACCGAGCAATGATTGACCCGTATTTTGCTTTAGGTAGATTTGGTGCATTTAGGTTAAGCTACACCCATCCTACTAAACTTCAAATTAATAAATCAGATGCGGGTACGTCCACTGAACCTATGCGAGGGGTAGAACACTTTGAAACAGAAGCTAGACGTAACGATAAAATAAATGAATTAATAAATGAGTATGCTTCAAATATAACTGATCCTCAGTTAAGAACTCAAGTTTTTAAACTCTACGAGAGCCGCAGTCGATATGGAATAGATACGAGAGAAATAGCAGATGCAACAGTTGACGAACTTAATGCAGCGATAGATAAAATTGCAAGGGTTGATGGGGTAACTCAACAAGAAGCAACAGCAACTATTGAGGAGCTTGGCAATATACAAGAAGGTTTAACTGTAGACCAAAAAATAACGTTGAGTAAAATGGACGGGATTATTAAATTTCAAGAAAGTTATGACGCTAGTTTTGAAAAAAACATTCCTCCTGATAGTTTACTAAGAGGGTTTGTAAAGACCCTAGACGACAATATAAAAGTCGTAGAGAAAGAAGGAAACATAGAGTCAATTAGACTTGTTAAAGAACAGAAAAAAGAATTTCTTGATTTGCTTATAGCGTCTATGCCTGAAGTTGTTATGGCGGGTAAAGTTAGGCTAAGATCAAAACCTTCTATACAAGGAGCATCTAGAGATATTGCTAGAACTTTTGTTCAGTCTACAGACGGCATGATAAATAAAATATCAGCTATACAGTTTAATAGTAAAATGACATCTACTATGGGGGAGATAAGAGCCCACATAGAAGAAAATCAAGGTAGCCAAGGGGATATTGCATTTCCGTTAGGAGCAGAAGAAGCAACATATTACGCTGATAAAATTGCAAAACAAGTTGAGTTCGCAAAAAATCCTAACTTTAGTCGTTTGACTAATTTTATGACCGCAACAAGTTTCCATTGGATGCTAGGGCTTAACATATCATCAGGCTTCATGCAGTTTACCCAAATACCTTTAGTTATTATCCCTATGTTACTAGGAAGATATGGCCCCGGTGGGGGACGAGCCATACTTAAATCTATGCGGTATGTCATGGGAACTGGTTTTTCAAGAGATGTAACTGATCTGTCAGGTAAAACTCATACTGTATCTAGTAACCCAAGTATGCTCAACTACTCTGATAAAAGACTTAGCCAAATAGATAAAGAAATAGGAGCCCCTGCAGGTACAGTAAAAGCTGTACTAGAAGATTTACGTACTCATAATCACATAGGCACATCCACTATGTTTGATTATTTAGATATATCTCGATACTCAACCCAATTTAATAAAATAAAAAGAGCACAAGGCAAACTTTTAAAACTTAGTGGGACAGTATTTAATGCAGCAGAACAATTTAGTAGGGAAGTAACAGCCCTGTCTATATTACAAATGGAAATACTTAAAGCTAAAAAGAATAAAAAAATAGTTAATGGGATGTGGGGAGGTAAACCTATAGCTGAGAGTCTAGATGAGGGAAATGCGAACAGAGATTCTGAGTTAGGACGCATAGTTAGACAAATGGCTAACGGTATACAGGAAATGCATGGAGCAACAGCTCTAGGGGCAACGTCACAAATATCCCAAACAAACGTAGGTAAAGTATTTACTATATTTAAATCTTACGGTTTTGCTATGTATACCTTACTGTTCCGTATGATGGCGAATGCATTCCCTAGAAAAGGTATGACTCCCGAAGAACGTGCAGAAGCTCGTATAGCTAGATTCCAATTATCAGGAGTAATAGGGGCTTCAGCTTTATTAGCAGGAGTCCACGGTATACCTATGTTTTGGATTCCAGAACTAGTGCATGACATACTAAAAGAAGAAGGCGAAGAAGATTTTGAAACTAAAACTAGAAAGTTTTTTGGAGAGTCATTATTTGATAAAGCCTTTGGAATATCCTTTTCAAGTAGAGTAGGTTGGAATGATCTTGTTATTAGAGATGGTCTTGCAGATACAAGCAGGAATGTATATCTAACAGACAGAATACTTACTCAGTTACTAGGAGCTCCATATAGTATTGCAACCCAAACAGAAAAAGGTGCTAATTTAATGTTAAATGGGCACACTGCAAGAGGAATAGAAACCATGCTGCCATTAGCTTTTAGAAATGCCCTTAAAAGTTACAGGTACGCTAGTGACGGAGCAAAAACTATTAGAGGCGATACAATGGTAGGGAATGTGTCAGGGTATAACGTAGGCATGCAACTTTTAGGGTTCTCACCAAAATCAGTAATGATGGTAGCTGAAGCTAATGCACAGCAAAAACGAATACAAAACGAGATTCGTGGGTTGGAGAGCCGACTTATGAACAAATTATTCTTAGCTAGACGCACTTATGATACAGAATTATTTTTAGATACTTATCAAGAACTCTTAGAACTTGGAGTAAAAGACCCAAGAACTAACTTAACACCTAAGTCTATAGAGCGTAGACTAAAATCAAGAGCTAAAGCCTCTACTATGGAGGGAGGCATGATGTGGGGGATATCTGTACCTAAAAGGTATAGAGCAAGTGCTCTTGAAGATTTCGGAGAGTTCGATCACGATGTCAACTTTAATGACCTATTTTTTAGCGGGGGGTAAAACCTTCAAGATAGTCTCCAAGTTCTTACGCCCCTTACTTCATTTTCTATTACTATTCTGGAGTCTACTTCTAGTCCAGCTACAATGGCTTTGTTTACTATTTCATTTTTTAAAGCTATGCATCTACAACAAGGCAAGAAAAAACTAGTACCCACATGAAACGCCATCCAGTCTATGTGTACAGGAGTTCCCTCTAAGTTAAACTGAGATAACGAACCGATTATCTTATGCGGAGTCATCATCGTCTAGTGGTATTAGTTTTGTAGCGTCAAACACAACACAAGGAATATTTAAATCAACTGCCCCATCCTTATGCCCTTTACCTATCCTCATTTGCTTGTTTTTTTCTAATACTGCACTGTTACCCTTCCCATCTTTTATAGATGCTATATCATTTATTAACTCTTTAAATTGTACAGCGTTTTCATTACACCAATTTAATAACCGAGACCTAATGACGACAATCTGTTTGCTATGTACCTCATCTCTTATATATAACGCCTCCGGTCGCAATCTCTTCCCTCCCACGTTTATCAGTTCTTTCAATCCGTCTGTATAATCATCTGAATCATCTACTTGTAATGTATTGGGTCTATGCTCGTTAAAAAACTCACCTAAAATACTTAAACAATCTTCTTGTGATCTCGTCTCTCTATCCCTATCAGTACCCTCATCTTCTTTGTTACTAAGCAACATATTAACGAACCACTGGAAAGTGCTTTTTACTTCAAAATCCCATATCCCTAGTTTATTACCTATCAGTAGTCCTGCAATAGCAACACCACCCATAGCAGCTTTAAAACGATGCCGCTTATCCAGATTACATTCTTTAACGATCTTTTCAGTAACTTCTGAGACAATTCGTTCACACTCTACTTGGTTAGCAAGAACCCAAGGTATAAATTTTTCTGCCGCAAGACCGTGATTATGATCTAGACTACTTACTAGTTTAGTGTTTTCTTGTAGAGTTAAATCATTATCGATTACAGGTATCTCTAACATCCTAGCCAATTCTGCTTCTGGCCTATTTTTCATACTCTTTAACACAGAAGAAACTTCTGTATTAGCAGTTGTAATAACTCCAGTACACCAAGTGGTTTCATTTACTCTCAGCCTATTGGTGCTACCTTCCATCCTGTCTCGTCCTTTACCATGTGACAGACTGTATATAAGCTGAGACATTGCTTTAGGGTTCATTTCAGTTATCTCGTCTATAAAGAACGGCACACTATTAAACTCGCCTAGCTTTTGGAACCAACTAAAAGTAGTATCCCCACCTTGACTCAACGCATCCTTTGGGTGTCCCCATATAGAAGCAACAGCTCTCAACGTGCTAGTCTTACCACTTCCAGTAGTACCGGATACCATGTGTAATAGAGCAGAACGAATAGGAGTAAATTTAAATAAAGGACTAGCTAGACCATAACCCATGACAAAACGTTTAGTCTCTTCCCCGTCCTCTTCCCCTGCTTTTAGCCCTGTCCGATCCCTTGAGTATAACTGCTGAATAGCTTTAGTCCATTTCTCCAAGCTACCTTTCTTAGGAAAAGCTCTAGCTGTCTGTTCTAAAGTAGATGATATAGATGCAACCTGTACATTTGTAGCATTCTTTATGTAATCATCCTCAATAATAGAATTTTCTCCACCACTAATTAATTTACCAATGCCTTCTTCAAAAGGTAACTCCGCAACTCCCCCTGCTGTAAACTTTCTCCTACCTAAAATAAACGAGGTATGAAATTCTATTTCATTATCACTAGACCCCTCGATAACTTGCCCATCCTGCCAACCCATCTGGACATACGCTTGTCCATATGCTCTTTCTGTTTTTAATTTATTAATCCAAGCTGCTATATATTCCATAATATAGTTTTCTTCTTTTTTAGTAGCCATCACTATTCCATGTTTACTTAACTCACTAACATGGCTCTTAAAATCATAAGGCATAACCCATTGCTCTATACCATCATTTTTGTGCGGGAATATATGAACTAAACTAATCATATGACCATCAACCCGACTATACAGACGTTCCTGCACCCAGAAATCATCAGGATATATAGCTAAAGGAGGTAAGTCACCTTCACGTATTTTAAATATGCCTTTCTCACTCCTAATATACCCATCTGGTAAATCCTTAGGCATTGATATTTTTTTCTCTATACCTGTGTCTTTATCGAGTACAACACGCTCCTCAGAAGCAACTTGCTCTACTGTCGCCCCTAAAAGAATGGGGCTTTTAAGTGGGCCTTTACTACCTTTTCTTGACTTAAACTCACATCCCTTACACCCGTTTGGGTTTTGTTTTTCAAACTCTAAGCAAGAGATGGGGCCGTACTTAATCCCATCTGCTTTCTTCTTAGTCTCCTCTGGATCGTACCCTTCATACCCTTTAGATAAATCATGTATCGCAAAATCTCTGTCTATACAAAATGTTGCTACCCCTGTACCACATCTCCAGAGAGGTTCTGATACCTCATTTTTGTGGTCGTACATGAAATTTATTTGCTGACAGTTTCTACTCTCTTTTATTATCTTCCAACTATATTTAACAGTAGAGGAAAGTTCATCATCCTTACGCCCTATAATATTATGAGCCACTAAAGGTGCATCACTAGGTTCTGAAGGAGTTTCTTCTACTACTGTTTCCGCACTGCTTGTATTTAATTTATTTCTCCAGTATGTGTATGCTCTCGGATCATCCCCTTCATTTAATACAATAACTGGAACACCTACTTCTCCCTTGTTATTAAAAGTCCCAACTACTCTTAGTATACGAGCCGCATCTGCAGTTACAGACGGGTCTATTATTAGATTCTGTTCTATAGCTAGGTTTTTGTACGCAGTAGCTAGTTTGTGCCACTTGTCGTGGGGGATTGCGTTGGTAAAAACTTGATAAACGTGTAGCCCACGCCCCGAACATACAATCAAAGGCATCGGTAAATTATTATTGGTAATAAATTTGTTTAGTGCTTCCCCTGCTTTTTCTAAGCTCTCATATGTATTAATTTTTGAGCCGCTTTCATCTACATCTATATCTAATGCAAGACATTTAAATAATTTAGCATTATCAGCTGTCCTTAAATTCTTTCGCTCACCTTTCTTATATCTTTCTAAGACCTCTACATCAAAACCTGCAAATCCATAATATACGTCTAGTTCTTCCTCACTAAAAACCAACGCTTGCTTTGCCGCTTCCTCTATAGTGTCGTAAAAATATTGTTTAGTGCCTTTACCTATACAGGTCAGGTTATAGCATATGTCCCCATTATTATCAGGTAACACATGATTTAAAAATTCTTCAGAGTCCATAACAACCGCCTTTATCTGTTTTCTGCTCTATCTAACATAGCCAATAGAATTTTAACTTTATGAATATGTATATCTTGTGTCGGTGAAGTAGTCCCCTCAAACCAAGATGATAGTGTTGGCCTAGATACATTTAACAATATAGATATATCAGTAGCTGTTATTTTCAAACGAACGCAACAATCTCCTAAACGTTCTCCTAAACTTCTCCTAGAATATGCCATGTAACCCCCCTAAATAAATGAGTTGAGAGCTCTAAGTAAGCCACGAAAGTAAGAGGTAGAAAAAACTTACCCAAAGCTCCCATCTCAAAAAACAAAATGTTAGTCGTCAGACTCTTGAGACCAATCTTTTACTACATCCCCCACATTCTTCGGTGGAGTTTTATCTTTTTTACTAGGACGTTTAGTAGGTTCATCTAGGGCATCAGACGTATCTACAACTTCAAAGTCTTCTCCCCCACCCGTATACTCCTCAAACTTAATTACTTGGACTGCTGTTAATGATGCTGCTACTCCAGTACGCCCTGCAGTTTCGTAAGGATATTGATAAACCAATACGTTACCCATAGAACCATTACCTAAATTAGTAGCATCTATTGGTTTAACTGAAGCATCGACCACCCGTACAGGTTTATTCTCACTGCCGTCAGCCCTATATACCTTTCGTTTAAGATTGACTGTGTACTTTTTACCCTCTTTGTCAAACTTAACCTTAAAATAATTATTCTCCCATTCGTCTGCTACCTTTTTATCAGTAGTAGCAATTTGTAACTCCCACTGTTCTGTCCCAAAAGGATTAACAGCTTTTACCAACTTAGGCCAATTAAGCTCCACATTATTCATGCGAAAGTTACGAGGCTCAGATAGTAATTTTTTGGCTTCTGCCATAATACATCTCCTATGTTTAATTTAAATTTTGGTTTTATACATGATCTACAATTTTCGTAAACTGCATATCAGTATTCTTTTCAACTACTAATTTTGTTAAATCTTTTGTTTCACTGCCTTTCGTGGAGACAGTGTTATACTCTTCCTCAGTTACCGCCCGTAAAGGACGAAACAAAACTCTAGGAGTATAATGCTCCTCATCAAATCTAACTTCTGTTACTACATGTGTAACGCCTAACTTATACTTCTTCAAGTGTTTCACGTAAGCATTATAGGGATGTTTTCCTATACTGCCTTCCCCAAATATAGAGGCAGAAGATAGTATAACTTGGTATAAATTATAATCTGTATCCCCCTCTAGCATTACGGCTAACCTTATGCTGTACTTACAGGCTTTAGAATTGTGATTTCCTGACCCTTTTATATCATACTTGCATTTTTTACAAGAATCACTAGGAGCATCATCTACATCTGCGTCTGGTTTGACACCATCACTACTCCAACAATCAGGCGAATCTGCGTAATCCATCTTTTTTGCAAACCATGTCCTATGCATAGTATCTGAAACTCCAACTATCAACCACTTATGAATACCAGCAGAATTATCAGGAGCGTACTCCCCATTTTCAGAAATAGAAAATTTACTATTCTTCAGTAATATCTTCTTCATTTGATTTTAAATCACCTCGTCTGGATATATTTTTATGATTGTCTGGCGTAGTATCCTTCAAAGTTTTTTTAATTTCATCTAAGTCAAATCTATAGGCTCCCCCTACAACTACAAAAGGGAGTTGATTTTTCCTTATAAGACTTCTAATGGTATTAACACTCACGTTTAGATACTTAGCCACCTGTACAATCGTAACCATTTGGGTGTCATCCTGCTTTGCTTCATAAACCGTAGTCATTATCTTGATCTCCTAACTGTAATTGCATATTCTCTAAGGCAGTTCATACCTTTAGGCAATAAATCAGGGTTCTCTTCTATCAGTGACCTAAGATTACCTTGATGTATTCGCTTCTCTAATATCTCCACTGCGTCATTCTTTTTAATAAACTCATACACAGACTCCCAATCAGTAGTCATATACTTAGTCTTTACGGTACGAGTAATTGTCCCACTACCTGTCTTGATGCTATCTGCATCAATAGAGGCACACAACTTTAACAACTCTTCCTTAATTAAATTTAATTGAGAAGCTAATTCACTGTCTTTACTATCATATTCTTTAGACAGTTCTTCCCGTTTAGAACGTATATTGACATACGCCTTAACAAGTCCATCAGCAGAAACTCCAGATTTTTCCATTACCATCTCCTATATATTTTGTGACATATAACTGCATATTATTATTATTTGATACTACAAATTCAATCATAACACATCTTTATATAAGTTTACAATATTTGAATGGATATCTATTTTATCTTGGAGCATTTTGTATACTTTCCTCTCAACTTCACTGCCCTGTAGGTGAATAACAGTAACAGGATTTCTTTGTCCTGCCCTATGAGCCCTAGCATTACACTGAAGGTAAGTCTCTACAGACATGACAGGACTCCAATACACGACTGTATCCGCACGATGCAAAGTTACGCCATGTGATGCGGCTTGAGGTTGTATAACTAAAACTTCGGGGTCTTCTTTTTCTTGAAACCTTTTAAATATATCAGCTCTTTTTGATGCACTGACTGCACCGTTTATAATTTCGGAGGTAATTCCTGATTTTTCTAAGTGTTCTGATACAGTTAATATGGCGTGTCTATATGGCACAAATATAATTAACTTGTGGGATGACTCTTCTATTATCTCATCTAATACTTTTATGCGAGGGGAGGCATCAAAAGTAATTATTTCTCCCTCATCGGAATACACAGTGCCGCCAGATAACTGTAGTAACTTATTCATTGCGGCAGCGGCATTAACCATTGTTATATCTTCCCCTGCGGCATTAACTATAAGTCGTTGTTTCATTAGCTTATAATATTTATTTTGTTGTGCAGTTAAAGCTACATCCCTAGTAACATAAGTTATAGCAGGTAGATCTAAACACTCCTCTTTCGTATATCTTATAGCTGGTTGTAACGCCTTATAAACTAATCCTTTAGCTTCAATTCTAGGTATATATTTAAATTGTGTAACCTTACGCATTACCATTTCTCGCCATCTACCCAAAAATCTAGGTACATTTGTAGGGTTAACTAATTTAGCTAACCCGTAAGCGTCTACAGGACTTTGAGATGCAGGTGTACCTGTAAGCATCCATAATCTTGTCGAGTCTGTTATTAAAGATCGTAATACTTTCCACCGTTTAGTTGACACATTCTTATATGCGTTAGCCTCGTCAACTACTATTAAATCAAACCCGCCATCTTTAATTTCATCTCTTACTATCTCCACGCCATCGTAATTAATAATTACAAATTCCGCTTCAGACTCAACAACCTCTACCCTTTTATTTCGCCTACCGTGACAGACTGCGGCTGTTCTGTGCATAGCACAGGAAAACAAATCTTCCATCCAAGCAGATTGCATAATGGATAGTGGACATATAACTAATACCCTATTTACTAACCCTAGCTTCATTAGGTAATCAGCCGCCCAAATAACGGATGCAGTCTTACCTGTACCCTGTTCATTAAAGCAACAGGCCCGTTTATGTAGTGTAAGAAATGAAGATGTCTCTATCTGGTGGTCAAAAGGTTTAAATCTACCCGACCACTCATAATTAGTTTTTATAGGTGAAGGCACATTCTGAACACCTATTTCAGTAAGTTGTTGAGATTCTTTTATGCCCCAATAAACTAAAACTTCACTAATACCTTTACTATTAGATTTTTTGTATAACTTAGACTTAGATACTTGATCTAACACCAACGCAGGATTTCTAAGCCTTAAAAGTAACGCTTTATTCTCTACTATATCCACTTAACCTCCTAAGTTTTATGCGGGTTTATGATCCGACCTTCTTTTAAACTTTCTATTCTTTTTGCTACTAATTAGACGTAGATTTTTAGGGCTGTTACTACCACCTCTTGATAGAGGTTTTTTATGGTCTATGTCTTTGCCTTTTCTATTCACGCCTTTTTTATCTAAATCTCTTCTATTTTTTTGGCGTTTCATTCTTCTTTCGTGCTCATTACGTTCTTTTTGTTGTTGATATTCTTTCTTATAAGGTCTTGGTTTATTTACATATGGCATATTAAAATTTCCCGTTGTAAACGCAATCGGTTACAGGACACCATTTACTACACGTAAAGTTCTGCATAGCGTTCCATACCCCATTGGCATAACAAGTGTTTAAATTATCTATATCTTCTTTCCATTTTACCCACAAATCGTCCTGTTGGTCACTAGAATATTTAGCTTTAATTAAAGTATCTTTAACTAAAAACATTAGCCCTGCTTTTATGTTCTTGATATGTGGGTAGTGTCTGAACACAGCCAAAGACATAAGTTCTAATTGATCTGTATCAGCTTTATCAGGACGCTTACCTGTTTTGTAATCAACAATAAGCCCATTGTTTTTTTCCTCATTTATTATAAGTAAATCTACAATCCCCCTGTACCAAACATCTTCGGCATAAAAAGAACAGGGATCTAAATCTTCAGTAAGTCCTAACCGTAACTCACAATGTCGCTCTCCTTCAAAATTATCTAAAACAGCATCTATTGATTTCTTTATGTAGCTAAAAGGCTTTGGTATTCCTACATTATTTGCTACGTACTCTTCAGCCGCCTTATGGACTTTATTACCGTACAGCATTGCTGGCGATCTAGGCTCCTTAATGTCTTTTATTACTTTTAAATGATAGTATTTTTTAGGACATTGCTTAAAGAGACTGATACTACTGTAAGACCAACTATTCACATTCGCCATAACTTCTTCCTACTCCTGACTCACAATCCAATGGTAATCCTTCAGCCCACTTAGGGGTGCATCTCATACAGGATTCAATATAATCAAGTGCGGGTGATACTTCATCGTTTCTGACTAAACATATAACAGAATCATGTACAGTTAATACCACACGGTATTTTTTAGCTATCTGTATTATCTGTTCCCCTATGATGCATCTCGCTACTCCTTGCGTTATATTCTCTACTGACTTAGCTCCGTATATGTATGTGTCCCCCATACGAGATGTGTATACCATACTATTTTTCTTTTCCCTACCTTCTCCTTCAGTTTTTACTTTTAAATCAGGATATTGTATAACTAAACCACTAGGAAGTACAAACCCAGAACCTTTAGATTCTATAAGGCCATTACCTACCACATATGTTTTAGTATCATTCGATATCATTCGGTATAATGCGGAATTTACACCTCCCCAAAAATCAACTATTTTTTCATTAAAATCCCTATATGTCTCTATAATTGCTTCGGCTTCGTTATCTGTTAGTTTTACTCCTTGTACCTCCATGAATAATTTAAACTTCTTAGCACCCATGCCATAGCCACAACCCAAAATTACAGACTTGCCTATAAACCTTTCTCCTTTGGTTATCTTATCAATTCTTTTCTGGTATATTTTTGAAGCCATAATCTTGTAGACATCTTCTTTTTCTTTAAACGCTTTGACTAAATTATTTTGCTTAGAAAGCCAAGCCAATGTTCTAGCTTCTATTTGGGATGAGTCGGTATTTATTACTGAATAACCCGAAGGTGCTACTATGGCTTTCTTCAAGGTATTCGCATTTACCCCCCTACTAGGTAAATTCTGCAGATTAATTTTATCTGACCCACCCCATCGTGTAGTATGTGCGGCACAGTAACGTAATGGAATCGGTAACATCCCTACTCTTTCAGCTATACCTATAAACCGTTTGGTTCTAGTTTCCTCCAGCGTAGACTTTACTCCAAGTCTAGCTGTAACTACGGTTTGCACTCTTAAATCTTCATGCTCTTGCAATGCTTGAAAATCTTTATCTGCTTTGGCAAATGCAAATGTCTCTTTTCCTGTACGTGGAGATATCTTAGTGGGAGGCTCTACTCCTAATTCTTTTAGTACCTCTGCGAATTGCGGATTGCTCATTAAAACTTCTTTTTCATACTTACTGTCAGCTAGTAACTTTTCCTTGTGCTGTATAGTTTTATCTAAATGATCATTTAGTAAGAGAGTATTTAATTTTAATGCGGGTTCTGTGAACATCCTTAAGGTTATATCTATTAACTCTAATTCTTTCCTAGGAAAACCTTTTCCCAAAATATCGAATATCTTTTTAGTTAGCTCAACATCATTCTTACAATAACCTCCATACTCAGAAAGCGAGGCTCTGTCCCGTAAGAAATCTTCTCTAGTTACGCCTTTTGCTTTTACAACTTCAGTACCTTTCTCGCCCACTTCAAACTCTTGAGCTAGAGCAGATAAACTATGCCTTGCTTGAATTCCACGTAAAGCACGAGACATACTTAAAGTATCTAGTAAAAGTTTAGGTTTTATGCCATAAATCCAATTTAGTATGGCAGCGTCAAACATACAGTTATGTGCTAGGACAGCACAGTTTTGTAGATTAAAAGGAATTAAAAATTTTTCAAGCTCAGTAAAATTACCAGTGCACCATACAGTTTCGCCATCATTAACTTTGGCAGCCACTCCAATAGCTTCAAATCTATCGTCATTTATATATTCTTCTGTAGTCATTTTTGATAGTGAATACTTATCATCATAATAAGTCTCAAAATCTAACGTAACTAAGTCCAAGATACACCCTCCTGTGTTGGAACTGGTTTCCGTATGAAGCCATAATTATGACCCCATACGGAATTGCAGAGTATGTGGTAACCAATTAAAACCCACAAACACTACAGGAAAACCTTTACATTTTATTAAGTAAATCCTGCACCGCTAATATATTGTTTTCGTTAATTACTAGCGTATGCCCTCCTGATGACTCAATTTCATTTAAATTTTTTTGTTGTAACTCTGTAGGTTTCTTCTTACCGACCTTGCATTCAATACCTACAAACTTCCCATTATAACACACAATTATGTCAGGTACACCTGATTTACCATATCCATTCATGATAGGCGAAAAATAATAAGCATTGTTTTTACGCAATACTTTGTAAACTTGATGTTTTATTTTTGCTTCTGGTGTCATCTATAACCCATCCACTTAGAGCCATTTCAAGTCTTTGATAATTTAAATTTACTAGTTTGTGTATTCTTTTACAACGGTGAGAGGAATCCTTAGATGCCTCCCCCGTTATAAATACTTCTTCTTCATAAAACGGTTTCATACAACTTCTAATATACTCTTAACTATCTCTACTAATAGGGGCGTACATGCCATAGCAACAAATAAACAAACCCATAGCCAAAAAGCGAAATGATTTAATTTAGTGTAAAACACGATTGTCCCCCTTTTTGTCCATATCGGCTAACATAGTTAATAATGTAGCTATCTCTGTATGAGCATTTTTTACCGCCTCAGAGAAAACTTCTTTATCTCTTTCAGAAGGTAACTCTTCATATATAATGTCGAGGATACCTACTAATATATCTCTATCTAAACTCATTATATACAATCCTCATAACCGGAGTTAATCAAAGGCATCGGTAGATTATTATCGGTAATATATTTGTTTAGTGCTTTTAGCCCGTTTATCTTTCTCGACCGTGATTCGTACCACCCTCTGTATTTATCATTAGTTCTCCTAGGAAATTGCCCTTGATCAGACGAACCATCTGCTCTCTGGTCAATCTTAATTTCCTCTACAATAAAACGAGCATAATATTTGTATATAACATTCCGTAGCATAGCGGCTATTACTTTAGGTCGTTTACTTACAAATCCCATTTGATCCCAAGATTCTAACGCACTAGTTACAAATTGGGAATGTAGATCAAAAGCCTCAGGATTTGCTAATGCAGGGATTATATCTTCGTGCATAGATAAAACTTTGTCTATACGATATTCATCCACTACAGTTTCCCCCCACCTGTTCCTATCTTTAAGTTGCATCAACGCAGTGGATGTTTTTATGTAGTCAAACAACCCACGATATTGTTGTGTTATTACACGTTTCTTATCATTATTAACAACCCAATTTAGACCTGTACCTGCATTTAAACATTCTCTGTCACCATCAAAATGCCACCTCGTCCCATCATTAGGTGCAAAATAAGCATGATATTTAATATCAGTATTTGTAACTAGATGACGATGATGCACTACAGGTTGCATGCCCCATGTCCACCCTATATACAGACTATTCCCCAATATGTATTGCACCATATGGCATACCTTATTATTGAGATCAGGTTCACCATGTAGAATACGAAAGCCTATTTTTAAACCCCCATCCCTTCGGAAAGATAGTACAGGTTGATTTACCCCTGCAAAACATTTTATAGCGTGTGCCATAGGAGGAGTTTCGAGATAGATGTTAACATCTCCTGTGTGTTCATCTTTCTGCATAAACTGAAATACATCTGCTCGCCTAGCAAGAGGTACTAAGCCTTTGTATTTCCCTCTGGTTATAGGTTTTGTGGATTCATATCGTTCCACTGCATCTATATATTTATTTAATACTGGATAATGACTAAAATTTATTTGTCCAAACGCCATGATATTCTCCTATATATTTATTGATATGTGATAAATAGTTTCGGTATCTCTTGAACCGATTCCGTATACTTCAGTACCTACTTCAGCTATAGCAAGTAGTGAATACTTACGCATAACTTCTTCAGGTAAATCTTCCTCCTGTATAAGTTCTCTCCCTTGTCTTCCTGTTACGCCCGTATAGTCCCAGAATTCAATACCATCAGGCTTAACCTCTAACCTTATTGGTTTATAACCTAAACCCATAGCCCTACTCATCGAGGATAACCCACCATCTATTTGGCTTTTCCTTCATGCCTGTACCCTCGAAATACTTACTTTCAGTTACTCTAGCTAAGTCGTTACCTATATCCATATCCATACCCATATCCATAACCGCCATCCGATCAGAGATAATTTCTGGTACGTCTTTCTCAGTAACCCTTTCACATATTATTTCTGGATTCTGTAGGTTTAGAAATAATTTTATACTATCAGCACCTGTTTTTAGAGTAGCCCTTGTAACCGTGTATCTATCTGTAACTACATTTTTAAAGACATGATAAATTGCAGGACTCCACGCTCTAGCTTTTTCATTGTTTTCGTAATGTGTATAGTACCTTTCAAAAGCTTCTTTAAATGTTCCAGTTACAGGTTTATACCCATGTTGTACCATGTTATGTATTTCTTTTATATTTATTTGGGTTTTGTAATAGTCATTTCCGTTTAGGCTACTATGCATTACTCTTTTATAGTCGTTCAATTTAGACACAAATCTTACGTGTCCTTTAACAGTGTAACTTTCTGTAAACTGTTCATGCACTTTTAAGTTCTTTAACACTTTTATAATTGCTTTAATATTTGTAGATTTCTTTTCATTATTTTTTAGTCTAATGTCTTTATGACTGATACCATAATACGGCTTATTAGAACTACTAGAATCTATATATCTTTTCCCTTGATTACTCATTTTAGCTAGTGATGTATATGGATCACGCTTATCTGCAATATTAAATTGATTCGTAGATGAATAAGTTACTTTGTCATCACCTGCCCAAACCCTGCCTCTTTTAGTAAAAGATAAACATAAGTTAGGGAAACGACATATAACTTCTCGTGCTAAATCCCTCATACCATCTCTTACCGTATCCCCTTGTTTGTCTATATCCTCTAAGTTACACATATATACAAATTCTCTTTCTTCTCGTGCCATGATTACTCTCCTTATTTAAAATTTATTTTACGGATTTTAATTTTGTATTATCTTTCTCATCACCTAGCCGTCTCTTTATACTCACATTAGCAACCCCACCATCTTCTAATAACTTAATCAAAGTATACGGATCACTATTACCGAATAAATTTAGTATCCATGTAGCTTCGCCTATGCTTACCTCTATTTCTGTAGAGGTTCCTAATAGATCGTTATCACGTACACCTACACGCTTAACCGGATTAACTTCTACGTGCCGAACCGAAAACAAACCTTCTTCTATATCACTCATGCTTATTCTCCTTTCCACTCAGGGTTTTCTTTAATTGAAAAACTTATAAGGTTATCACCGTTAAGAATGCCATCACCCAGATTAGAGAGTAACTCTGTGAATACATCTGCGTTCTCAACCTCATCTACTTCAAATTTAACTTTTACTATCCAACTCATATTGTTCTCTGTAGGAAGTCATAATTATGACTTCCTACGGCTCCTTTGTTATTCACCAAAATTAACTGGATCAATATTTCTATTTTTCCTAAGATTCTTATACTCATAGTTTGCCTTAAAAGCATTAATAGCTTTACCTGCTACATTTGCGGCAGTATCTACATCTGCTCGTTTCATAGTACCTGCTACAGCACATTTATATAGATCAAGTAAATCGTCCGTTAACGTGTCTATTCCTGATCTACTTGAGAATTTTGTAGGTTTACTCATGATGTTATCTCCTGTTGGTTTTTAAGAAATCGTTTAATTTTAACTAATGTTACATGTGCTTCTACTAACTCTTTTGGAATCTCCTTTCTTGGTATAAGAGATCTTCTTTTAAAATTACTTCTATTCGTCCTATCTCTAAACTCTTCTCTATTCTCCTCACGATATTTTTTATGTCGTGCTATTTCTTTCTCTTTATTCTCCTCACGATATTTTTTAGAGTATGCGTGTCTCTTTTCTCTATTCTCCTCACGATATTTTGTACGTTGTGCTTTTATCCTTTCTTTATTTTTCTCACGATATTTTTTAAAGTATGCTTTTATCTTTTCTTTATTTTTCTCACGATATTTTTTAAAGTATGCTTTTCTATCAGACATCACTCATCTCCCTCCAATTCAATGACATTGCTGTCCACCGTCCATTCATGCCCATCGTCAGCTTTTCGGAAATCCTCCGGCCTTTCTTTGGCAATCTCATAAGCCTCGTCCTCATCTCTTGCCTCAACAATGAGTGAATAACCTACATCAAGCACTGCATCCACCCTAAATTTTCTTTTAGTCATTTTTATTCTCCTTTTTATTTGTTGATTCTTTTACGAACTGCTCTGTCTCTTTCAAACAAAGCTGTCGCAACTCCTCCTCAGTTACCCAAGTCTTACCCTCCTCTATCTCCTCTACTATTGCGTTATCCCCCATGTATTCACATATGAGAGTAGAACAATTGAAGATGGCATCCTCTTCATTGTCTGCTTCCACCTCTGCCTCGTATTCAAAACTCACTTTGTACTTGGGCATCACTCACCCCCTTTGTTAGGTCTAATACCTACCACCAAAAAATCATATCCAACAATGCTCTCATCTGATGCATCTAATAAATCAGGATGCTCGTTGCTAATTGATACCAAAGAGTTTTTTCTACTGTCCCAATCCTGTCCAAACCAAATGACTCCCTCCTTAGTGGGAGGAATTTCCCACCCCGATTTTTCTAGAGTTGCTTTTTGTTTCTTGGTTAAAAAAGTTTTACTCATCACTCACCCCCTCCTCTTTTGCCCGTTGATAAATAGCATCGATTAAAAATTTTGGCAGGGTATCAAAATCGTGCACATAATTATCGCCATCCAACTTAATGTATGAAATTTTATTGTTAAAGACTTCTGCCTGAACGTCACAATGCTCGCCAAAAACATCTGTCGTAAAATCAATTTTCATTCTTCACCCCCTCCCCTTTCCACTTTGCCATTTGTTTTAAAAGACCTTCTGCACATTCGGCTCGACCATATATGATGTCATCAGTGCCATCTGAAGTGACGGCCTCCTCCTTGTTATCTTTGGCTTCAACAATTTCTGCACCCTCATATACCTCTTCTATCAGCCATTCCTCAACTTTTTTTAAGATCTCTGTATCATTCATTTTTGCCTCCTTCTCTGGGTTTTATAAAAAGAGCAATCACATACATATTTTTCTTTTGCTTCTTTATTTCTTCCTCCGTCATCATGTCGTAGAACGACCAATCTGTATGCCCAAATTGCTGATCGCAAAAATCATCTAAGTCGTCACTGTCAAACTCCATCACTTACCTCCTTTACATATAAATAGTTGTACCCACATTGGGTTTTTGTTTACTGCCATTAGGTATAATTATCCACAGGGGGTCGACAGTCCAACCTTTACCCCATGAATTAACGTAGCCATCAGTAAACACCATAGTTGCTGACGGTTTCATCTTATGCTTCTTCATGTAGTCCACTACACATTGGGGGTCTGTACCACCACCCCCTATCGGTCTAGTAGATTTTGGTAGTGACGCATAGGTAGACGGTTCATACCTTTCATGTGCATCTACACTAGCATCCCAATACAATAGATGCACCTTCCGGGG
>TARA_R100000664_G_scaffold15888_1_pt1 | contig 31880 bp, 46 predicted proteins | sample TARA_R100000664 | Tara Oceans TARA_R100000664 (sample SAMEA2622705) | marine metagenome | biome: marine biome (ENVO:00000447); feature: deep chlorophyll maximum layer (ENVO:xxxxxxxx); material: "saline water (ENVO:00002010), including plankton (ENVO:xxxxxxxx)" | depth 115 m | reverse complement strand
GATCTTCCGTAAATCATTAGCTTATCAATCAGGAATTAAATATCCAATTCCTCCAGAAGACCCCGATGACGATGTGCTATATGAGAAGTATATAAAGCAAAAAGATAGGTATGAAAAGAAATTACAGCAAGCTATTGATGCTGCAGTTGAGACTAAAGAAATCCCAGATGGCGTTGTAGGACTGGCTCCTGACGGAGATAGAACAGTTAGTTGGCGTTGGATGGGACCAGTTTATGAGGATACGGCACAAGATAAATTGAACCAATCTATCTTCACAAGAAACCTACAAGAATTGGGTGTTGATAGTATAGAAGCACTGAAGTATTTATTTCCTTCCAAAACTGATGACGAGATTGCAGGAATGCTTTCGGGTTATCCGTTTAGAATGGTAGGAGAAGTACAGAGGGCGTATTCTCAACTTATTGATTTAGTCAATCAAGAGATGAGGACGCCACATCCGCAGCAACCGAACTTACCGATGGCTGCAGATCCGAGGCTTGACCTCACCCCTTTCTTATATAGAACCCTCGAATCACTCCAGAAGGAAGTCACCTATGCAGGCAGATACCGCAGCGCCGACCCAATCGGCACCCCAACAATCCCAGACCCAGCCGACCAGCTACGTGGCTCCAGCGGCTCAGTCAGCAGCCCAGGCACCCGTGGTGGGAACGTCTCCCCAATGGGTGGCGAGCTCCCAGCCGATGGCGGCACCAATGTCACAAGCGCCAGCGCAGACGGCGGTACCTTACCAGAATTCAGCCCCTACAGCGTACAGCCCCCAGGTATCCCAGGCGCCCCAACAGCAGGAGAGCCCCTACAAGGAGGCGTTCAACAAGGTGGTGGGTCTCCTGAGTTCACCAGTCCAATTCCCGTTCCAGGGTCAACAGTCGCCTCAGACTCAAGCAATCGACCCGGCCAGCTTCGCTTCCCAACAAACGACCCAATTCGCCAACCAGGGTCTTCAGACCTCTATGCCTGGGATCAACAACAACCAGGTATACTCGGACAACTCTTCCCAAACCTCACTGGAGATAACAGAGGACCAGCTCCTCGCAAACGGAGTTAGCCCTCAGAGTATTCAGGTAATTGATCACTTTGGTCCTGATAGTGCAGCTATTCTTAATGACTATTCTTGTCAGCTAGAAGATGCTGTATCAGCTACTAATGGTCAGTTAAACGAAGCAGCAGGTTTACTTAAGGAATTGTCTGCAGAGCATAAGGTTTACGAAAGAATCCTTACTGATCCAGATATTCTTGCTGATTACACATGTGAGTTCTTCGGTGAGAACGGTCCTTATCCTGTTCCTGCAAAAGGACCAGCAGCTCCTCAAGGACAAGCAGTAGGTCAGCAGTATGCAAATGCTCCTCAGGTAACTGGGCAGCCTAATGTTACTGGACAAGCTCCTTCAAGACCTGAGATGCCTGTTCCTCAACAGCCTATGAGACAAGCGAATCCAACTGATTTCTGGAATAACTTCGGACAAGCAGCTGATCGCAACCCTCAGGAAGCTTGGAAGTATCTAAATGCAGCTCAGCAAGATCCTGAAATCTTCCGCCAAAAGCTCCTCGTAATGGAGTAATAGAAAAAGGGGGTGAGTGGAATAAAACCCTCCACCCCATTTTATTTTTTTTACTAATGGCAAAAAAGAAAGGCAGCGCACAAGATAGAACAAATTCATTTCTTTCTGGATTTGGGACAGCTGGGGGAGGTATGGGAGCCCCAGGACTAACAATGTTTGGTGCTGGTGACGCTCAAAGACAAGTTATATATGGAATGACAGACAATTATGGTGCAATGAGAGATCCAGCGGTTAATGATTCTCCTATGCCTCAAGATTTAGAGTCAAGTTATTTGAAATTAAATCTTCCAGGTTCTCCATTACCGATGAATGGTCTTTCATCAACTCAAAATCTGAATGCAAGTATTAATAATCAAAAGATGTTTCTTGCACAATATCAGATGACTTTGGCACAGATGATGCCACCCGCCGCTTTCCAACAACTTCCTGTTGGCTATCCACCTGCTAAGAAAAAATGAGCAAAGAAAAAGCTATTGAAGCCGTTGAAAAGTCTGAAGACTACAAGAATATAATGATGGCTCTCGCTGCAGAACAAGCAGCTTCTCAATCAGATTTGCAACCTCAAAATATTAATCCAAATCCAAAGCCTGATGGACAAGCAGTTGTACCTTCTACTGCTTATTCTCAGTACAACATGGTCTAGTAGACGTCAAACTTATATAAGTAGGTTGATAAACCCATATTATAATTATTTCAATGGATTTTTTCCAGATATAGAGACTTCATCCTCGTAAGAGGATTTTGTTCTCAGATATCAGCAAAAACACGCTGAAAAAACAAGACTAATGTTCATAGACAACGATTTTCCGAAACTGCTTGGTGCGGAGCTATATAGGCCCCATCCAGCGTATATCGTGGAGATGGCTGCCGAACCAGTAGTCGTACATGACTTTACTAAGCAACCTGGTCAAACTGTTCAGTTAGACCGCTACAGGTTCTTTGGTAACCCTGGCACAAAGACAAGCCGCGAGCGTACTCAGGATCAAACCATAGGTACAGCTAACAGCAGGTCTATTGTCAAGGACAAGGTTTTGGTATCTCTCCGTGAATATACTGGACCAGCAGATCCAAACAACACAAATCTCCCTAGCACATTCAAGATTGCTCGTGAGACATTAATGACCGCTCAGCGTCTATTGCTTGATACTGGGAACCTTAATATGTTCCATCAGTCAATAGGATCGCTTACCCTTCTTGATGATTATCGCCGTTGGCGTGATCGCGTCTTCATTGACGAGCTATTCAAGACTGAATCACGTGGTCAAAGTAGTGATTCACAAGGTGGTTACTACTACCCTAACAACAAGGCTAAGTCAAACTCAACTACTCTAAGTGCTTATACAGCTACAGAGTACGCTTCCGAGCGCTTTAAGTTCAATGTAAAAACTGACCTTTTAGAAGTTGTTAAGAGTCTTCGTAAGCGTCACGTTCCAGTTTTCGCAGACGGCTACTATCGTTGCATAGCAGATCCTTCTCTAATGAAAGATCTCCGTGCTGATCAGGGCTTCCGTGAAATTGCACGTTACCCAGGTATGGGACAGCCTAACCCTCTTATGGGTGCTATGGCTCCTAACCAAGCCATCTATGGTGGTGGACAATACGGACAAGCTCAGTTTGTTGCTGGTGAGCCTACAATGCCCAGCGGCTTCGTGTTTGAAGGTGTGAGATTCTTCGAATCCACAAACTTCCCTGCCAAAACTATCTCGGTCGATATCGGTGATGGTAACGGAGCTTCCTCAAGAACTACTCCTGCCGGTCTATTCTTTGGACCTCAGGCGATTGGTGTAGGTATTGGTGGTCCAAATGCTCAAGTTCTAATTAATAACAACGACGACTTCTCGCGCTTTATCATTTTGATATGGCAACTTTATGCCGGCTTTGCGAACTTGAATAAGGACTTCATTACAACAGCCTTCACTATCACTGAATAAGGAGGTATTAACTAATGGCATCTTATAAAGGACAATCTGGAGCCGTTCTCCAGCCAGGTAATCAGATTAATAGACTTTCTGGTTACAACGACGAAGGCGTTTTTGGCCTTCCAGGTGTTGAAGCATTTGAAATTGTTGGTTACGTAAAAGTTTCCAACGTAGCGGCTGACAAAGCCTCTTACAAGAGCTTCAATATCACAGTACCTTCTCCTGATAGACGTTCTGGAGACAGAGTTCGTGATGATCGTACTAGCCTTGTTGTACAAGCTAGTGCTGCTCGTCCAGCTTATGTCTATGGAGCTTCAATCGCTATTGGACAGGACGTACCTTCAGCTGCACAAGATAGAGCAGGATTCCCTGCTGCACCTGTAACAGCTGATTTAGGAGCTACAAGTACTGAGCTACTACTTCTAGGACCTGACAACAGTGGCGCACCACTTGGTGTTCCAGCTACTCAGTTAAATGGTCTAGCTGCAGCTAGTTCTTCAATTACTGCTGCTTCTAGTGCTTTTGCTCAAGGAGCTGCTGACACAACAACAGGCAACCTACCATTCTGGTCAAGCGTAACTAGCACAATTGCTGCTGGTGATGCTGCTGATTCCATGATGTATAAGGTTGTAGCAGATACCACATTCAAGGTATACAATGTAAACGCAATTACTAACACTTCTGTGTCTGGTGACGGTGTTTATATTAGTGCTGACGATTCAACTGCTGGTCGCGCAGGCTACATTCTTTGCCGCGTGAATTATCTACGTCCTGCTGCTAATGTTTCTTGGAATGATATCCAAGGATTCATCGACTTCGCCTCTCAGCTAGGTGGTAACGACGAATAATAATCTTTTAGATTAAAAGAATTGGCGGGTCTTGATGACCCGCTTTTTCTTTGCTTATAATGGGATGTCTTTGGTTTTTTACTAGTGATTTTTACTGCTCTTGCTATTCTTTTAATAATTACAATTATTTTTTGTTTTTTAATTCACGACAACTCTCACCCTAACCATCCGATCTAAATTGAAAGTTTAGATTTAGTAGGGTTATTGTCATAACGTATTCAATCCAGTCCATTTATGTTGTACCAATACAAAGTCACTGGAGGGCTTGTTGAAGTTATCTCTAATCATGGTGAAGGCATCATGATGTGCTTAGATGCACAAGACGAAGTTTTATATGTAGATGAGTGTGATTTGACTCCTCATATTGACGCCACTAATGAAAAGATACGTACAGAAGAACGTTTAACTGCAGAATTAGCAGCGGAAGGAGTTAAGCCTGCCAAATTAACTACAAGAGAAACTTTCCCAGTTGATACTCGTGTCAATATTAATACCGCTTCTGCACGTCAAATTGCCGATGCATTACCTGGGGTAGGTCTTAAGACGGCTCGTGATATTAAAGATTTACAGACTTCTCAATCTGGTGAAAGATTTCAGAAGTTAGAACAATTGAGAAATATTAAGCGAGTTGACTGGGATGAAATTTTCAAAGAGAACTTAGTCCGAGTAGACTGACACTAGGCTTGTTTTAGTATTGATTAATGAAGCTTGATAACTATGTACAATCTAAGGTGCGTTGGCATCTAGGTTATAACTTAACCTCGGTGCCAGCTGGTGACCAAGCACGACTTGAAGAGGCAATGAATAATATTCAAGACTCTTTTTGGTATGACAAGATTGTTGAACAAATTAGTCGTTGTGACGAAGCTGAAAAGCGCACAGATATGACTGGTAGCGTTAATAATGATTCAGTTCCAAAAAGTAGAATAGAGAGTATCTTAGGTGACGTTGATAGGACAATTTCAACTTCTGATTTTAAAGAGACACTTAAAACTTGGACACAGATTTATTTATATGAAACAGATAGATTAGCTCTTCATTTGTATGTTCCTAACTATAGGAATCCAGAGCAAGCTCGCTATCGTTTTAATAGAGAAGGTGCTGAATTTATTCAAGCATTGCCTGGACCAGCTGATGTTGCTGTTGGTACCAGACTTGTTCTTGAAACTAATTATCGTTAAGAGTTTTTGATATAAAATATATAAATATATTTAGTGTAGGTAAAAGATGGGAAGAGGTAGAGGACCTAGAAGAGGTGGAAGACCAAGGCCACCTATAGGTGGAGGAAGACCTCCAATGGGAGGAAGACCTATGCCTCCTAGAAGAGGTGGTCCAGATGCTGGAATACCTACTCCTGTTCCTCCTAGAAGAGGTAGACCAGACTTTGGAATACCAACTCCTCCTGGAAGAGGTAGACCTATGCCTCCTAGAGGACGTAAACCAGATGTAGAATATCCTACTCCTCCTGGAAGGGGTAGACCAGATGCTGGAATCCCAGGTGGTCCAGAGTTTGGTAGACCTATGTCTCCTAGAAGAGGTGGTAGACCTATGCCTATGGGTGTAGCAATAGCTGCCGCAGGTGGACGTGGTAGAAGAGGTAGAAGAGGTGGAAGAGGTGGAAGAGGTGGCCGTGAGTTTCTTCAGTCGTTCTTTAGGAGTGGACGAAGATAATGGCGTTAGATCCAGCTGCAAAAAGGGAAAGAGCTAAGCGATTAGCTACTGATTATTCAGCTTCCCAAAGAGAAAGAGATCAACAAGATCGTAATAGAGGTGCTCAAAAAAGAGGAGCCGTTTCTGAAGGTGCGGAGAGAATGAGTGCTGGAAGTATGGATAGAGAAACTGAAAGAGTAGATAGAGTCCCTTTAAGTGAAACTACACAAGTAGAAAGTGAACTGCATTCTGCTAATAAGTTTTCAAATACTCCTCAGGCTACTAAAGCAAAGTCTGAGAATTTAAAGAATAGTAATGATCCTTGGAGGTAATTATGTCTATTTTTGATGATATGGATTGGGAAAATACTACTGAGAGGGGTAGTAAGTATGGAGAAAAGTATAAAACTGCCAAAGCAGATCCTAAATCACTTGGTGGTTGGAAGAGATGGACAGATGCCTCTGAAAGAACTGGTACTGCCAAGAAGGGTAAAGAGAGTGAGAGTAAAGAATTTTTGAGTAAATTTAAAAGTGATTTTGCAAATAAATTTAGAGATAATACTTAGCATATCCCCCTGTTATTCTAGGTAATAAGTCAGCTTCAGTTTTATGGCTATAAATTATTTTCAAGATACTATTTTCAGTGTAGAGAGTACATTATCAGCACCAGCTGTTGGTACCGCTTTACAAGTAGCTGTTAATAATACTTTCTCTACAAGAGATTACACCTTTATTGTTACTGTTGCGAATGTTGATACAAATGTAATCGTTAGATTAGAGGGAAGTGTTGATGGAACTAATTATGCTCCAATAATAGCTAATCAAACAATTACTGCTAATGGAACAACTGTTTATAGTGTGTCTGGAAGACCAGTTAAGTGGATAAGAACAAACTGGGTAAGTGAAGCAGGTGGTACTGCTGCTACTGTGACCTTCAATGTAGCGGCTGCTTAAAATGGCAGGACGTTTTAACGCTGTTCAACCTACAACCAGAAATGGTTATCTTTTTGGTGCCAGAAGAAGAAATATACCTTGGGAATCAGAAGGACCTGATACTGGCAGGCGTTTTGGTGAAGGAAGACCGCAGCGAATGGCAGGGCAAAAAAATATTTCAGGAATGACTCCAGGATATCAAGATGCTCCTCAGGGTGTAGGAAGAGGTTTTCAACCTAAAGATAGTGATGCTTGGGAAACACAAGAACAAGATGATGCATATACACAACAAGATCCTTGGAGAACTTTTGAAGAAGATTTAGATCCAAAAGTAGCTCGTTGGTAAAAAACCTTCAGTTATAATTGAAATTAAGTCTATCTATCAATAAAAGTGTCAAGTAGTAGTTCGAATAAACAACCGTTAATGGTAGATCGTCCAGCGACGTCTTCTACTTTGTTAACTGTTGCATCAGGTCAAGCCTTTTCTACCAGTCTTATTCCAACTGCTGTTGGTAACTCTACCAAAGTTTTCGATGTTGACTCTGCTTTGACAGATACATCTATCAGTGGCGCATATATAGATGAGATATGGTTTCGATATAGCAAAAGAGTAATTGAAAAGATTGATGCTAGAACAGCGACTTCTGGTACTTATTCCGCAAACTCTACTACTGCAACAATAACTATTTCTGGTGGTCATAATTTAGAAGTAGGTCAAGCAGTATTTTTAAACTTCACTAGTTACAACAGTGGAACTGTTCCTATTGATGGAACATTTACAGTTGTCACTGTTACTCCAACAACATTTACTGTCACTATTCCTAGTCTTGGTGGAACAATTACAGGTAACGTAGACGTTTATGATCCAATTGATTTCTGTTTTTACTTAGTAAGTACAGGAACAGTTACTAATATTAACCAGTTCTTCCCACTATTTGTTGCGAGTATTGATGCTGTTGCTGCTACACAATATTGCAGTTTGACTTTAAAAGAAGTTTTACCTCTTATTAATCATCCTGTTGTTCAGGCTGGCTCTAATTTTGGTTCTGCTAATAATGAAATAGCTCCTAAACAAAGAGGCTTAATGCTTAAGCGTGGACAGGCTTTATACGTCTCTGTTAGTGGTACAGCGGCTTTGACGAATGGTTTCTATTGTAATATACAAGGTGGATATTACTAAATTAAAAGATGCCTTTTGGTATAGGTAAATTTAATACTTCACCCAAAACAAATTTTGATAAAGGGTTTTCAAAGAATTTAGATAATGGTGCTTTTTCTGTAGCTGAAAGTGGTGGGAGAAGTTATAAAAATAGTGAAATTAGATTTTATAATACCGATTCCTTATGGAGTAGATGGCGTAGAGGATATGAATTATATACCTTAACTCAAAGTATGTTAGGTTCCACTGCGGGTGAAAGACAACGCCGTGGGGATTACCGTTTATATTTTACTTTTCAGCAGTTTCCAGGTGTATTTATTCCTGCAAGACTCTATACTTTTCCTTCTACTAATCAAGAATTAGGAGAACATATTGTTGGAATGCGTGATACAGATGCATTCAGCTTTTACGATTATGGTTTGCCAATACTTGGGGTAAGATATTTAGGTAAATCTGTCAGTGCTACATACAGTCAATCTGGGACGACGTTAGTTGTTACTAAACAAGATCATGGTTTATATCCTGGAGAAAGTGTTTGGTTAGATATCTCAACTGGAGGAGGTGTTGATGAAACACTTTCAATCGTAAGCACTACACAAAATACATTTACTGTCACTACTTCGGCATCGGCAACTAACAACGGAAATGTTAACTATTATTTATCGACTACTTTTGGGGATTCGCGTTGGACTACTACAAGAGTTCGTCTTCGTTATTTGCCTACAGAGCTTTCTTTCTTTTCAGGCGAACGGTTAGCTGATCGGATTATAGAAAAAGACCCAGGTCTTGCCTCCACTTATTCAAGAAGTGGGTCTACAGTTACAATTACATGTCCCTCGGCTCATGGTTTATCTTCAGGAAATAAAGTATTTATTGATGTCACTAGTGGTACTGTTGCCTCTGGTCGATATACAGTTACTGTTACTAGTTCTACTCAGTTCACTTTAAGTACTCTTCTTAGTGGTACTACTTCCGGTAATGTAACTGTTAGTCGTCTACTTAGAGGTAGAGATTACAAAAATTATGTAGGTTACACGGTTACTGGTTTAGATGCTGTAACAAAAGAAATTATATTTCAAAGGCAAGATAGTTATGGAGCTACAACAACTGATGAGGTAACTTCAACTGTTGTTCCTGCTCAACGTGGTTTTCTTGTAGGTAGATTTTTAACAACTGAATTGCGATGGCAATGTTCTTGTCAAGATTTTTCTAGAAGAGATAGTTATAATTTATATAGTGATTTACTTTCTGACAAATTTCCAAGAACAACTGTTAGATCAACTAAACCAGGTGGTGTTTTACAACCAGATGGAACAGTCAGTGAAGAAAGAGATATTCCAGGTACTTTTAGAGATTTAGGCTTTACCGTTATTAATAATTTTTATGAATTGCCAGAATATGAAGATACAAAATCAGTTGATTTTCAAAGTTTAATGTATTATCAAATGCGTTGGTGCAAGCATATTTATGCAGCAATGTTTGCTTTGACACATGATGAAGGAAATGAGCCTATTGATTTAGCTGCTAAGTACGTTCAGGATGGTCCAAATATAACTGTTAATGTTGACAATCATAATCTAGAAGCTAATACTAAGATAGAACTGACGTTTACAAGTGGCAATGCCGTTTCTGGTGAATACACCATTAGTTCGGTACCTAATCCAGATAGTTTTACTGTTGTTTATCCTTTCAGTGATACCGGTAGTGGTTATTGCACTGTTAGTAATTTAAAGAAACATGATTATGTACGTTCTTGGTTATTAGAACCAAGTGATAAGCCTGTAGGAGCTGGTTTAGAGAAATTTGAAAAGACCTTTAGTAAAGAAAGATTAAAAGTACAAGATAATTATGAGTTATTAAAATTAACTCAACAAAATACAAAGTGGAGTGGGGGTAAAACTGTTATTGGTAATAGAAATCAACCCCAATCTATTTCTGATTTTGATCCATCTGTAATTGGGATGACTCTTACTGATGGTTTAAAACGAGATGCAGATGGAAATCTAAGTCGAGATGGAAAAGCAGTTAATACTACTAATCGAATGATTACGTTAATTAATAAGTTATTTAATCGGTCTCCAGCTTTATTAGAGGATACAAAACTCGGCATAGTTGATAAGCCTATTAATGAATTTGCTTCTGACTATGAAGCAGGCGTTATTGATGGAGGTGCTTTTATTAATGGTATTCCTACTAGTACTACGGCTTCTACAAGTACAATAGATAGCGATACTTATAATCCTATTACTGATCAGGATGTAGTTGTTGATTCTGATCTTTATATTAATATTTAGATATGGCTGTACAAATCCTTTCTCGTCGTTCTAGTACTCTCCATGACCGGCCTTATCCTATTCGTCTTGGTACTGCTGAGTTGGCTGTTAATAATAATGCAGGTGACCCCGGACTCTTTTTCGCTGATAATACATCTTCTCCTTCAACAGGTTTAATCAAAGTAGGACCTATCTCTATTGGTTCAACTGCTCCTAATAATTCTGCAGCGGGTTTTAGTTCTCTTAGTAAAGGTGAATCTTGGTTAGACACAGCTAGTACTCAGATTTATAAAATATATGATGGCTCCAATTGGCAAACAGCCAAAGCCGTTGCCTCTGTAAGTGCTGGTTATCCAGCTAATCCTGTAGATGGTCAGTTACACTACAATACGTCTACCAGTAAGTTAGCTATCTACTTACTTGCAAGTACCTCTTGGGTTGTTATAGGTCCTTAGTGCTGAGCTAACAAATGATCTAGAATGCGATCCAATTTGTTATGGACAGCTTGCATTTCTCTTAAAAAGTCTTCTTTTAACACGTAATCACGTACAACTCTATCTTCTAGGTTATCAAGGTCACGCTCAATATATTCAAATCTCTTTTCTAATTTTTGATTAAAATTTGAGAATGCTCGCGTTATCCCAGCAAAAGCACCAATGCTTCCTGAAATAATGGCAGCGATTACTTCTGTTGACATTGTGATCTCCTATATTTCTATTCTAAAGGAGTTTACAAATTAAAATGATATTTAATAGACAAAGATTATGGCTACAGGATACGAACCAAATGTAGAAGGTGCAATAGCAGTTTTAGTTGATCTGCTAGATGCAAATTCCTTTACTAAAACACGCATTCCGTATGAACCAAATTATCGTGGTTTAGTCGATGCATTAATAGATTTAAAAGAAGGCTTTCCTACTTATGCACCAACACGTTTAAGTTTTGATGCTACTGCTTTTGAGAACGTTGCCGAGGGTGAGGCTTTATATATGAGAGCTTCAGATGGACAAGTAGGTAAGGCTAGTGCAGCTAATGGGTCTTTAGAAAATTCTCATGTTATTGGTTTAGCTGATGCTGCTACTTCAGCCACAGGAACATGCAAGGTAATAACAACTGGTGTTAAAACGATGCCAAGTACTATTGATCCAGGTGATATTTATTATCTAAGTCCTTCAACTGCAGGTGCTATTACAACTACAGTTCCGTCAGGATCGGGTCAAGCTATTGTACGAGTAGGAGAAGGTGCTACAACTTCTATTTTTAGTATTCGTGTAGAACCACCTATAAGGATAGATTAATGTCAGGTGCAAAAGATCAGGAACCCTATGAGTCAAATGCAGAAGGCTTAGTAGGTGTTCTTATAGATTTAAAAACAACTATAGCTGGTAAGCAGGTCTACTCGATTATTGGGTTTAGTGCGGCTGCTTTTGAAAATGTTAGTCAAGGGGATGCTGTTTACTCTCGTTCTAGTGATGGAAAGATAGGAAAGGCAATTGCAAACGACACGATTGATAAAGCTACTTGTATTGGTTTTGCTAGAACGACTAAGACGACAGGAGAGACTGTAGATGTTGTTACTCATGGTCAATTATCAACTTCGGGATTGACTAGAGCTGCAGATTACTATTTATCGGATACTAGTGCAGGTGGTATAACATCAACTCCTCCAACTGGTAGTACTCATTATTTAGTTCGTGTTGGAAGAGCATCTAGTACAGCTCAACTTATTGTCAAGATAGAGGCGCCATTAGTTAGAAATTAATAACTATATTATTGGTAAGATAGATATTAAATAATAGTTCTTTTTTTCTAGAAAAAATATAGAACTGAGTTGGACTGAAGTATGGCAACTAGAAAGTCACTCGTAATTGTCAGTGGTTTATTTCAGGAGTTAAATACTTCCTCAGATAAATTAGATTTTGGCGGTAATACGACAGCTGATCTTACTGAAAATACAAATCTTTATCATACGACTGCGAGAGCACGAGGAGCGATAAGTATTGCTTCTGGTGAAGGATTAACATATAACTCTTCAACAGGGGTTCTAGGAACAAGTTCTATTCCTAATTCTCAATTAGCAAATAGCTCGGTAACACTTGGTGGAACTGCTGTTGCTCTCGGTGCGACTGTTACGACATTTACAGGTATTACAGCATTAACAGCGACAACTGGAAATGTAACCACCTTAAATGTAGGTACTGAAGATGCTGCTAATTCTTTAAAATTAACCACTAGTGGATTAACTTTTGAAGGTGCTACAGCAGATGCTTATGAGACAACATTAACTGCCACTGATCCAACTGCTGACAGGACTATTACACTTCCAAATGAAACTGGAACTGTACTAACAACTGCCACTTCAATAGGAAATAGTAATTTAGCAAATAGTGCAGTAACTATTGGAAGCACCAGTGTAAGTTTAGGTGCAACGGTTACTACTTTTGTTGGATTAAGTTCTTTAACTTCCACCTCAATAATAGGTACAACTTTATATGCAGGCGCGATAGATGCAGCTAATACAATTAGTATCGGAAGTGGAAATATTGTTTTTGAAGGATCGACAGCTAATGCTTATGAGACAACAGTAACTGCTACAGATTCGACAGCTGATAGAACAATTACATTACCTGATGCAACAGGTACAGTTGCATTACTTAGTTCGATCTCAGTTACAGATGCAGGTGGAGATGGAAGCTTAGCTTATAACAATTCAACAGGTGTTATTACATATACAGGACCTTCAGCTTCTGAAGTTAGAGCACACATTAGTGTTGCATCTGGATCTGGCTTAACTTATACATCTGGCGAAATAGGAACAAATGCAATTCCTAATGCAAAGCTTGCTAATAGTTCCGTAACTGTTGGAAGTACAGGTATTGCTTTAGGTGGAACTGCAACAACAATTGCTGGACTATCTTCTATTACTTCTACTGCAGTTGTTACCGATGATAGTGGTTTTAGAGTTCGCGATAATTCAGATAATACAAAGCAATTAGCATTTGAATGTTCAGGTATTTCTGGAAGTACTACTAGAACTCTAACTGTTCAGGATGTTAATGGAACTATCTCTTTAATTGATGCCACTGAAACTCTTACAAATAAGACTTTAACTAGTGCTGTTTTAAATGGTTCTATATCAGGAACTTCAATCAAAGATGAAGACAATATGTCGAGTGATTCAGCCACTCATTTAGCAACACAACAAAGTATTAAAGCTTATGTAGATACCAAAATTACTGCTGAAGATTTAGATGTACAGACTGACTCTGGTAACTTTGATGTTGATTTAGATTCAGAACCATTAATACTTACCGGTGGGACTGGTATAGATACAAGTGGTTCAGGTACCACAGCTACCTTTGCTATCGATAGTACGGTAGCTACCTTAGCTGGTTCTCAAACCTTAACTAATAAAACATTAACGTCTCCAACAGTTTCTGGTTTATATCTTAGTGACGCCTCCGTAGTCTTTGAAGGTACTACTGCTGATGCTCATGAGACCACGCTGACTGTAGGAGACCCAACAGCGGATCGTATAATTACGCTTCCTAATGCAACAGATACACTAGTTGGATTAGCTACTTCAGATACTTTAACTAATAAGACTTTAACTAGTGCTGTTCTGAATGATGCCATATCAGGAACTTCAATCAAAGATGAAGATGATATGTCTAGTAACTCTGCAACACACTTGGCGACACAGCAGAGTATTAAGGCGTATGTAGATACTAAAATTACAGCAGAGGATTTAGATGTTCAGTCTGATTCTGGATCAATTTCTATTGATTTGGATTCAGCAACATTAGTTCTTGCTGGTGGAACTGGAATTGATACGAGTGCTACAGGTTCAACTGTAACTTACGCAATTGACTCCACAGTAGTGACATTAGCCGGTTCACAGACTTTAACTAACAAAAGTCTTACCAGTCCTACGATTACAGGAACGATTACTGCAGGAAGCGCTGTATTTGCAGGAGGAAGTCCTCTTGTATTTGAGGGAGCTACGGCTAACTCTTATGAGACGACTCTTGCAGTTACCGATCCAACTGCGGATCGAACTTTAACTCTCCCAGATGAAACTGGGGACATTGCAACCGAAAGTTTCGCTACTGCAATAGCAGTTGCATTAGGATAGGCTTATGGCAACCCAAGTACAACTCCGTCGAGGATCAACAAATCAGACTTCTACTTTCATTGGTGCAGTAGGAGAAGTTACTATCGATACAGATAAAAAAGTCTGTGTTGTTCATGATAATACTACTGCTGGTGGTATAGCACTTTTAAGAGAAGATGGATCTAATGCATCTTTCGGACTTGGTTCATTAACCAGCTGTGCTCTTAAATTTGCAAATGATCCTAATACAGGAATTATTTCTACAGGAGCTGATCAAATAGCACTAGTGACGGGAGGTGTTGCTCGGCTTACAATAGATGGAAGTGGATCAGCGACTATTCCAGGTAACGTTTCTATTACAGGAAGCTTAACTGTGAATGGTTTATTTAATTCCAATGACAACATCGCTCTCATCGTCGCTTTAGGCTGATATGGCAAATACCTTCAAACAAGCAACTAAATCCAGTTTAGTTACAGATGCTGTAAGTAGCACCAATACAAATGTGCTGACTGCTGGAGCATCTTCAACTCTTATTGTTCTTAATGCTTTAGTTGCTAATAAAACCTCTACCAGTGCAAACGTAGATGTTTATCTAGTTCCTAATAGTGGGGATAATGTTTACTTACTAAAGAGTGTTCCGGTTCCAGCTGGTTCTTCTCTTGAATTGATTACGGGAAGTAAGATCATCCTCGAAGCTAGTGATGTTCTGAGAGCACGTTGTGATACAGCCACTGCAATGGATCTGACACTGAGTTACCTTGATCAGACTTAAGATCATGGGACTATCTACTTTTGGCGATATAAGTGTTCTTCAAAAACAGTTTGAAGATATTAAAGCAGAGATTGATAAGCAGTTTGATAGAGCGATTCTTAAATTAGATGAGACAAGTTGGGAAATTATTCGTAAGAAACGTGATTTTTTATTACGTACAACTGATTGGACAATGACACCTGGTTGTACTGTTGATCAAGCAGCATGGGCTGCATATCGTCAAGCGTTGAGAGATATTTGTCAAACTTATGCTTCAACGGGATATGCGTCAGTCGTTTGGCCTAAAGCACCTACTACTAATGGTCCAAATACTAAATTTGAAGCGGAATAGATAAATAGAGTAGAAATACAATAGAAGATAACAAAGTCATCTAATACAAAATGTATATTGGGAATGATCTGCAAGTTGCGGAGTCAGGCAACAAAATTATTGACGATATCAGTTCTAGTTTTAATGGGAGCACAACTTCGTTTGCCTTACTAGTTGGAGGAGCTGCTCCAGTACCTTTCCCAATTAACACTCAGCAGATTTATATCTCAGTTAATGGAGTCATTCAAGAACCTGATCCGACAGGTAATGCAGGTTTCAAGCTATTAGGAAATAATATTGTATTCAGTTCAGCTCCAGCGAATGGACATGCTTTCTTTGGCGTTATTTTATCTGGTGCAGATTACGTCACAGTAGGTACAGAGTTCCCTGCAGGTAGTGCTACCGCTCCAAGTATTACCTTTGGAAATGACAACAACACGGGATTGTACTCTGTAACTGGTGGGACGATGGGTTTCACATCAGATGGAGTTCAAACTTTCACTCTTGATGGTGATGGATTTAAGTTACCTGATAATAAGAAATTATTGGTTGGATCTTCGTCGGATTTACAGCTTTATCATGATTCTAGTAGTAATCAGAATATTTTTCAATTTTCTGCAATAACAAGATTTAGGACAAATTCATTATTTTCTTTTCAAAATAGTGATGGATCAGAAGTTATATTAAAAGGTACTCCAGATGCAGCTGTAGAACTCTATTACAATAATACCAAGCGTTTTGAGACGACTAATACAGGAACAAATGTCACCGGTATTCACGTAGACGATGGTGCTACACACGACGGAGATGTAACGTTTACTGGTGCATCTGCAAACGTTACTTGGGATAAGTCAGAGGATGATTTGATCTTTGCTGATAATGCTAAGGCGGCTTTTGGAACTTCTTCGGATTTAACTCTTTATCATGACGGTAGTGATTCATGGATTCGTGATACTGGTACAGGAAGATTATTAATTGATGGTTCAGAAATACATATAAGAAAGTATGGTGCTGCTGAGACTATGGCTAAGTTCATAGAAGATGGAGCCGTAGAGTTATATCATAATAATGTCAAAAAATTTGAGACAACGAGTTACGGACTTCTTAGCTCTAATCAGGTAAGAATCAATTCTTCTAACGCTACAACAGTTGGATTTTCTTGTGGAGATGCAGGCACTGGATTCTATAATTCAGGTTCAAATGCTATTGGATATTCTGCTAATGGTACTCAGAAATGGAATATAAATAGTGCAGGTGATTTAAGCCTTGTAGATGGTGTTGAGTTAAAGCTAGGGACTGGTGATGATTTAGTTATAAAACATGACTCAGCAAATACCTATTTTACAAATATTACAGGCGACCTTGTTTTAAATAGTGATAGCATACGATTACGGAAACAAGATGGTCTAGAGGATTATATTAAATGTATAGCTAACGGAGCCGTAGAACTTTATCATAATGGCGTTAAGAAGGTGGAGACAAATGCAAGTGGCGTCAGTATACCAGATAGTACTTCTTATATGTGCGGAGATGGTTCTGATCTTCAAATTTATCATTCAAGTTCAGTCAACACCATAAGAAACATAGGAACTAGATTAGATATTATTGTTAATAGCAATGAAAATGCTGCTAAGTTTAATCCCAACGGATCCGTAGAACTCTATCATGACAATATTAAGACTTTAGAGACAACTGCAACTGGTTGCACAATTCAAAAAACTGCTTCTAATCAAAATGCTGATTTAGTTATCGATTCTACTAATGGAGGTCAAGCTAGACTGTACTTGAAGACATCTCTTGGTGGTACTAACAGAGCAGCTAGAATTGATTTCTCTAACCAAGGTTCTGAGCAGTGGACAATAATTAATGATTATGCCCAAGATGGCACTAATGAATTCTCAATTCGTCATGGTGCAGAAATAGCTATAGCTTGCGATCCTGATGGAGCCGTAGAACTCTATTACGACAACGATAAAAGACTTTCAACTTGGTCTGATGGAATCAATATTTATGGAGATGAAGGTGAAGATGCGATCCTACATCTTTATGCTGATGATGGAGATGACAATGCTGATAAATGGAGGATTTCCTCAACTCATGTAGGTAACATGTTTACCATTGAGACCTATGCTAGTGGTAGTTGGCTTAAAGTTTTAAGTGGACATGATAACGCTTCTCTTCAATTACATTTTGCAGGGAATAAGAAGTTTGAGACTCTTACAAATGGAGCGAAAGTAACTGGCAACCATTATGTGCAAAGCTCTGGTCAAGTTGAACTTGCTATAGGTTCTACAAATGCTGGCGGTGCAATGATAACATTTGATGGAGATTCAAATGGAGATTGGAGTGGTGGTGATTATTCTTGGATAATGCATAATACTGATGGTCATATGGAGTATAATGCTGATAATCCAGGTGGAGCAACACATCATATATTCAAGGCTGCTGGATCAGAAAAGCTACGTTTTCAAGCAGCAGGAGGTATATCCTTTAACGGCGATACAGCAGCGGCGAATGCTTTGGACGACTATGAAGAGGGCACTTTCGTTTCAAACTTAACAGCTACCGATTTAACTTTAACAAGTAATACATATACTTGTTATTATACAAAAATTGGTCGAGTAGTAATTATTAATGGATATGCACAAGGAACAACTCCCGCCGATATAAGTGCCTATGTTGCAAACTCAAGTCATTCTTTAGGAGTAACTAATTTACCTTTTAACATTATCAATTCTGTTGGAGCAAGAGGCGCAGCTATTGTTGGTGTTAATGCTGGTTTTACTATTTCAAACAATCACTATCTATCTACACATGGGACGGCAAACTCTAACTCTTTTTCTATATGGCAAGAACCTGATACTAATGGTACAAGAATTGGCCCAGTACTAAGCGCTAATACAGGAATGGCTCTGCACTTCTCCTTCACATATCAAACAACATAGATCGTTAGCACGTGATGAGAGTACCTTCTACTAATAGTTGTTATACTTAAGAAATATTAATCTCTGAATAGACCATGCAAAAAATTATTAACATCGTCGCTCTTGCGTCTGGTGCTGTATCTATCGCTGTTGTCGGGAGTGGTTTATTTATATACCTACAAAGAGATCAACTTATTAATAAAGTTAAGTCTCAAGTCCTTGAATCAGTTACTGGATCATTACCTTCGTTAGTCGATACTAAACTTCCAAGTATGACTGGACCAGCTAGTTCAATTCCTTCTGCTGGTTTAGGTATAGGTCTTCCTAGATAGTGGAACAGATACCTGATATTGATATTCAGGTCACTGAGATAAGTACACCACACATTCAAATATGGAGTCTTCCTGTACAACCTACAGCTCCTCAGACTCCACCAGTTACTGTACTTATAGGTACTCCTGTAGTTGATATACCAGGTTGTGTTGAATTTCATCCTGATGATAAGAGAGCACAAAATTTACCAATAGAAGATCCAAATGGTTTAAAAACGTTATGTCCTAATGGACACTATCCTAGTTTCAACGCTATGGATTATAGTCCTGAGGATTTAGTTTATACCACTGCAGCAAAACCTCCTGCCTACGCAGCTCCACCTGCTCCTGAAACTCCAGAAACAAAAGTACCTGAAGTACCTAAGAAAGAGGTACCGTGTCCTGGTCCTAATGCTCCTCGTATAGGAGACGTTGCTCAGAATCAAAAAGAAAAGGTAGTAGGTTTTGAGTTAAATGAAGATAAGACAATTTGTATAACGTTATATGAGGATATTGGAGTTGTTGAACAATATCTACCATCTGCACAACTTGCTACCACTACTGCAGTTATTGCATCTACTGCTGTTGTTTCTAGTGTTCTTGCAAAACCTTTAGCTGATTTACTTTTAAAAACTGTAAAGCCTATCGTCAAAAAAGTTATTACAGCAGTTCAAAAGAAGCTTGGTAAGACTCCAAGGAAATTAACTATTTCTGAGATTCGTTCAAACCAGTACCGAGAGAAAAGGAATCTCCCTCCTTTAAAGGAGCCGAAGAAGAAATAGAATGCGTATGAGGACCAACTACACCTGGAGGATTCACCAACATGACGTCCGAGCAGATAACTGCTGACTTTGATTTAGGGTGAAAGGTTATTCCAGATTTTAATAATTCCCCACAATTTTTTAGACGCGCTATTTCGAAGTCTAATCTTTTATTTGCTATAAGTTGATTTTGCATAGCGATTCGTGTATCCACTGCCCTTTTACATCTGGCTTGCAGTCCTCCATCAAGGGGTATGGAAATGGTTGCGGAAATTCCCAAGGACAAGTTGAACTGATCTTTCTGACCTGTTCTTGTTGGCACGTGGTAGAGAATGGAGCCGGGATTATCGATGACTCCATCATTGTCGGAGTCAGAGACATCATATACAGGATCATCATAATAATATTCTCTAGGTTTCTGAAAGCTATGGCTATCAGTAATGAAAGGTGTGATGTTTAAAGTAGGACCCTGGCACGAGATTCCATCTCCGTAGGTGTTGGTGACGTATGGTCCCTGCAAAACCTGAATGGCCTGGTTGGTGACACTACCACTACTATTAGCCACAGGATTAGCAGTGGCGCTAACACCACCAACGTCCGAAGCTCGTATTGCTGTGGGGAATAGTGCATTCGCATTTAATAAAACTAATAAAAGGTAGCTTAATTGCTGAAAGTTGACGTTGTGTCGGTGACGCTTTGGATCTCGGTGACTCTTTGTATTATGGTCTGGTTGACCATCCCTGGAGCGCGATAATTTTCGGTGAATTGAAAGCTGCCAGCAGGATTTACTATTGTCCAATCTGGTTTGTTTGCAGCGTCTAGACCCGTCCATGTAGAAGTCACACCTTGAAGCGTATTTGAATTGCCAGTTACCGCATCTGGCGAGATACTTGATCCCGAATGCTCAACTCCTGTGCCGGTCACAGTATACTGCCACCCTGTCTGATAATCAATTGAATTTATCGTCTCCGTTACCTTAGATGTTGTCTCTGTATGGCTGGTCATTCCACCTTGAGTGAAATTTGGAATAACAGGAACTGCTCCAGCTTCAGGTATAAACAGTAGTGATAAGAAGGTTAATAAGCGTTTCATCGTAGCCTATTTAGTCCCCTATAACGACCTCACTTACAAATTGCCCAGTTGCAGTGGTACCAGCGCCTCCAGCGGTTAGCGTAACCACTCCAGCACTGGTAATTGTCCCTGCAAGGGTACCTGCAACACCACCAGATTGCGTTGTAGTATTACCAAAAGCTGGCATATCAGCTACCACTCCAGAGGTAACATCAACACCACTACCTATTGCTGGTATTCCGTCCCCTTGAGTCCATGACTCGCTGAACGAAAAAGCCGATCCAGAAGTGTTCATCTCGTAAGCACCAACGTCTAGAGTAGCTGCAGTTGTTGCTGTTCCAGCTGTTAATTTTCCAAAGTGATTGTCAGTTGCCACTTTGATATTGGAACCTGAGACGGCGTAGGTTGAGCCAATTCTTTCTGCACTTGTTGCTGCTCCCGTGACCGATAACTGAGTTGACGTTGATAGCCTATGAACCAGATCTGCCTTTACAGAAGGTGCAATAAAGAACATTAATAAAGGGATTAGTTTCCACATAGGACTAAATAATTCTTTTTCGCAATATAAGTTTACCTGAGGTTAAACTTAATACGTCTTGCTATTCTACGATGACTGAAAATGTAAAAAATTCTTCGGTAAAAAATGATACTGAGAAGAAAAAAGGTGTGTTTGGAAAAGTGAAAGATGCAATACTTCCTGATCAAGAAGAACAGGCTGCAATTCTTGGAAATTTTGTTAGATTAGGAGTACTTATTTGGTCCGGTGGTATATTAACTTTAAATTATATTACTATCCCAGGATGGGTACAAAATAAAATAGATCCAACCTTCATAGCGTCGGTCTTCACTGGAGTTTTGGCTTCGTATGGCGTAGAGACAGCAAAGAAAAGAGGGGATGGAACTTATAAATCAAACGGTGAAAATGCACCTGTAAGTAAGAAAGATATGGAGACAATGATTGCAAAAGCTGCTGCTAATTCTGCTGTACAAACTATTAGAATTGAGCAGGCTCCATTAATAATTAAGCCTGAAAATAATAATTCTAAAGATGGTACAAAGTATCAGTTGTAACTAGATAAGGATTGGTTAATATACGGACAGCTTTTCTCTAAAATGTGTCATCTATTCATTGGGCATGGGTTTCCGTTACGTCAAGATGTCATACATGGTTAAAAAGTCATCCTGTAGATGCAAATAAACTAACTGTTGAGGAGAAAGCTCAAGTAATGCCATCGCGCTCTATATTGCGCTGTAAGGTGCTTGATCGGAAGGATGAGCATACAAAGCTAGACATGCGCGGTTTAGGCGACTGGTGGGTCCTAGATAGCCATTGGAATGGATTGTCTACCGATACAGAAGATAAGCCTTATGAAGTGGATGGAGATTTAATCTTTTTAAAAGATTTTCCTTACTATTACCAAGAGTCAGATAAATATGACGATAGTCATGTTTTTACTTTCGCCATGTGCTTAAAATACCTGAAAATACCAGGTATTAACGGGGTTATGGATTATGTAGAGGCTGTTAATAAGCATGGTTTAAGTCGAATTAAGAGTTCAAATGCTAAAGCTTTAGAAGAATTTGGGATAAAGGCTACGTTTACCTACTCTGCTGATTCCTATGACATAAAAAAGCAGATAAAAAATGGTCAACCCGTTGCTGCAAGTCTTCTATGTAGAGGAACACCGGAATATCCGACGGGTAAAACTCATCTTGTAGCGATTACCGGATATGGAAAAGATTACTGGTTAGTTCAAGATCCGTTCGGAGAAATGGATTTAATTAATGGACTTTGGTCTGATAGAAACCCTTTAGCGGGAAAGGATGTGTGTTATAGCTTTAAGGATATGAACCCTAGATTATTCGCTAGTGGTGGCGCATCTGGCTGGTGTTGGCTAAATTTTAGAGAGATCTAGATTAAGGAGAGCTATTCTCTCTTTGATGAGCAATTATTTTTTAAAATCATGTCTGACGCCCCGAAATCATTAGATGACCAGTTACAAGAACAGCGTGAACAGTTAGAAGCACAGATTAAAGAGCTTGAAACGCAGCTGATGCGTTCTAAAGAGGGTTATTTAAAAATTCTAGGTGCTCAAGAGTTCTCTGCAATTCAAAAACAACAAGCTGAAAAAGCAGCTACTGAAACCACTACCGAGGGTGTAGACCCCTAATACCATGTTGGGCGAGTTGAACAAAAGTAGATATCGAGCCCTTGAGTTACTAGCAGAGCATGTACGTGCTCCGTCTCGTGAACTCTCTATAGATGCAATTGTCTGTGACGTTAGTGATGAAGATCTTCGCTGGGTTACAGACAGAATCCATTATTATTTACTCAAGTTATTAGAGGATGCAGATTACGATCCAATAGATGAAGAAAATATAACGATTACTGAGGAAGTAAAAAGCTAAGTTAATGCATTTTACAGTTTTTTCATACGCGAAAAACGCCTGTGTTTCATTGCGAGCAAGACCTCCTCTCCAACTTAATTGTTCTTTCTCCAAACAATGCTAGACATAGATTTCGACAATATATTTTTGATGCTTGGGATTGGAAATGTGCTTACTGTGGTGAAGAATTAACACCTGAAACTGCGACAATTGACCACATCATTCCAAAATTTAGAGGTGGGCAGCATGTGAGGGTAAATATGTGTTGCTGCTGTAGTCCTTGTAATAAAGCGAAAGCTACATCAAAACTTGAGGACTGGTATACAAAAGAGAATGAACATTATTGCGAGGAGAGATTTGTTAAACTAAAACAGTGGTGTTAGCTATTTATTGAAGTGGAACCTAAAAGAGATCCTTATGAGTTTTTACGTGAGAGAGCAATGAAAGTTGCTGATGAAATGGAGGATCATAGAAATGAGCGCGATGTAAACATAGGGAGACGTGCAATAGCTGGTGAAAAACCCGCTACTGTAAAAGAAAAAATGGACGATAGGGTTATCAGTACTTAATTAAATTAAAGGCCAACTTCTCCACCATTTAGTTATTACATATTTATCACCTTTTATTGGTGGTAAAGCTTCATGCATCGTTTTATAGTTTGGTTTTCCATCTCTATATAAATTATTCCAAGCTAAAAGTAATCCAGGTTCTGGTTTAATTTTTAAGTTTAAATGTTTAAAATAAGTTTCTCCTCCTTCTTGAACATGATTTAGATACATCATTGTTGTCCATGTACGTTGTCCCATCCATTCGCAATAAACTTTATGTTGCTTTTTTTCTCTTGGTGGGAAAAAATCCCAGTGTTCTTTGTAATACTGACCAGGTGTATATTTCTGTGCTTGCATAGCTTCTCCAATAAAGGGATCTAATTCTGTTAAATCTTCTAATTTATTATCTATATTAAAAATTAATTCCTCTGGGAAGTAGTGTAGATCTGCAGTCTCACTAGTTCTGTAGTCGGATGTAACTGCTTCATCCTTATCATTTGCTAATGTAGATTTTCTTGTAGATTGGTTTATACAATCAATTAATTTTTTACATTCATAGTCTGTTAAGAAATTTCTAAGAAAATAAATTTGTGTAAATGGATAATTTATTCTTTCTGTTCTATGTATTAGTGGGTTGTTATAAAAATACTCATAATCTATTGTTTTTGGTGCTGATTTGAAGTTACAGAGTATTAATAGGGCTTTAACTTCATCATCACTTAAATTATAAATTTCTTTAAAAGTTCTTAAGAGCTGTTCTTTTGTTACTCCACATACTGCTGATCTAGTTAAGTGTTTCGCTATGCTCGTTAATTCGTCTATATGCATTTGTAAGTTCGAATACTCGTAGAATACATAAGTGTAACTATAGATGCATGTGGAGTTAATTGCTCTAAATTTTATATTGCTCTTTAGTGGGAGCTATGGAGTTAGTACGCTTCTACTTAAACGTAGCGAAAAGAGGGTTATAAGTAGGCGTTCTAAACGAGGAATTGCAGTGTCAGTTCAGCGCTGGTAATATATCTATAAGGTTCTAACTTTTTATGGATGCATTAGAGCTTCCGGTTGATGTTGAATTTTCAATTCATGCAGCTTCCCTTGCGATTCAAAATCTTGACCGTGCGGATTTAGAGGAGGCATTTATTGAGATGCTTCATCAAAAAGCTCTAGATAAGCAGATGTTTTTTAACATCATGAAGGACCACGGCATTGATGCCGATATTCAATTCAACATCTCCACTGTAGGACAGATTTCTTAGTACCATGGCTACTCGCACAATTGAAGGCACTCTAGATACACAAAGCGTTGATACTGGTTCTGAGATTACTTATCTCGGTTCCACAGCTGCTAATAACCCTGGGGAGGCTGTTAGAGGCTTCCGTGTTAACCCTGGTGGTACAGGAGACATTAAGGTAACGCTTGATCGTAGTAGTTCCATTAACACTATGGAAATTTTCCAAGAAGATGCCTACACAGCAGGAACTGCTCCAACTGGTTATTCAAAATTTGCAAATATTGCTAGAGATGGAAAGGGTAAAGGAGTTGTAGGTGTAACAGTAACCAATGCTGCTAAAAATTATATTGTGTTATTGAAGTTAGATGGTTACTCTAGTGTTAGTTACAGCGGTAGCGTTGTCGTCCCATAAGAAACAGAAATTACGAACTAGGTGGAAGGAACATCCTTTTTTAACTAGAAAAGGAATAAATTTAATCAAGACTCATTCATTGCCTCGTACCCATATCGGTATGGGGCGTTATGCGTCTTATAAGGAGTATGGCGAAGATATCTGGCGTATTGGCTATGGAAGTAAGAAGTTACAGAAAAGGTGGTTATCCTCCACAGATAAGGCTACTGAAGAGGAGATAGATATTCAATTAGAAGAGGATCTAAAAGAGTTCTCAGATTTAGTGGCTAAATATGTATTTGTTCCTTTAAACACTAATAGAAAGGCAGCTATACTAAGTTTTGCTCATAGTATTGGTATTTCTTCGTTTAAAACTTGTCGCTTATTAGAGTTAATAAACTCTTCTGCTGGTAAAACTAAGATTATTCGTGAATGGAGTCCTTATATCAATCAAATTTGGTTGTCTGGGGGTGATCTGATGAGAGATAAACGTCGTGTTGAATTGGATACTTATTACGCTGCAGATAAAGAGATTCCCACGTTAGTTCCCCATCGTTGTCGGGTGAAGAGATGTCTATTAAATCTCCCTGAGACTTATACTGGGGTTCCCAATCAGTTGAAAGCAATTGAATATCTTGAGAGAAAGTTGGCTGAGTGGGACCCGTCTGGTGAGGTTCTTCGCCAGTTCTTTCGGTATTGGACTCAGAAGCCCACTGGTCTAGGATCTCCGCCGCCTTAGGCTCATAGTGTTTAAGCATGTCTAGAGCGTCTATTAGTTGTAGTTCTGGGGTGTAATTGTCTATTAAGGTTTCGTACTGCATGATGGTAAAGCCTTTGATTGACGCTTTAGTCCTATTTTAAGCAGTATTAAATAGCCAATTAAGTCCATAATGACATCTTCATCTTCTCCAATCAAGCCTGCACCTTTCTGTATTCTATTTAATTTATCGTCAATCCTTACTAATAATTGTTCAACTGCACTAGCTTTACTAAATATGCGAGCTGGTTCAAGTGCAGAATTTCCATACTTTTGATTTTTGTATAATAAAAGTTCTTTTACATCATCACAAATAGCTGCTATCTCAACTTGAGTATCTGTCATCTCTATCATGATTGTTAAAATCTTAATTTAGCAGATAATTTTTCCTAGATTAGAAAATATCTCTTTAAATCTCTCAGTTTGATCAAATCCAAACTCAAGACTGGGTAAATATACAAAATAACCCCAAAACATAGGTGATTTAAGAGTAAATAACTTATCTCCATGAATAGTATTTGCTCGGTCAGTAGGTATACAAACTGGGAAGTCCCACATTTCTGGGCATGTTCTCATCATTTCAGGGTAAAGAGTATAAAACAATGCTTCTGGTATGTTTCGTAGTTTCCATTCTCTTACTAAACGCTTAAACCATATGACTGAAGGGGCTTTCGCCGATGTTCCGGCCTTTACACTCCATCTCCATGTACCTCTTTCTTTATTAAAAGAACAACGACCAAAGGTAGGTGGAAATAAATATGTTTTTCCTGTCCAAGGTTCTTCAATATTTAAACCATCTTCTTCTAATGTATATATTTTCTTAGCTCTTACAAATTCGACGTTTGCAGAGTGAGTGGAGCAAGGATCTAGATCGATATCTCCTAATAAGGCATGGATATAGGGTAAATATTCTGCTGGGGTTATCCAATCATGATTGAGATGAGCTATACGTCCTAAGACGAACTGGTAGTTAGCCCAGCGTAATTTCCTTTTATTCTTCACATCATTTTTACAAAGTCAGCTCCTTCGCTGTCATGCTTGTAATGAATTAGTTGCATTTTCTTTTGATCTTGAATAATAAACAGTGATTCTTTTTCTGGATCAATCTGTTCAGCTCTTGATATTGCTTTCTGCATTACCTCTGCAACCCCCTCCATATCTCGGTTATTGAAGTCATTAAGTGCATTTATTAAGTGATCTACTGTTAGGTAGAACATGCTTTTTTTCTCTGGTGCATCAGGAACATAAACCATCGCTCCAGGTCCTTCTTTTTTATAAAACTCGCTATAAAACTCACACATGTCTGCACATATGCGTTCAATTGTTAGTTGAAGAAGTTTTGCTTCATCCTCACTAGTTACAGTTCTTAGAAGTTTTTTGAGGAGTTCGTTTCGTCTACTTGTCATAGGATTCTCTATCTGATTAAGTTTATCAAGCTTTTGTTTTAGCACCAGTCTTTTCTTCAGTCTCTGGTTTTTTCTTTAATACAGATTTGATGAGGTGGCCTAATCCTGATTTTTTTAATGTCTCTAGTAGTTTTGGCAATGGTTGATAAAGGACTACTGCTTTTTGCATATTTCCTATTTTCTTGATTAATTTTCCATTTTCATCTCTTAATTTTGTTAGTTCCCCTTGTCGTATCAAGTATTCTGCAACGCAACGGTACCTACGCTTTTCTGCTAAGTTAATTTCTGGATATCTATCACAAATGGTACTTGTTCTCATATCGCTGAAGGTTAGTCTGATTTGATCAGCTAATGAGAGTCCTAGCATTAGATCAGTTGTGCTTGTCTCATAACTACAAACTAGTTCTAGATAACGGTGTAGATCAGCATTACCAAAGCTACCTGATGGAGGTATAAATATTTCTACTTGTTCAATTAAGGAATCTACTAGGAGTTCTCTATAGTTTTCTATTGTGACTGAGTTAATGTCTAAATCGACAAATCTATAGCTCTGATAAACGTTTTCATCAGTCTCTATAGGCTCGTAATCTGTTTGATTTAAAGCTTCAATCCAGTCCTCATTTTTTATAACTGTCATTCGAGGACTTTATCTTTTGCAATATTAGCCCAAAAATTGTGATTGTCCCATTGTTTTTTATGGTCAATCCTTAAAACCCATCGATAGTAGTCATTAATGTCATCCATATGTTCATCTACTGAGGTGATTTCATACCATTTAGTACCATGAATTTCTTTAAGTCTCTTTTCACATTTAATACGTGATCCTCCATAATTGCAAGCTTCCCAGAGAGCTTTGGCAAATTGTTTTTGTTGAGGAGTGATTAATTCTAGTAATTCCTCTATGGACAATTTAGCTACAAGTTCGCTAAACTCTGAGAGGAAAGGATATTGTTCATCATGCGCCGCCCGATTACTTACGCTGAGTTGTTGTTGATCCTTGCTCTCTTGCCAGTCGGTGTTATTGGTGTCCAGCATTTACATGGATTTGTGACAGATAGAATCAGTATAGAGATAAAACTTAAATAAGAGATATGGGAAGGAAATCGCCTCCACCCCCAACCATAATTATGCCTCCGCCACCTCCACCCCCACAGGTGATAACGGATGTAACGCCTCAAGAATCATATAGTGATGCTGCGGATTATTTAAGAAGATTAGATGATCGTGAGAAAGCTATAGAAGCAAGACGTTGGAGTGCTGGTGAAACTCCAGGTGCTATTAGATCTAGTCATGCGGCTGTTAATTTAAGAGCTGCTGAAGATGCCATGAAATATGGTAATACTGCCCCAGAAGCTTTAGGTTCTCAAGCTTCATTTGGTGGATTAGGTGGTACAGAAGCCATTATTGGTCAGTTAGCACCTAAAGCTACTTCTGGTAGTGCCAGTAGACAAGCAAGAATCAGACCAACAGTTCAAGGTGGTTTACCTAACACATTAGGTACAGCTGCTACTGGACCTGAAGCTCGTCTTGCTGCTGCTCAAGAAGCCTATGCTAAAGCTTTAGCTCAGAAGGAGAGTGAAAGATTCTCTTATCCAGAGTTTGAAGAACCCTCATGGGCTGATCGTGATTGGTATCCTGTTATTAAGAAATGGGAAGACAGGAGTGATAAGGTTGAAGTTGGTGATGCAACTCCAAAAATTATTAGATAATATTTATCTAGTTACTTCACCAAAGTTAAGCATCTCATCATAATCTTGAGTTATTAATCCAAAATTAAGGGCTAAGTCAAAGTTATCTTTAACTAGACCCCAGTCAAGGACATTAACGTTTAAACTTATTGCATAAGTTGTTTCTAAGTAACGTATATCATTAGTAATTAAAAATAAATATTCTCCTTTTGGTAATTTAGTAATTGGATAATCATCAGTGCTTAAATTTGTATTCTCATCTGTATAGTCAATTGCTCCTTCATTATGTACATAACCATCATCATTAATGGGTAATTCTTCTCTTCTTTTATCTTCAGTTATTCGATAAAAAGCTAATAATGTATTTTTGTTTGTATTTTGTTCATACGAGAATTGAGATTGATCCTGTGTAAATTGAACTGATCTTGGTTCGACTAATTTTATTTTATAAAAAGTAGTTTGCTTACGAGATAAGCCACCATGTGAATTTTTTATAGAAAATGAACGGAATACAGAAGAAAAATCCCCTAAATCAATGGGATTATGTAGATTATCACCATCTTCTGCTGGAAGAGGATCTGAACCATAATATGAAGTAGGACCATAAGCAGTAGGTCCTGCTCCACCAGTAGGATATGATTCGACTGTTCCTAGATTATAAAAACCTGTATTACTTGGAATTGTCGTTAGATACCTGCTCATATTCTTCTTTTAAGCCAGTGTAGAAACCGTGCATGGGATGCTTTTTTTCATGTCTGCCCGATTTTTTATATCTTTCATTCATTATTCTAACTCGTTCAGCCATAGCCTTAACTCCTTCTCTACCTGTACTCTCTTCTTCCATTGTTGGATAGTTATGATAATCAAGAGCAATCTCTAAATGATTTAAACGAGCAGCGGCCTCTTCTTTTGAATTACACCACGCTCCAAAAGTTGTTGCACCATCAATAACAATCATTGGTGCATAATCTTTCGTTTCTAAATGATAATTACTAGGAACTACTTCACTTCTTTTTGATACTACCTTTTTCCTTTTTGTGATGTTTGAAGATGTTTCCGTGGGTGAGTCTGATGTTCTCAATTTCATTTGGATGCTTGCAGTTTTTAAGTTCTCTAATTGTGAGATGAGTCGGATTACAGCAGAATGCTTTGCAGGTTGGCCTACTGAAGATCCGGTATTTTCCAGTGTATCCGCGAGAGAGCCAAAAGGCTACCCTTGAAGCTGACTGAGTTTTAGCTGCATGGAAAGGTGATGGGAAATAGGCAGTTGATTCAGTGCCATGCTTTCTAGTAGCTCCTTGCCATACCCAGCAATCATCTGGTCCTTGTATGTCAACTTGATCCCAGAAGGTTTTAGCTTGCCAATAGAAAGTACGAAAATCAAAATTAGTGACATCCACAGTGCATCTTCCTTTTTTTATTTCTTCCATACAGTCCAAGCATTCTCCCATTAAACCAAAATTTCCTTTGTGAGTTGGTTCTAAACCTTGGTGCCAAGGGCATGTTTTACTTTCATTCATGAGATAGTTAATCCGAAAGTTTTTAACTTCAGTTGGATGTGCTTTAGTTAATGCTTTACAAGTTAATAATAGCTTTTCCCAAACCTCATTAAAACTATCAGGTCTTAGGTCGCCTGCAACATCTTCATAAGTCATTTTATTGCAAATGCGTCTAACTTTGTGATAAGGAAGTTGATAAGCTTTTGATAAGTCTTTCATACTTATTCCTTCTTCTTTTTCAAGCCTTAACTTAGTTATTAAGTCCTTACTAATAGCTTTATTGACAGGAAAACATCGTTTTGATTCTTCATATGCAACGTCAGATCTTGTTCCCCAATAATAATGAGTAGGATTAATGCAATATTTAGAGTTACAGATTGATCGCCGCACAATTATATTTTTTGTATTTTCCTTAAAACTATCGATCATTGCTAATAGCAAGGGCCTTGCATCTCTATTTTTATAGAAAGGGACATTAATCTTTGTCGTTTTAAAGCCTTGAAGAGCGATCTTGTTATTTTCTTTGAGACACCAGCATTTATCTTTTCCTAGCTCTTTAATGGCGACTTGAAAGGCAATTGCAAAGGTTATTTGGTCTTGTGGAGTCAGATCTGTGTCTAAAAAAGGGGATTCTTCAGGAGTCATTGGTAGGGTAAGAGGTGCGTTGTGCTTGAGATCTTAGTTATAGCAAGAAAAAACAGTGACAGCCAAATTGTAACTTTTTTGCCCTATTTTATTTAGTTCTAGTCAGTATGAGGTTAGGTACTTGTGTGTCACTACTGTATATATACATACTCTTACCTAACCACAACATGTACGTACCTAAGTAAAATCCCCTTTATTTTTCTAAATTTGGGTGTTCATAGCAAATCCTTTGCCTTAAAAGACTTTTTCAGGTGTTAATACTTAAAAAATGGCCTTTACCCTACCTAAATTTAACGATAATTGAACATTGATTCATAAAGATTGGCAAAATCGTCGGCTTCATATGAGTCTCTTGCGATACGACAGATTCCTCCTCCCGGACAACAGACGCGGTGTTGATATAAGCCTTTATCTCCTAGGACTTCAATTGTTGTTCCGTGGGGCAAAGTAGTCATTTTATTTGCAATTTCCCGATGATAATATTATAGGAACTAGATAATACTTTTTTTAGAATTTAAAGATATGGCGTTGGTGACTACTGCTATTGCAACTTCTCCTTGGTGGTTAACTCCAGCTATCAATACGACTGGTATTGGTTTATTAATGTTGAATGATTATATAAGGAATAGAGGATTATCTTCTCCTCGAATGAAAACAAGTAGCGCTGAAGAAAACTGGTTAAATACAGGCGAGTTTGA
>TARA_R100000664_G_C2760178_1_pt1 | contig 31916 bp, 44 predicted proteins | sample TARA_R100000664 | Tara Oceans TARA_R100000664 (sample SAMEA2622705) | marine metagenome | biome: marine biome (ENVO:00000447); feature: deep chlorophyll maximum layer (ENVO:xxxxxxxx); material: "saline water (ENVO:00002010), including plankton (ENVO:xxxxxxxx)" | depth 115 m | reverse complement strand
ATCCGCCATAACGACGTCCATAGTAAGACCCGACAGGTCGAGCTTGGGAGGCCCCGCCATAGCTAATTAGCCTCCTCTATAGCTTTACGCGCCTTTTTCCTAGCCTCCTCTATAGCTTTACGCGCACTCTCCTTCAACTGCTCAATGCTAAGTCCAGGGTTGTCATTAACAAATTGCCTCGCAGAGGCTTCATCTGCTCCGCCCTTCATAAGCTCTTGAACCTTCGAGTCGTCCACTGGAACGACTTTAGACTTCGAGCTTGCGGCTGCTTTTTCTGGGTCAATGCCACCCGTATCTCCACCGCCGCCCGTAGTCTGCTTAGGCTCGTATGGCTTAGTCGGCCCAAATGTAACAGGATTGATCCCAGACTCTTCAGCGAGTTGCTCAACCTCTGTCTTATGCGCTTTTTCAAGCTCGTTTCGCGCCTTTTCCCAAGAGGCCTTTAGCGTCTTCGCGCCGGTCAAAGGATTTGAATCCGTATGTTTAGACTTCAGCTCATTGTAATGCCTACCATGTTTAGTTCGCAGATCCGCCAATCCGGTCTTAAACGCATCCAGATTTCTTCTGTAAGTATCCCAGTAACTCTTTTCGGCAGCCTTTTCGGCGGCTGCCATACGCTTCGCAGCTTTCTCAGCGGCTTTATCCGCCGCCTTCTCCGCGTCACTGACCGCCTTCGCCTCCTCCCGCTTCTTGGCGGCGGCGGCTTTAGCCGCCGCCCTGTCATCAGTGGCCTTGACGCCTCGCCCAGAAGCAGTCCTCTGGTACCAAAGTTCCTGAGCGTCATCGACTGCCTTTTCGATAGCGTCCCAATCCGCATCCGTCCTATCGTCGGGCTTTATTTGACTAATCCTCTTCATCTCGAGCCGGCGAGCTCTCGGAAGAGAGTGGAATACGGTTATACCATGCTGCTTCCGAGTCTTAGCGCTGGTCTCCCCGCTCACAGTGCTTGCAGTGTTTGCGAAGAGACTGAAGACATCGGAAGACAAGCCTTCGACCGAAGAGTCAGATTTGCGGCGAGAAGACCTCCTTGATGAAAAGCGGCGGACACTAGACTTACCAGGATCCGTAGGCACCCAGCCCATCCTGGGCGCAGTCTGAAAGCCCCTGCCTTGGACAGCCTCCTCAACCCGAGGGACCTCCTTCTTATACGTGCCAGTGACCCCCCTCTTCCCGTACTTTGTTCCGAGTTGACCAGGACGTGTCGCCATGCCACGACGGACGTACTCGCCAGCCCTGACCATCTTATCCCGTACATCGACAGCGCGCTTAACCACCTCGTTATAGTGGTCCCAGTAACCCTTGAGTTGCTTCGCCTCACCAGGAAGAAGGTAGTCCCGCTCCCCATTCGTCACCTTCTTGATGTGGTCAATGACCTGACTGTAAGAGGGCGGCGGCTCAGGTATGCGCATTGCGGCCTCTTCGTACTGAGCCCTGAGGTCTCGCTCCAGCTTCCTGGCCCTTTCAGGGGCGACCGGAGGCGGCGAAACTGGCGGAGGCGGCTCTGACGGAAAGCCCCTTCCCTTAAGAATCTCAGGCTGCTTTAACTTCGGCGGCGCCCAGGAATCATCGTCGCCCTCAACATCAGTAGACCCGATATCAAGAGCCATCTTGGCCATCCTCCTGGACTCGGCGCCCTCAGGAAGTAAGCCTGCCCTGATGGCACCTGCTCCGAATGCTGCCTTGGAAAGGTCTTTAGTGGCATCAGTTGCATTCCCTGAAATCCACTCATCAGCCTCGCCAGGCTTCACATGCTCAGGGACATCAGTTAAATTCTCTGAATACCAATCATCAAACTCGCCAGGCTTCACATGCGAAGGGAAAATTGTCTCCTGCCCGTGAGCCACGATAGGCACTTCCTCATCTTTCTTACCAGGAACTACACCCCCGGTCTTAAAGTTAAGGAGGGTATATTTACCATGGTCGTATGCGCCGCTGCTGGCAAAGGGAGACTTATACACGGAGGTCGAAGGCGGCGAAGGCCGCAAGGGGTTAGCGTAGCCAGAGGCGACAGGCTTGATTCCGATCTCATCGGGCTTAAACCAGTCTTTCACCGCACCCTGTATGCCTTGCTGAAGACCCCCGCTGAAACCGCTAATAGGGCCACCCACCAGACCGCCAGTAGCAATGCCGACAGTCTTACCAACAGCGCCCGTAAATGCATCGCCCAGCTTCTCCCAAAAGCTCTTCTCATTGAGCTTCTTCTGATAGCGCATGAGGGCTCTCTGGCGCTGATAATTTCTCTCGGATTCTTCAGCGGATTCCTCGGCCCTCTTTCTCTCACGGAGATACTCTAAAGCCATCTAGCCCTCCTCTTCGTCATCGTCGTCGTCTTTCTTTTCGTCCTCGTCGTCGTCGTACTCACTCTTCCATTTGGCGTAGGCATCATCGTCTAGGAAGCTGCTAGGATCACCAGTCTTTTTGTCCGCCAGGGATGCCTTGAGGGCATGGTAATCAGTAGCGCTAAGTTGATCGCTCTCATCGCGGAACGGGAAAGGCGCGTACTTTTGAGCCTGTTGAGCAGGGAACCAATATCCGCTGTTCTCGTCGTAAACGTACCACTTGCCGTCGTTCCCCTTGTACCAACCCTTTGCTGCTGCCTCGGCCTCGGTAACTATGTTTGGCGAGTCGGTGTCAACTTCCGTCCATTCTCCAGTGCTGGCATCGTACTCCCAAACTTTCTCACCAGGCCCAGGCTCTGGGTAACTGTAGAGGTCCTTACTGAGGGAACTAATGAACCCAGAGACATCCCCGTTCTCGACATGCTTTGCCGCGCTATTGTAGAAATGCGTCATATCCTCAGCGGACAGCTTGTCTAGCCCCAGGTGAGCGAGGAGATGTTCTGGCATTGAGAGGAACATGTTGGAAAGCCTAATGAACTTCTCTAGCTCGAATGCCTGGTTTGCCAATTTATCCTGAACGTCAATGTTCTTATCTCGGACAGCCGTGTTGCCGAGCATGTTGAGGATGTCCTTATCAAACTGAGCACCCTTGTCGAGGTGGTGTAGAGCAGCCTTCATCTTGGCTGTGCTTAGGTCCGCATCCATTCGAGCATCTATCTGACCTATCGCTCCAGCGGCCATGCCAGACGCTCCGAAACCCCTGGCTCCGAACTGACGCGAGGTGGTCTGCTTTGCGTCGGCCTTGGCGAGGCCAAACTCTTTCTCCAGCGCATCGTACTGCTCCATGAGCTTATCTTCGGAGTAGGGGTTCTCCATCCCCATGATGTCGCCATAGAACCCAGCGATAGCTTCCTCTGAGCTTATGATACCGTCGCCGTCTGCGTCGTTCTCCCTCAGATACCGAGTGTCTTTGTAATGCTGCCAGTCGCCCTGACTGCCGGGCAGGTTCTTCCCCCAATTGGGGTGAGACAGCATCTTCTCTGTCTGTTGCCTTTTCCACTCATCGGGCGTCATCGCGCCCTCTGGCTCAGTGCCTTCATGCCAGTCGTCATCTGTGGAGTAACCCCCCTGACCATTCAGACCCTCTTCCTGCGTCGGAAGAGTCGCCAATATTTCCTTCTTTGGATCTCCAGAGAGAAGCTGCATCGGTCCCATCTGAGAACCAATGTTCATTGCCGCCTGAGCAGCCATTCTAGCCTGGTTAGCCTGTTGCGCCTGTTGCGCGGCTTGGATCATCTCAGGCGTTGGCTGCGCCATAGGAGCTATGGCCTGAGGGGCTACCTGCTGCTGCACCGGGCTAGCGTAGGCAGCGTAGGCACTCGGCACGCCCTGAAGCTGCTGCTGCTGCGCTGGCTGCTGCGCTGGCTGCTGCTGCCGCGTAGGCTGCTGTTGCTGAACCTGCTGCCGTTGCTGCTGCTGCTGAACCTGCGCCTTAGGTCGAAGCGGCCCGAGGGAGCCTGGACGAGGCGGTGCCTTAGCTGCTGGCATCGACGTTGGTATTGGGGGCGTGTTGGCTGGAGCGGCTCCAAACATCGAACCTCCCTGCTTTGCCCTATTGTCTGTTCCAGGCGTCTTGTATGCCATTAGTTCCTCGCGTATTTGTTTACGACCGCCTTAAGGTCTTGGTAGTATTGCCCCGCTGTAGTGCTAGGGTCCCTCTCGGTCCATGTGTCTAGGAGGTGCTGCATGTCTGACAGTGGATCTCCCTCAGGAGTTCGACCGTCCTCCGAGTAAGGCTCTGAGCCCCCAAACATTGCCACCAAGCTATCATAAAACTCATTATCTGCTCCTGGCGTCTTGTATGCCATCGCTGCCTCCCGCTAATCTCTGCTAAGGTCAATCCTTCTACGGCTCACCCTCTTCTGCCCGGCCTCCACATCTCGACCGGGTCCGAGCGCCATCTCTCGAGACCTAGGGGAACCGCCTGGGAGAGTCTCAACGAGGAACTCCCAGGGCTCTAGCCCTGGCTCTAACTTCTTAGCCTTCAGGTACGCCTCGAGAGTTTTGTCGTCGAAATCACCTGCGGAAGGACTCAGAGCCCGCCTCCGGTCGCCCCTGAAAGGGCTCAGAACGCTACTCGTTTCGTAAGTGATCGACGGAGGAACCATAGAAGTTTCCATGCCCCTAGGCTCTACCTCTGGAGACGGAGGCATGTCCTCTTCTCCCCTGGGCATAGCCATCGGTATTGGTAGATCTCCCTCAGGACCCCGTCTCGGCATTCGGTTGATATCGTCTTCCGAAGAGGACGCCTCCCCAAACATGGCCATCAACCTATCGTAAAATTCATTCTCTCTGCCTGGCATTGCGCTTATCTCCCCATTGCTATTTGTGCTAACTGTCTCGCTCTGGACATGTGAGGCATGTTACCTCCTGCAAACGGATCAACCGTCGCTGGAGCCTGAGACGGAGCCCCTGGCGCCGACGCCATAGCACCGCCCGGCTGCGCAGGGGGCTGGTCGCCAGAAAACAATGGAGACGCCTGAGGCATCTGACCCTGCTGCGGAGCGGGTGCCTGTCCCTGCTTCCTGGCTATCGCGTCTTGTAGCTGACGTAAAATTGCATTCATGTTGTCTTGTACTGTAGCCATCACCCCTCCTAAGCTAAGTGCTTCACCTTCACCAGAAATAACCCGCTGGCATTCCCGGTAAAACTCGCTGTGCAGTCTAGCTTCAACTCAACCGTCGAACCCGCTGCTATTGAAGCTGTTGCCGTCACCACCGTAGTTCCGGCTGATGTCCTCGCTGCACTCATCATAGGCTGTGCAGAAGCCCCTGTAGTATAGACCACCGTAAACGTCATCTCCCCACCGACGGACACATCGGCAACGTTAAGCTGCCCTTCCACAGTCTCCCACGTCTGTCCCGATGGAACTGTCACCGTGATAGTCTTACTGTCCGTCTTCGATGAGACGTCAAACCGCTGAATCTGGAGAGCCATCAGGGAGTACTTGTTAGCTAGCTCTCCGTTGGTCACCGTGTGATTAGCGAGGTCTGAGAAGTTCGTGTTTAGCTTAGCGGCGTCAACCGTATCCCCAGCGCTAAATTCATATGTTACTGACCCTGGCATGTTCTCTCCTAACTCGCGTTTGCTGCCACCTGATTGCTACCAGACGTACCCGTCTGCCTCACCGACAAACCTCCGCCTATAACGTTCCCAATGCAGACGTTGTTGCTGGAGTCGTGAAACAGGAGGTCCCTGCCCGATGAGCGAAGGTTATTCCCCGTTACAATACTGTAAGATACCGACTCCAAGTGGACCGAAGCTCCAGAGCCTAACTCTGACGCCTCCACTCTATTCCCCTCAAGGTAAAGGCGCTCGCACCCTACCGCGTATATGGCGTAGTAACCGTCCGTAAATACACAGTCCTCAACCCGGCAATCATCGCCCTCGATCCTAACAGTCTGGAGCGATCCCACCGAAACCGTTGAGCCATCGTGGAAGGACATGTTCTCTAGGGACACTTTGTTCCCTGCGATCTTAACCATAGGGCTGGTCGTTTCCGTCGATCTAATTATCACGACGCCCCTGCGGGACTGGCCTATTATCTGGACGTTGTCGCGAGAGATAACAAGGGAATCGGCTACCCTATACTCACCGTCCAAAAGGTACAGCTTACCGCCGCCAGGAGGAAGGGAGTGCGCCGCTCGCTTTATACTCTGCCCAGGATGGAGAACAATGTCTGCTGACATTGCCATCCGCCTAGACACATCCCCCGACTGGGCGGAGGTTAGGTACCTCATCTTGGCTACGCTGGGCTGCATCATCGGCCACTCCTCGGCATAACGTCCACTGCGTAACCCGATATCGTGACAGAGGGCTGATGAGCCCTATCTGACATCGTCCCGCCAGCGTCTGGGTCTACAGTCCCAGAGCCCGGCGATGAGTCGTAGTCTATAAACCCAAACGAGACCCACTTACCAGAGATGGCCGGGAGGTCTATCCGGTTGTCGAAGTACTGGTTCGATGACAGGCTGGTGCCGCCGCGCTCTCCGCCCTTTAATTCAAAGTCGGGGTCATCGAAAAAATAGGAGCTTTCTGGATTCGGATGCATGTCCATGTTGCCGCTCGCTGCCGTCGAGTCAGAGTTCGGCTGGCCTTCTAGCTGGGAGTCGAATGCAGATGCCTCACCCTCCACGAACCACTGAACTGACTCTGGACGCGCCCTCACTCCATCGCTTAACTGGGTGAACCTGAGCCTACGGAAGCACTGCGTTCTTTGAGCATCACGAAATACCCGAGGACCCCACCATATATACGGGACCCCCCTTGGATACGTTGGCCCCACCCCGGCTGCTCCCACTGGATTGAACAGGTCCCCTGACTTGCCTTTGTACTCGGACAGCACTGTTGACGTGCCGTTGCTGGCTGCAATGAAGACTCTATTGGTTCCGCCAGAGACCTGGACAGCGTCAGATGCAAACGAGAATGATTTGCCAGTTGAGGACAGATACAAAGAGAACGCATTGTGCCGATAGTCGTATGCTATCGTCAACGACATGTGTGCTGATTCGTTCACCATTGGAACGTTGAACCATATCTGATGGCTATCTTCGACGTGGCACGATGTCGCCAGATGTAGCTTGCCTCGGTCTATGGCGAATGGCCAACCCAGGTTTGTCATAGTGCTTTGGATAGCCGAGGGCAATCTCGTTACTCTCATGTCTCCAGAGAATATGTCATTCAATGGGTCTGAGATCTTCTTCGCCTCTCCCCCAGCGAATGCGTATATCCCGTCTGAACCAAGAAAGAACACTGCGCCCTTAACCGATTCCATTGCATGGGGGGCAACGCACCCAACGCCTTCAGCGGCCATTACCAGGCGAGTGCTTTCGATTAGCGGGTCGCCCGTCATTACCCATATGTGCTTGTCGGTAAATATGCCGAGGTTCTCACCTATAGACCGAAGTCCTGTTATCTTCTCTTGCGTTGGCACCGTGAATATCACCTGCGCCAGCACTCCCATTGGGTCGTATGGATCGGACCCGATAACAGCGTTGGGGCCGACTATGATGCCGTCGCGAGTAGCATTTACATTTACCTCTGCTACGTCCTCTTGGTCTGACTCGAAGTCCTTGTCCACCCCGAACGACTGATTCGGCAGATAGCCAGCGTAGTAGGTTCCGCCCGAGTTCATGAAGGCGCTGATGTCGCCCACCGGAGGTTTCGAGTGGTATCGAAACTCAGGCGAAGACATCTTCACCGCGTCAGATATTAGCGATGTTCTTATGGTGGTCTTGTCGGTGTATGGGTCCCATATGTAAGACCCGTGCTTTGACGTGATCATAGCCACGAAGTGGGCGTTGCCTATCGTTGTTCTGAGCACATTGCATCGCCACTCTGGGTAGGCAGGTTCGCCCAGGCTCGTCAGATTGAACGCAGATACGACGTATTCCTTTGAGTCCGTATCGTAAACGTAGGCAACTATAGTGCTCGATGCGCTGGAGTACCCTATTATTATCAGGTTAGCTTTGCCGTTGGGGTCATCCACTGCGAAGATCTGTGGGTTGCTTATCGCCAGGGTGGCTACGGATGGCTTTACCCGGTGGGTTCCTTTTCGCGGCTCAATGAGGCCGTTGGAGAAATCGCAGTTGATCGCAAGTCGGCAGTGCTTGGGAGTCTGATAGGTCTCCCGCAATTCCATGCCAGACCAGGGGCCTGACACTCTTGGTATAGACTGCGCCACCATTAGTAAGGACTGTCATATTCTACGGATTGTCCCGCGCTCTCCCCGATCAGCGCCAGATTTAGTTCCGCGTCTAGTAGCTGCGTTGCTGCCCGAGTCGCCTCAGACCCAGCCGCGCCGCGCTCTTTTGCTTGCATCAGCGTGACCATCACGCTGACAACGAGGTCGTGGTATCTGTGCGCCGTGTCGTTCAGTAGCTCCGTGCTACCTGAGGACATGTCGGACAACCTAGGGACGTATACTACCCTCAGCACCGTAGCGGAGGATGGTGGCGTCACCAGGTATAGTTGTTTGTTGTGGAATTTCCATCGAGGACCGTGCTGCTGAGAGCCGTGTGCCGAGGGGTCATTCACGTTGAACGTGTACCCGCCTTCGTCGCCTCGTGATAGATTCAGTAGTGGCTTAAACCTGTTTCCTGAAGAGATCTGAGCATCATCGTCTAGCGTCCCTACCCCGAGCACTCTGAGTATGTTGGTGTTCAGGTAGGATGCATGGCCTAACTCAATACTCTCCGTATTGGCTGGATACGTCGTTCGTCCAATAGTCTGGGCGGAGCCTGGGTCTTGATACGAGAGTCTATTCCAAACGACCCTGTTCGCCTGATTCGCAAAGCGAACTAGGGTAGTGGTTGTCCAGAAGTCTCCGCGCTCATCGAGGTAGTCCTTCGCTAGCGCAATAAGTTCGTCTCTGGTCATTCACTGGCCCTCCGATCTACCCATCGACGAAGGCGACTAGGACCCCTGCTGCCGCCAAAATACTTAGACCCATTGTTAGGGCCTCTGCCGTTATAGTGACTGACCGTACCGAACTGGCTCTGGATAGCTTCTTTATGCCTGTCGTAGATCTCTCGGAGATGGTCAACGGAGTTCTCGGCGGAAGAACGCGCAATCCTTGCCCGTTCTCTAGCTTCCGCGCTGAACATGCGGTCATGCCATTCGCCTGAATGGTTCCCGCTCCACATGTCGTGGTCCTTTAGCCACTGGGCCATAACGCCAGTATCTGCCTCTAGGTAAGAGTCGCCCTGGCCCTGCCAGTAATAGAAGACACGGTAGACCCGAGCCTTACCCAAAGCATTATCATCAGTCGCGAAATGCCCCTCCGTGTCATAGGCGAGGCACCAGCGACCAGCATTCGGTTTAGGAATAAGAGGGTCCCCTGCGGCAACCGAAGGCCCTAAGGGGTCCCATGCAACAACAACCGCCCCAGGTCCCGTACTGGACGCAGACGGAGGGTACAGCGAATGCACCTCTCGCGTCTTCGCCCTGTCGGGACGGACAACGGAATACCGTCGTATCTGAGCCGGGGTATAAGCTAACATTATGACGTTGGCTTATCCGCTAGAGTCGTCACCGAGTCTCCAGGGTAGTTGCGAGACCAGCCGAGGTTGGAGCCGTGAACATTTTTAAACACCACATCAGCCGTCGTGCCGTCAAACGATACACCAGTGATAATTCCATAGCAGCTAGTCTTGTTTTTAATCTCCATATAGAACTGAGCGTTCGCCTTCTCCATAGTCAGATCCTTAAACAAAGCCCCGGTCAAGCCGTGATCGTCCTCCCAATCACCGCTCATCCCAATATAGTATGAGCCAGTCCCGCCAGCACCACCCAAGAACACGCAGTCTTCAACGGTAAGATACTGAATAGACCCAGTGGTATCGCCTGTAGAGGCAATGTCAATCGAGTTATCCAAGCCGCCGAACGTACACCCCTTGATGGTGACATACGCAGCGTCAAGGTCGTCAGCAGAAGCGTTAGACACTATCACACCGTCGCCAGCAGCGCCGCCAGCCCGAAACTCGCAGCCCAATACGGACGTAGACATCCCGGTTATTTTCAGGCAGTCGTCACTGGCATGTCCCGTAGCGAAGGTGAGGTCTTTCACCGTGCAGTCGGAACCTGAGACAGTAAGACCAACAATGCCCCCACCAGTAATGTCGAGTACCGTGTTCCGCTTCTTCTCCGAGGAGAGAGAGCGGATGGTAACATCGGACTTACTCAGGGTTATCGCAGCAGCAATACTGTACCAGCCGGGAAGGAGAACAATCTCATCGCCTCGACCGGAGACGCAAGCGCCGACAGCGTCAGCTAGTGTATTGAACACCTTGCCTGGACCCTTAAAGGAGTTGATAAAGTCCTGATCGACGTACTCCGTTCCAGCCTCCGCAGAAACAGACTGCTGCTGGACGTAAAACGTCTGACCTTGACCCTTATACGCGACCAGAGATTCTATCTGATCACGCAAACGTTGAGTTAAAGACATCTAACCCTCCTACTCAAATACGCCGTATGATGATACCGCAATGTCGTTGATTACACCATGCGCAGCGCGGTTTGTTGTTCCAAGCTCTGTGTATACCTTACCAAAGGCAATCATCTTATCTTGGTTAGCAACCCACTTCCATACGCTACCGTTAGACTCATCCCACGCGAAAGGCTTCACGTCGTAAGTGTGCAGGTATCGGGTATCCAACAACCACAACTTACCGTGTCGAGCCTGTCGGTCGGCAACAATCTTAAGAGGACGGTCGCCAGCATTGTAAGACAATACGTTCCAACCAGCCTCCATCTTCATCGGAGCATATCGCTCGCGACCCTGGTCCTTCAGATGAAATACCAGTGCGTTGCGGACGCTAGTGTGACAGATAGCAAGGTCTGGCTTACCGTTCGAGCGAACCTTGATCTTATCAAGAGCGTGCTGAAGTAACTGCTCAGTCAAAGGACGATCAGTGCCAGGGCCAGCAGGATTGCTGAACTCTTTAGCTGTCCACTCAGGGAACTGAGTCGCATCAATCGTGTGCAGGTTACCGCTAGAAGACACGATAGAAGACAAACCCTCCATCTCTTCGCCGTAGGAGTGCTTGCCGTGCTCAAGACCATCACCGCGAACGAAGACGTCTCCAGCAACAGGCGCGTTGGTACCTACGATTGTTATCTGAGTGTACGTGCCGTCGTCGGCAACCGCAGTTATTGAACCAAAACCGCGAGCGGTGCTGGCTGCTGCACTGAAGTGTGCAGTCCCGTCTGTACCCCAAGCGACGTTCATGCCTACTCGGAAGTTCTTAGATGTCTTCCACATCCAAGACGGCGTACTGGTTCCTGACGCTGCGGGAGCGCCAGAGTTCAGGACAACGATCCACGGATCGCCATCGGTGCCAGAGCCTGTCACGCTTTGACACTGCCCAAGGTAGCCCTCTGGTGAGCCATAGCACTGTCGGCCTAGGTCGAACGACAAGTCGCTAGCTGCTTGCTGAATGTTCTCAGCCTTGCATCGAGCCCAAGCGCCTTTACTGCCTGTAGACTGAGCCTCGGCAACGCCAGTGACAGACACCGTGCAGTAGTTGTATTTAGATTTAATGACCGCCTTATCGTAGGTCAGCTTGCCAGCGTCTGGAATGTATCCGCCTTCAGGGCGGGCGCCGACAGCCTGGCTGGACCGCAAGTGAATGCTGGTCTCATGCTGCTTACCGTTCCATTTCTTCTTACCTTGAGAGGTAAGTCGGTTACGCAACACAACTTCTTTATTTAGAGTCTGGACGATCTTAGCGGCATAAAAAACCTTTAGAGCGCCCTCAAAGTTAGAGGTGTCCTGATAGGCACCGCCACTTGCAACAACAGACATAGAGGATCTCCTTACAAATTATACGTCAAAATGCTTCCTGAGGGCGGCAATGCCGCTTTCCCAATCGTCAGAGTTACCAAAACTCTGCAAGACAGGATGCTTGTCAGCATCCGGTTTAGCAGAAGCTCCTCCCGGCTGACGACCCGAGACTCGCTGATTCTCTCCAGCATGAGGGACGCTCTCCTGCGGCCTCGATGCCATTGAATTTATTGTTGAATAGACCTGCTTGGCCAGATAAGGCACGGCAAACCTACCATCAGTAGCATGATACTGTGCCAATACCATTTGGCGAAGGGACTCAGCGTGCTTGGGATCGCTAACACCCAAGTCATGTATAGCCTTGACCGTCCTAAAGTTCAGAGCTTCAGCCGCCTCATTAGCCTCAACCTGCCGAGCGTGCTGGTCTCTTTTCGCAATATAATCAGTAAGATGCTCAACCCTAGCCTTTAGCTCGAGGTGCTCTTTACTAAGCGGCTGCGAGTCCATCGGGACAGGCTCTTCATAGCCGTAGACGTCTTGTTGTTGCTCTTGTGAATACGGAGATTGTTGTAATTGCTGAAGTCTTGCCAATTCATGACGAGCGCTCTCCTCCGCCTTTCGGATATAGGTCTCGTAATCTGTTGGATTGAACTTTGGTAGCAGGTTCTCGTTAGCTCGCTGCCTTTGGTTATAGGCTTCTATTTCAGCCTCGCGCTTCTCCAGCGCGGCCACTCTGCTCTTGTACTCATCGTGAGACATGAACTGACCCGTGTCGGGATCTCTCGGCGCATTCGGCGCTGGCTGCTCCTCTACCGCCTGGGTGGGGGCAGACTCTTCAACCGCAGGTTCTGGAACCTGAGCCTCATCACCGCCAAATAGTTTTATCAACTCGGCTCCAGCTTCGCCAGACGGGAAGTCGAAGGAGTCTGAACCATCGACCGCCGCCGCACCGTCAGGCGCCGCGATTTCGCTAGCCAACGTTCCGTCACCTATCTGACCGAGCATTGCTCCTATCTGATCTGACTCACTTGTTGTCGCCTGTGCTTCGCTCACTGTAGACCTCCTTCTTCAAAGGCATTCACGCCTGGACCTGCCATGTTCATTGCTTGATTTATTTCTGGCGTTCCACCGCCACCATCTCTAGGCATAGGGCCTGTCGGACCCATCTCCACCCCCCTCCACTGCCCAGGGGGAGGACCTTGACCTGCTTCAGCCATCTCAGCCATATCTGGACCCTGAGACGCTGGAGGCCCACCGGCCATAGGGCCTTGGCCCTGCACATTCTGCGCGGCGAATGGGTCTTCACCCAGAACGTGAGCGCTCGTATCGACACCCTGCATCTCGAGTTGCATCATCCGTCTATGAAGCGCAGCGTGAACCTCGAACATACGCTGAGTCTCCTCAGGCAGCTTGCGGTACTCTGGAGTCTTCATGAAACGAATGCACTCTTCGTAATGGATTGCGTGGTTCTCAAACCATGACGGCTTAATGCCCTGAACTCCTTGGCTCATCAGATCGTTCTCGTACCGCGCATACTGTCTATCGTCACTGTCATCTGGATCTGTAGACGTCGCGCCATACTGCCCTATCATCTTTCTTACGCGCTGCTGAACCATCGGGTCTTGAGGATTGCCGTAAATGCCAACCTGAAAGTCTTGCCTGATGCGCTCAATCTGGAACGAAGGCATACGAGGCATCATTGAATGAGCCCGAACCTCAACGCCCAGGTTACTCAGAGAGTCCTTGTGGATGGTGGTTACCTCTGGCGTACTACTGTCGCCTATAATCGAGATGGTTATCTCGGCCATAGTATGACGTCGCCACAAGCGAATGATACCGTTAGCCATGCGCTCAACCGCACGCTCAACCTCTTCCACCATAGGAGACATCCGTCCCTCGTCTATGTCGGATAGGTAACCAATGGCGCGACCGGATAAGTTTTGGCCCTGAGGTGTTCTTCCGAAGGAGACCTCCTGCGCACCTGACACATCCATCATGTCCTGCTTGAGGTCCTGAGCCATCTGGAACAGTGATGGCGGTATTGGCACCGGGTCTATGCGGCGAGGGGCCGGGCCGAGGTTGGGATTGTAATTCACAACGGCGTCTGGCGCATTGCGTATGCTGCCGACAAGCGTACCAGCGGCGGCTACCCACTGTGGGTTGCTATGTAGGTTCCGCAACTCTATAGCCTGGGACTTCGTGCGGTTTAGTTCCCGCTGTTGGTCAATGATATCGGCCAGCACACCTCGACCCCAGAATCTACCACCGCTGTCTCGAGATCTGATAAACGACAGGGAGAACTGGCCTTCCACCAACTCCTCCATGTACAGTATCTCACCGTTCGACATTAGTATTCTGCGGCCATACTGATACTTTTCAGTAGGGGCTTCTTCGTACTCAAGGACTTTGACTACGTCATCATCGCCCTTATTCCCCCCATCCGTGTACCCGGATATGGTTCTCTTAATTTCCTCGAGGTAATCGGTTGTCCCGAAGGACTCCGCAGGTTCCGCTGCCTCCAGCGCCTTCTTCGCTCTAGCGCCGTACTGCTCCTTGAACGTCTCGACAGGGATTGAGTGGGCCACGATGACCCAGTTGCAATCGAGCAGATCGGTCGCGTCCCAGTCAGGGTACACGTCGAAAGGCTCGATCACCTCCACCATCGGAATACCTGACCATGCGGGGAGAAGGTCCGTAAGCCCCCCCATAGGCTTACCTCCATTAGGGTTCCAACTCCATTTAAGGAATCCTGTACCCGTGGTAAGCGCCCACCAGATGGACTGACGAAGCCGACTCTGAATCTGACATTCCTTGTGCAGATAGTTATACAGGTCCTCTATCGCTGGAGCAGCCTTGACCGCAGTGTCGTCTGCCGTTCTAGGCACGCCAACTACACCAGGGCGGTTCCGAGTGAGCTTGGCCGTCAAGGTCGCAACAATAGGACCGCATATGTTATTCGTAATTCGGACTCTGTGTCTGGGCGACTTAGGAGATACGGGCTGACCATTGCGGAACGAGACGTACTGCTGCCCGTTCGCGAATGAAACCGCAGTCCACCAATCGTCAACAAAGTCCTGCTTCAACTCAAAGGACTTCTGGTACTTCTCCTGAATGTCCTTGGCAAGCGCCTCTTGCTCTTTCTTGGAGAGCTTCAATTTGCTCTTCTCGTATATCGCCATTATCGACTCCTAACCCAATCAACATCTCTCTCAAACGTTGGGGACACTCTGTGAGGAGCAGTGGATTGAAGCTCTAACTGCTCAACGTACCATGCGGCGTAATCCCCTGGAGACTCCTCTATTGCCCAAGGCGGTAGACCTTTAGAACGAACCTCCCCGACTAAGTCGGCAGTTGTGTCAGGGAGGTCCAGGTTGGTGGGCGAGGGTTTTGGCAGGGCCAATGACCTTAGGTCCTCAAGACCTTTAGCCACGGCTCGAAACAGGGAAGCTGCCGTGAAAAGAAGGATACATATTGTGTGTCTAACTAAAACCATCCGTAGTATGACTCCGCTGGATCTAAACCACTAGGACATCTGCCATCGAACACCATCGTAGCACCAACGGGCGCCGTTACAACTTTCTCCGTATCGACCATCGCTGGCTCTCCCCGCTCTTCCATGAGCGCATCCACGGCGACCGCAATCGCTCCAGCTATGATCGCATCGTCATGCTCGCCAGGAACGTGCTGCGGTTTCCCAGACGTCTTGTCCCTATGAAACGTCAGCATCTGACCGAGGAACCTCTTTGAGTATATGGTTATCTCATCGCGTCGCCACCGCTTAGACAACTCGTCCATCATGAACGCCCTGGTGTCCTCTTTCGTTCTCCAGCCCATGTTCTTTATGAACTCTTCGCCGGATGGCATTGTGCTAGGCCCTGTGTAGGCCCGGTATATCGGCCTATCTGGGTGCTCAGTCCTTAGAGTATGGACCGTCGTGTGGCCCTGCTGATTGCGCTCAGGTGCGCAAAGGGCATTGTTATACAGCATAGAGATGTAGGCTAGCTGATGAGCCAATATGTCTGGCGGGACTTTCGCAAGAAACTCAGCGACTAGTTCACCAGTCTTTCTGTCTAGGACCTGAATGCAGGAGAAGTCGTCCTCTTTCGACGTGCCTCCGTCAGCGGAGTCAGATGACGCTATGTACCTATGGCCACCTGCTGGCTTCTTGTAGACCTCCCAGCCCCCGCCAACAGGCGCACCTGTAGAGAATCGCGGCATCATGCTTGCGTCGTCCTTGACCAACATGGACTCAGACACCATCGGCCTATAGTCCTCCAGCGACTCAAGGCGCTTCACAACTTTTCTGGTTAGAAAGAACGGACGTCCACTGGCGACGAATGCCTCATCCGGCGTTATTGGATACTCTTCGTGGAACCTGTCTATATCCAGGTCGCATTTGTTAGCTAGAGTGCGCCTTCTCCACCTCATCTGAGAGGGGGAAAGGTTGTGTTTTATGGCGACTTCCATCTCCTCGCTGGTGTAATTGAGGGCCTTGCTGCACTCATATGCTGCGGTGGAGTCACCTGCCCTCCATGCGTCTTTCATCTTTTTATCGTTCAGTATTTCTATAGTCCCGTCAGAAACCAACTGAGCGGGTACAGAGAACTCGTCTCGGCCCGTCCACGTAAAGAACAGTGGCACAAACACGTTGCCCCTCTCTTTTCGTTCCGCCCTCTTCCATATCCTGTAGAACAGGTTACCCACCCCCTTGGCGGTGGACTCTATGAATACCATTGTTCCTTTGGAGTCTGGTACAGCGTTTAGCAGAGCCTGTGCAACATCCGCTGCGCTGGTGTTCTTTCTTGCCGACTCCCATGACGGCAACTCCGATATGTGAAGGAACGTAGGCGTAGTCCCGCGCTCTTTGTCAGCGCTACCTCCCTGGGTGCGGCATTCTGCTGTGGAGCCATTGGAAAACTCGAGGCGGTTTCCTCTGGCCTTTCGCGTGACGTGGGCTCCGCAGGACTCATCGCATAGGGATGTGATTCTTTGACCAATGCCGAAGAGATACCTTGTGGGTTCCGCCTGGTGAGCCACCGTGAGGGCTTCTGTGTTAGGGACGAATTTGCACATCCAGATCTTAAGCGCCTGGATTATTGTAGAGAACCCATGTTTTCTACTCTTGAGTATAATACTTCTAACGAAGCCTCTTTCTTTCATCTGCCTGAACACATCCTCAATAAAGTCTAGCTGCGCATCGTTTGGTTTGAGCGTAGTCTCTTCTATTCTTCCCGAGGCCGTATGAGGCGTTCGTATCCTGGCCTCGTTCTGGCACCAGAAGACAAAGTCTTCCCGGCACCTATCGACATAGTCTTTATAGGTCAGGCTCATTCTTTAGTCAGCGCCTTCAGCCACTTGGGTGACTTCTCCCCTCCGTCGCTCACTTCGACTTCTATCGGCGCGGTCATTCTCTCTTTGGCTGCGAGTAGTTGCTTTGCTGATGTAGACGCTATGTGCTGGTCGTCCTTCAGCATCCTGAGTCTCTGAGAGTAAGTGCGATCATCTATCTCACCGGACTCCCATTGGTTGCGGAGCGCAATACGGCGCATCTCGGTAGCTCGAGCCACCGTAAGCTCTGGGTCCTCCCCTAACTCTGAAAGGCGGTACGCAAGACTGAGCATCGTATCGGAGCCTGGCGCAACCGCAACCGGAACATTATCCGACAATGGCTACTCCTCCTTCTTAAGGAGACGTACCAAAACACGCCTCAGTCAAGCCACATGTCAAACAATTTGACATACGTCTTATTGTTAGTCAAAGTCATTTCCATGAAACACCGTCCTATAAGCGTATCTGAAGACCTCTATCTAATAATAAACGCTACGGCGGACAGGCTCTGTGTTCCTATAAACGCACTGTCCTTCGTCCTCGCCTCCATAATCGTCGGTTCGCTAGACCGAGACCTTGGTCGGACTGGCTTGAACGTCGGCATGGCGAACAACCCGAAGAAGCGTAGGAAGAAATCTGCCGCTGACACGGTAAAGACTGTGGCTGTTGAGGAAGGCGTTGCTGTTCGGCTTTACAATTGGGCTCAGGCTCTCAACGTTTCCTCGACGGACTTGTTTGGCTCATGCTCTACCATGACGCTTCATCAGATGCGGAACGGAAAGACTCGAGGATTCGTTACCAGGCGCGACGGTTTTCAGACCTCCGCATGGCCTCACGACTTACAGGGATTCGTTGATAGACTAAGAGCCAGCGTTACACGCGCTGTTGAAGAAGGGAAGCTGGATAATGAATGATTCTACATGGGACGCATGGAAGACAAATAGAGACAGGAACCCATTCCCGTCATTACCCGATAGGCCGTCCCCGGTAAACGGTCAGGTGTTGGCGTTCGAGCTTCCGAAGAAGGAGCACACTTCATCGGGCGGCATCATTATGCCTCGCGGCGACGGGGAGGCGGAGCTTCCTAGAGCCGTCGTCCTGGCATCGGCCAGCGGGTCAGAGTTGAGTCTTGAGGCTGGAGATCTAATTGTCTTCGGTCACCATGCTGCCACAAAGGTAGGAAGCTTCGGTCACCTCATGGTTCCAGAGAAATGCGTGTACTTCGTGGGGTCTCCGCCGGAGGAAGCGAATGTCTGATGAAGCAGACGGGTTCACCATACAAATCCCAATAGAGTTCTCTGCCGTAGAGGGCGCTCAGTCTATGGCTGACGTTATCGCTATAACGGAAGAGCTTGTGGACAACGCACAGAGTATAATATTCCGCCTCCTATGCAGAGCATACGGCGTGCAGGATAAGCTGGACTACGGTGAGGAGCTGATTACGTCGATGTCCTGCCCCTGGTCGAGAGCAGACTCAGTCGGGTCCATGATGGAAGACTTCGTAGACTATGGCTGGTCCATAACCCTGCTAGACCTAATAGAGCCCGAAGAGAACAGAGACGCGATGTGGGCGATAAAGCTAACGCAGTCCAGCGATGGGCTGATAGTCAGAGGTAAAGAGAAGTTGCCAGCCGATATAGAAGAATACGCCTACTCCAGAGAGGGCGCGTTGGGAGCAGCATGGGTGAGGATGAGAGACATCGAAGCGATGAGGGCAAACTAACCATACTGGACGCCTGTATAGGTCCAGCCGCACCGTCGATAGTTCACGCTGCAATGACCCCGGCTGTAACGAAGCCACGACGAAAGATAGTCAATACGAAGATACGGCTGACGAAAGAAGACCACGCATTCGTTACGGAGCTTCGGAAGTCGTGCGGCATTAGCCTAAGTGTGTTCGTGTCCAGAATGATAACCCTCCTATGTAGAACAGTCAGAACCGGAAGAGACCCAGTCACCGGAGAGGCTATAGACTGGAGAGCGGCTTACAGGCTCGACATAGACGTAGCTAAGAAATGCCATAAGGCAATACAGGAACTTAGAATGTCACCGTCAGGCCCGAACGATACAGTACAGGCAATAGAGAACGCAGCCCTCGCGCTGAAAGAAATGGCTGTATGCTTCGAAGCAGCTAGGATGGCTGACCGAGATAAGAACAAGCCAAATAGAAAAGTGGAAGATCCATTCCTTTATACAGAGAACAGTTTTAATGCCTTCGCCCGAAAGTAACAGTCGGGGAAGGGCAAAAAAGTTTTTGAATGTTAAAGGAAAACGTCCAGTATTTTGCGTCGCGTCACTGCCTGAGGAAGCTCGCTTACTCTTGCAGCTAGCTAGCAAAATACAGTAAAGATTAGATTACGTCAACACCTATTTCGCAAGCTAGGGTCTACTTGTCCGCTCTAACGGGCTATTTGTCCGCTCTAACGGATTACTTGTCCGCTCTAACTGCACCCGTGCTCAATGATATCAATGCCTTATATACTGCGGGGGGCCTACTATACTATACTTATAGTAGGAAACAGGGGGACGGGCATGCGCCACCGCCCCCTATTCCCTACCCCGTATAGAGCAACTTAAGAATATCGATCCATCGCAGAATGTGTATTAGCGCGATAGACTAATACACTCGCATAGGGTCACGATTACGGGGACTTACGTCGAAAGGTGTATTTGTGTAAGAGATATGCAATACCAGGCATAGGCAACAGAGCGAAGACTGTACATACACGGCGAGCGAAATCTACTACACAATTACACAACCTCCGAGAGAGAGTGGGCGGCTGCCTAAGGGCACCGTCCCCCTCTAGCTACACTGGACCATCCAGAGCGCAGACCTTTAGTAAACATCAGGGCAAGAAGTGTTCGATGTGTTCACTGCGTACTATCCCTACGATATCGGAAGCTTAAGACATTCTCATCTGTACAGGCGTGCGTTACATCCGTTCATCAGCAAACCAGTACAGTCGCTCTTCGGTAGGATTGACTGATACCGCGCACCCTGTGATAGTACTACGGACTGACGCGACACAGTCATTACATACCTTTGCAGGTCGCAGGGGACCTTGGTTAATAGCTGAGGTCCCCACCCTTAACCCCCTGGATGTAGAAATACGGTAATGGGGGATAATATGAATATACGAGCGCGAACCCACCCACGCCCCCGAGGGTACCCCCCCTTCGCCCGACATCGCGCCGCACCCACTTATATATAGATGTTCGCGTCTCAGTCATACATCCCTCGCTGCTCTCAGCCAAGCCAGACGCCCCACCATTTCTCCAAGGTATTCTACTCCTCAGTAGGTATCTATCTACTCGTCAGTAGTTTCTTATCTACTCGTCGGTAGGATTCAATCTACTCATGGGTAGTCACTCTCTACTCGTCAGTAGGTTATGATGCTGGCCTAGTGTCACTGGTACTAGAGAATTGACAACCTCTAACCTCTAGCCATTCACAAGCTCATACCGTAGTAGATACCGAAGCAATCCGCCTGAATAAAAATATCAACTGATTTCCGATACTTATCCGTACTGTATGAATTTTTTTTCAAGGTAATGTGTTTTTATGCTTGCAATCTGCACTGTACCGGAATATCGTTGACCCACAACATGATGAAAGGAAGTAATCAGATGAAAGACCTAATAATCGACCTTGTAAGCTCACCTACTCCGCTCGCAACAGTAGCAGAGCAGAAAAACCTAAGCCTTAGAAGCGCTGTCTACATGCAGGTGGCGCACTATTTGCGGCGGAGTCGGAAGGTTCTAACGAGCCCGACACAGTACAAATTACTAAAAGGTCAAAAAGAGTTTGGCTACGCGACTGTCGGCCTGAACTTGGCCCCGGCGACAGAAGCCTACTTTTTGACACGCGTGAACATGTGTCCCAGTGCTTCGAAAGGATGCCTTGCCACATGTTTGCGCCATAGTGGGCAGAATATTTTCACTCAGGGCAAGATTGCCCGAATAGCTAGAACCGTTTTATGGCTGGAGTTTAGGCCTGAGTTTTTAGCGATTGTTGGCGCTGAGGTCAGACGTTGGCGCCGCTGGTCAAAGGCTAGGGGGCTGCAATTAGCTTTCCGAGCCAACCTGCTTTCAGATAGCGCTGAGCTAGCTCAATCTGTCCAAGATGAAGTATATAACGATGATACCTTCGCAGGTGACGAAGCGCTACCGTTCTACGATTACACGGCGAACGAGGTCGATATGTATCTCGAGGACGGTATCACTCGCGTATTCAGCCGTAAAGAAGACAACGAGGATGCGGTGATGCGCGTGCTAGGTCACGGTTTACCCGTGTCTGTCGTCTTTGGCTCTAACGACCTTCCGAGTCAATGGCGTGGGTATGATGTCATTGATGGTGATGAACACGACTTACGATTCATTGATGCTAACGGTCCTGTTGTTATTGGTCTCCGGGTAAAGGGCGCGAGGTCCGAAACCAAACAACGCGCTATAGCGTCAGGTTTCGCGGTAGCAGCATAGCTTGATTGTTGAACGGTCCGCCGACCATTGGAAGTCGGCGGACTATTTCAGTGTTTGAGTTAGGAAGCAATGAAAGGAGATAGAATGAAAGCATACAAGAATAGAACCATAGCGAATGGTGACCGAGTCCGCATACATCGCAACCAGCACAAAGGCGGATTCTCAGTCGTGGCTATGACTGGGCAATATAAAGGCCTGGTAGTGGCTCACTGTGATAACGCGTGCATAGATAATGTGACCTTTGTTGTCAGTCGGAAAGGCTGGGAGCGTTACATCGCTGAGGGCGTAAAGAATGTACATGCATTCGTCGAAGGTACTATCAATCTAGACTATGTGGTGCCTCAGTGGAACCCTAGGCGTGGCTGGTTCGACGGTCGGTGTCATCGGGTTAGCGACCCACTGCGAACATGGTCTCGTATTGTCTACGAACCTGCGCTGAGACCGCATTTCAAAGCTCGAAACAGAAACATCTCAACAGCGGAGACAGTGGTGCTGCGGAGTCAGTACGAGGTGCTTGGGATAGGTGTAATGTAGTCAATCGAGCAGAATGAAAGGAAATAAAATGAAGGAATCAACAATCAAACTAATCATACCGATAACCTTGACGACCGATGATATCAGCGGCCTTTTGTCCTCCGCTTTTGAGGGCGGCTCCAGCTACTGGTACTGCGACCTTGAGCCGGACGAATACCCGCCGGGAAAGGGCCCCGATGATTTCAGGTTTTACCATGTCGAATTGCCTCTCGTCGGGGGTGGTTCGGTGAAGTTCAGGGACTCATACGAGCCTGATGATAGCGCTGTGGACGATGACGGTTATTACCGCCTCGACCTGGATAAGATAGAGACGGGGCTGAGGGTTTTCATTGAGAAGTATCCGCAGCAATGGGCGGACTTTTCGAACGGTAACTACGACGCCTACACCGGGGACGTTTTTTTGCAATGTTGCATCTTCGGTGAAGCCATATACGGCTAGCGTTGGTCGTGCGGGCGGCGGCAACTGTCGCTGCCATCACCGTAACCAGTCGGTGAGGCCTCCGAACTTCTCGGAGGTCGGCGCAATGCAGAAAGGATATTATATGACGAGCTTGAAAAAAGAGACCATCGAAGCCTACAGGATGTTACGCGACCAACTGGACGAGTTAGCCGGTGATATCGAGTGTGCCATTGGTGCCTATAATGATGTGGTGAGGGAGGTGAACGAGCTACATGCTGCGAACCTTGAAGAGGTCGAGGCCTTTGTCGAATGCCAGGACGCCGAATGGCACGACGGTGAGGATGCTGCCCTGGTCGAGGGGTTGATTGATTTCTTTGAGGATGAACTCAACGAACTAGACGACGCATATCCAGCCCATGACGACCAACTATGTGAGCTACCATAAGGAGGAATCAAATGTACGCAGTGAGAAAAAAATACTACTACTATCAAAATACGTTTTTCGCACCCGAAGATCACATTGTGGCGGTCTTCAATCACAAGGCGGAAGCAGTCGAGGACTGCGATGTCCGCAACGAGGTCATCAATGAAGGGGACTGGCATCTAGGCAACGGCGAGTATTCTCGCCCAGAGTTTGTAATAATGGGCATAAACAAAAAGACAGCCGCAAAGTTTCGGTCCCATAACGACCAGCTATGTGAACTCCCATGAGTTATCTTGATAGACAGGAGGAGTTCTTTGCCAAGCAGCGGCGGCGGGAGCGGCTCGATGCTGTAAAGGATGCATCGGTGGCGCTTGTGGTTCAGGCCGGGCTGTACTGGGGGCTGCTTCAGTACGCTCTATGGCTTGATAAATAAAGGCCTACCCGGTCTAGCGGGAAAGGATAAAACGCTAGACCGGGTAGGCGTGGCCGGGTGGAGTAACCACCTTTTTTAGACATACCAGAAAGGAGATATAATGGAAAGCTACAAACAGAATGTAGACCCGAGAGAATACCGAGGTCGAGTTGCAATCGAGAGACTCTACATACCGTCTCACTATGAGAACGGTGAGACATACGACTCTGGGGACATTGACGGGGTCTCCGTAGAGGGCGAGGAGTACGGTCGAATAGTAGAATACTTTGGAAACCAGCACGCGGGAGACAACGTGCTGGTGAACCTAGATGATGGTCGCAGATACTGGTTCCGTTGGGATTCCGACAGAATCAGACCCCTGCTAGGAGGTGAGTAGATGAGAGTATTAGTTGAGACAGGTCGAGGCCTCGACGGCTCGCAGGGTACTGAGGTAGCACACCTAGTCAGGAGGCACGGCGGCGAGGTCGTTGGTAACGTTCGCACGATACATCAGGCGGTCAACCTGATGGCTGAAGGCGAGGCCGATGCGGTCGCCATCGTCGTGAGGGGAAACGGTGACCATTCAGTCATGTTATTGTGCTCACCGGACCATGTGCAATCCACCATGCCAGTGGACAGCCTGAGACAGACCCCGATGGGTACTCGGAGGGTAGATGGGAAGCTCGTCAGGGATCCCGATGAGGAGACCATGCTAGGCCTAGCTAAGAAGCTAGCCCTGGAGGTAGGCGACGACGGTTACGGTCATCGCTGGGTCGAGATAGCTGAGACACTAGGTGGGATGGGATTCAAAACCAGAACGGGCAAGGCCCCCAATTCCAGCAACGTAAGACGCTGGGCTACGACGCATTTTCCAGAAGCCCTCAAGGTGAAGAGGAAGGTAGGAAGGAGGAAGCATGAGCTATAAAATAGGTAAACCGTGGTCGCCAGGCACTGTCGAGGTGGTCTGTGATGGCTGTAATAAACCGGCAGACGAGTGCCTATGCGATAGCGAGAACACGCTATGGCAATGCGGTAACTGCGAAGAGTTCTTAGAGGACGACGACTCTGACTGTCGCTGTTACCGTAAGGTTGATACACCCCTCGAGCTTGCGAAGCTCATGGAAGACATTCCGTTCTGATACAATGAGTCGTGAGACGACTTATTCAAATAGCGCTAATTATCTCAACACTATCGTTACCGTCATGCCTAGGCGACCTGCCTAGCGATGTGAATCTAGAATTGAATCTGATACTAGATGCCGGGAGCGTCTGCGATGTCTCGGATGATGCGTCGGTAGGTTGAGAAGTATTTTCTAGCGGTCCCGGTCCATCGAGCATGGCGGAGGCATTTACCCCTCGAACTGCGCTTGACGCAACAGCGACGACCGCAGTTGTATATGACCGCGCCATGCCCTGGCCACTTGAACCTGTACTTACTCAGCAGGTAGGCTGCGGTATCAGTGCTTATCTCAATGGCGAGAGCGCACTGGTCGCGACCGGACATACACCGCAAGGCCTTCTTACCACAGACTCCAGACCTGCGACATGGCGAGGCGCTACCCTTCCGACCCCACGCAGTATTAACATTAATCTGGTACATGCCGTGCGACTTGCCGCCATCACCTAGTGCCGTAGGCGTCAGCCTCGACTCGACCCAGCCGAGAGACAGTAGAAAGAGAGGGTCCACATCCCACCGCTCTCCAGCTATGCTGACAGATGAGACTATCGTATCTAACTGGTACGACTCTAACTCATCGTCGAGCCTCGGCTGCAAGCTGACAGCGACATCGCGAACGACGCTGCTAGGCCTGTCTACATATGATGGTACTGGCGGATGGGCTAGCAATGTCGATATGATTATGCCTACCATTAGAATGGTATCTCATCGCTGCCCTGTCGGGACTGTTGCGAGCCACCGTCCGCGCCTTTACTCCTGCCTCCGCAGAAGTGGACTCGGTCGGCCTGGATTACTGGTCGGCTCTTCTTGTTACCCTCGGGGTCGGTCCACGACTGGTACTCCATTCGGCCATGTACCACTACCTCGCTACCCTTTCTCAGGTACTGATGACATCGCTCTCCCTCTACGTTCCAGGCGTTTACCTGGTGCCAGTCTACGCCCTCCCCTCCCCGCTTCAGGCGCTTTGTCGCTACGCTAAACGTGGCGACCTTACTGGTTCCAGCTTCCTTGAGTTCGACATCTCTACCTAGGTTTCCCGCTATGATAATGTAGTTCATTTATTTAGTTCTCCTTAATTTAATTTCCGCCCAAGCTGCGATGCACGCTGCCTCGCACGCATCCTCTCGCCATACGCTGGTGGCGGTTCCCCAGCGCTGACGACAATACTCAATGCTCTTCTCCTTCGTGGTTGAGCCAGTAATGTTCTTGTGAGTTCTGCTCTGCCATGTTCGAGGTGCTACCTCCATAGTATCGAGCTTTCGTTTCTTAGCTAGATGCAGCCAGGCTTTGTAATGTCTGGTGACAATGGCTGTACCAGCAGAGTAGCGACCTCGTATGGCTATCGGTTTCTCGATGACGATGACTACCTCTCCGTCGTCATAGTTCTCCGAGTCCTCGAGTATATCTAGCAGGAGGTCATCCATCTCGCGAAGGTCTGCTCCTAGACGTTTAGATCGAGGTCCCTGGACAGGTTGATCGTAGACCGCAGGTGGATTATCACTGGCCGCGATGAGTACCGCGATGGCTCCGTAATCGCCAGGGTCTATACCTACTATCATCATCGTCGGCATCTCCAGTATAGCGAGACGCTACCCCGGATGGATCTGTTGAGCCTCGCCCATGCATCTGAAGGGTAGCCGTCGTCTACCTGCTGGCCCATTAGTATGATGGACTTGCGACTCTCGTTGCGGGTTCTGTCGAGCATCTCTGACAGACGTTGAAGAACGTAGCGTTCGAGACCTGCACCCATGTTATCTACGCATAGAACGTCATGACCCAGTAGCCTACGCCATTCACCCTGGTCGCGAACAGAGCTAGATGGTAGTGCATACGTGCTGGTGTAATGAGGCTTGACCACCCATCGACGTCGCAGATAGTTTGCGACAGCCAATCCTACCTCTGCTACCCTGGTTGGCTCGCCGTGGAGGAAGATGGAGTCGCCCACGTCGAGGTCTCTAAGTTTTTTGAGTAGATCGGAATTGAGTGGTGTCATCTTTACCGTCTTCGGCCAGCCCATCGCGTCGGCAGGATCATCGTTCGCCTTGAGGCCGACGCAGGTACATCTCTCAACGTAGTCGTAGTCAGAGCCAGCCACGTCAGCACGACGCCAGCCACTGTCATTACACTCAACACAGTCAGGAAACTCCTCAACTACCTCGCGACCTGGATATCGTCGCGCCCACATCGCTCTCGCGGTAGCCTCACGCCACTCATCGTACTCATCGGTACCGAACGCTGGTACGTTACCGAACATCATCGCCGTCGTCATCGGCATACTCAACCTCCGTCTGTAGCATTCTGTCTTTTTCTGTTGCAAACGGTAGCACAGTCGTGTAAGGTCCGCAACATGAAAACTAAAATTTATTCAGTCGCAGCCCTGGCTAGGAAACTGGGAGTCCACCGGAGTACCGTTCACCGTTGGATTCTCAATGGCTCCATCGAGAGCCTGGCTCAGGCTATACATTTAAATAACAAGCGATACTGGAGGTTGAAAGATGTGGAGTAATGAAGAAATTGAGGACGGATGCAGAGAGTTCCTGAAGCAGGAGAGGAATCTCATCCCGCTAGCGAAGGAATTCCTAAGATGCTGCATCGCTACTGGTCTGAATCCCAAGTACGACGGGGTGGTGGCGTACCCCTCGGCTGGTAGGCTTGTATTTATAGTCGAACACGACACGATGATCCAGCGAGCCAGCCGAACTGGTGAACTGAAAGGCATGGAGAGCGGGACTAGAATACGAGAGGACGGGGGTGTCATCGCATGGGCAAAGGTGTACCGAGGCGAGGGGCGCGATATGTTCGCAGCCGAGGTGGACGTGGCGCAATGGCAAGCTGCCCATCCTCGCTCCCCGTTCTGGAAGTCAAGACCTCAGTCAATGGCAGAGAAATGCGCTCGCGTTATGGCTGTTAAGCTCGCGTTCGCTGCTGAGTTTCAGGGACTGCGAGACGACGTGACCAGCGTCCTGTACGACCCCGATAAGCCGAAGGCCGAGTCTAAGCCTAAAGCTCAGGCCAAGCCCAAGCCTAAGCCTGAGCCTAAGTCGAGGTCATTCAGTCCACCATCGCAACGGAAAACTCCAGAGAGCTTCTTCGCTGATGTTGAGGCGAAGGGGCATCGGCTGGAGGAGGTATGCCGTAGGCTGAATCTCGCGAAGGGGGAGGGCTACAATCAACATTATCTATCGGATGGAGAGGAGACGTTTATCAGTAGACTGATCCACCAGGACGGAGGGCTCTGCACCGAGCAGCAATACCTTCTGGCTATCGCGACATACAATAGACTGACAGACGAGTACGGAGCCTCGTCAGCTAAGGAGCGACTGATGAGGGTAGGGAAGAGAAGCCACGTCGCGTATCTCTCGGCTGACATGGCAGATAGATTCGCTGCTCAGGTTTAGGAGGTTTCATGGAGAAGCTACTTATCATTGACGCCATGCCTCAGGTCTGGCGTGCAGCTATGGCTGGGTCGGTAGACGACGACCCAGTCGCTGCGACGGAGAGGATGTTCACTCGAATACGAGAGGAGCATGAGGCCGACAGGGTTGTAGCAGCCCTGGACTCACCAGGTCCAACGTGGAGGCATCTCGCCTACCCACCCTACAAAGGCCAGAGACCGGAGACCCCGAGCGCGGTGAGGGTAGCTAGCCGTGAGCTTAAGGTCATACTGTCAAAGCTTCGTATATCATTCTACCACCTACAGATGGCGGAGGCTGATGACATCGCAGCATCTCTCGTCATGCACTCGATGGACTCCATCGTCGTAACGCCAGACAAAGACCTGCTTCCGCTGGTCGGGCTCAATGGCTGTCGTATATATGACGACAGGTATAAGGTCTGGAAAGACGATCAGTGGTGCCAGCAGCGGTTCGGGGTAGACTGCCATCAGATGGCAGACTTCTTGGCTCTCGCTGGCGACAAGGCAGATAACATACCAGGCGTGAAGGGCGTCGGTGAGAAGAAGGCTGCGAGACTACTCGCTAGGTATGGTGGCTCCATCGAAAGTATGTACAAAGAGTTGAGCGGTATGGATGAGTTCGCTGACGGAGCGCCACCGCAGATACGGCTGCTCAAGGAAGATGAATTTAAGGTCAGGCTGTACAAGCAGCTAACAACATTGACATCTCATTTATTATTTTAGGAGAGGATTATGGAACAGCATTACGACGAAGTGGTAAAGAACACGCCTGAAGAAAGGCGGAGCCTGGCAGAACTAATGTCGGCAGGGTTAAATCTCGACGAGATGATAGGTCTCCTCAAGAGCGAGTACTCCTACAGTCTCAACTGTCAGGCCGGTTCCCCTGCCGGTATACGCAAGCTTGAAGATGACATCAGGGAGCTACTTCAGGTAGCCTTCGAGGAGCGTCTTGAGGATGACGGTGAGTTTATACAGGAGTACGATGAGTACATCCCGCCGGGCTGCGATGGAGACAGGGAGGTTCGGAGGCTGTATATACCCAGCGAGTACGCCTAGTCTGCAGAGATAATCTCACCCTGCCATATTAGCCTACCGTTGTTTATCGGTATCGGCATCATCGATACCGTACCGTCTCTATCGAGGTACGCTACGCCGACACCCTGCTGCCAGTCCACTCGCGGAGTCGCTGCGGGGACCATGCCATCCAGCCGAGTCAGACATCCAGGTGACATGAACGTTACGGTCCGACTGCCATTCGGACCCCAGAGCGTCTTCATCGCTAGCTCCAGCCGATGTATATGGCCGACTACCTCGTGGTGCTGCCCAGCCTGAGCCATCGAGGCTACCGTCTTACCTCCGCCCTTCCGCACGAGGGTGCCATGCCAGACACGTACCTTATTCCACAGCCAGTACTCGTCCTTATACTCAATGTATTTTATGTCGAGAGAGTCCAGCGCCAGCAGATGAGGTACCGTCAGTACGCCATGGCCGTTCGGGTCGTTCGCCTGGCGCAGTCCTTCGGCCTCCCCCAAACGCTCGAGTATGGCCCGGTCTATGCGGTCCTCGTGGTTCCCGGCGACGTAGTGGCAGACAGAATGCCGGGACGCAGAGCGGAGTTGATAGAGGAAATCGTAGAGAGCATCGACGCTGGGCTGCGTAGTGTACGCTAGCGATTTATCGCGGGGAAACTTTAGCGACCAGGGAGCCAGGTCAAGCATGTCGCCTAGCAGTATTATCTCATCTGGCTGCATCAGCTTCGCCAGTTCAACGACGCAAGCCAGGGCTCTCTCGTCATGCATTGGCTCGATTGTTTTACGGTCGTAGTTCCAGCGGAAACCATGCTGAGAGTCTGGTATTATCAGGGCTGACTTCACCGCCCTGCCCATCCTCATCGCCTTCCGTCGCAGGTTCCTAACGTTGGATACCTTCGCGAATAGATGTTTCGGTGAGCGCTCCAGCGAGGCCTTCACTTGATGTAACGTAATCGGCTCGCTGTCCTTGCCTACACCCTCCCAGGAGTTAGCTGTCCAACTTCGAACTGTCCATTCATCGGTGTCTATTTTGGCTGATTCAATTAGATCTTCGAGCGTCTTTATACGTTGTGACTTTGACTTGACCGTCATCTCGTCGGCAGCGGGATTGCTGACGGTGACCTCTTCCCGGTCGGAGAATATAGCTTCGGCACGTCGGACGAGTCGCCATGCCTGTTTTCTGCTGCTTAAACTGAGACGGCGTGCGACCTCGGCATAAGATCCACACGCTTTCCACTCTCGCCATACGGCCAGAAGGTCATCACTCTTCGATGACAAACTCTATTTCCTTGGTCTTGAACTCGGCGGTGAATACCTCCTCTAAGAACTTCTCTAGCCCAAGGCGTAGAGCCATGCCCATTTGGCGGCTAAACGCATCGGGCATGTTCCTCTGGAAGAATTTATCAACGCCCTTCACCGCTATCTCAGCTAGCCTAGTCGGATCCAAAGCAGCCCTCCATACATGCGGGTGCCTTCTCGACCTCCACCTTCACAGTACGCCTCCCGCATTTCCATGAAATGGTAGCTGCTGGTGGCTGGAGAGTTGGGTGAGGAGAGCGGATAATCTTCAACTTATCGCAACTGGTTGCACAGCCAGTCAGCGAGAAAGCGAGAAGACAAGCCATGAGAAATGCCAGCAGACGACGGCGAATAGGACGCCTAGGAGCAGGGTGAGGACAGACCTCGACCTCCCCGACAGATGGCGGTCCAGAAACTCTATCGCTATCGCGACTAACAAAAATTTCACCATCGAGAATGGGCCATAACCATAGTCCCAAAGCATCCTCACCGCTGGATTCGCCTCTTCGTAACCGAGAGTCAGCAGCATCGCAGTCATGGTCCCGTCGAAAAAATTCGCGATATGCATCGCGGTTATACGCGAGTCGGACATCTATCATCGTTCCCCCATTCGCTCGTCTGTGTCATACCGAAGGACCGTCGTCGCAATACTGGCGCCGACTGCGAGAGCCAGGCCTACTGCTGACGATATCGGTGGAGGCATAACCTCAACGACCCCAGCCAGGAAGACTGGTAGCTGTATGATTATATGTAGTATCTGGAGCACCACTGTTCGTGAGTGGCGACCTGTTTCAGTACGTGTTGTTAGCATTACCTACCGTCCTCGGCTTATCTGTATTAGTTCGTCGATCTTACCCTCAAGCCTGTCCAACCTACCCTCAAGAGCTCTAACCGTTACGCCTGTGACAGGATGTCCCGGTGAGGAGACATGCTCATGATGCTTTGCCTCCGACTCGGCTAGCCGTCTCGACAGGCTGCTTCTCTCCTTCTCCGCAGCATGGACCTCGTACCTTAGTTCGGCTCGCTGGACAGCGATGCCAACCACTACCGCTACGATGGCGACTACGGTAGATACGACAGTGCCTATCAGTGTGAGCTTAGTCTTGAGGGTTTCGAGGCTCATGATGGTGGTACTAGCTCTGCTCCGTCATCCAGTAACGTTCGGATCGCACACCCACCGTCCCAGCGTTTCACTGTCGTATGGGCATGGCTGACTATCCCTCTATACTCTGTCGTGAGCCCTCCCAGCTTCTTACCATACTGATACGGCCCTGCCGGGACACAGTAGGGTATACTGAATCGGTCACACAGGTATTTTACCAGTTTAATTAAAGAAGTCTTCTGTTCTGGCGTGTAGTCCGCGACCTTCTTTGACCTGCCAGATGGCTCATAGGCCATCGAAAACACCCTGCCTAACTCCTTCTTGTCGCCCTTACGTTTAAGGAGTTTAGGGCTGACCATCGACACCATATCGATCCCAATGGACTGGTAGTTCCAACCCGCAGCATGTACGCCTCGCTGAGTCTCTGGGTCCATCGTCTGATAAATCGTGCCGTCGTGGTCGATGTAGTAGTGGCTAGAGTATTTCCGCTTGCGACTATCGAGTACCCTGTGGAGATCTTCAGCAGACCTAGTGACCGAATCATGCAACACAATATGTCGAACGCCTTTCAGTCGCTTGTGAGGATAACTAGAGACGTATGTCTCCGAGTCGATGACAGGTACCTCATCGTCT
>TARA_R100000664_G_scaffold31141_1_pt1 | contig 31997 bp, 37 predicted proteins | sample TARA_R100000664 | Tara Oceans TARA_R100000664 (sample SAMEA2622705) | marine metagenome | biome: marine biome (ENVO:00000447); feature: deep chlorophyll maximum layer (ENVO:xxxxxxxx); material: "saline water (ENVO:00002010), including plankton (ENVO:xxxxxxxx)" | depth 115 m | reverse complement strand
AAAGGATAAAAATATGTACTATCAAGCAATCGTAGCATTTGAAACTGGGGTTATAGACAATAACGGTAACCCTAAAGTTAAAAAATTTAAATATATTGTAGAGTCGGAATCAGTTTATGAGGCCACTACAAGATTAACCAAATATCTTACTGAAGACACTAGAGATTCGGAAATCGTGTCATTAGTAAAAGCACCTTATGAAGATATATTACACCCAACATTAACACCACAATATTATCAATAATGATTGACAACATAAACAAACTCTTATTTTTAGACATAGAAACGGTGGGAGCTTATCCTTTCGCGGATGATTTACATTATGAAGATGAACAATTATATAATGTTTGGAAAGATAGTGGGTATGAATACTTTAAAAGACAATACCCAGAAGATGCTGAGTTGGGTCAGATTGCGATGTATAAAAAACGTGCTGGTCTTTTAGCAGAGTTTGGTAAAATAATTTGTATATCAGTCGGTTTTGTTTTAGAAAACGGAGATATTAAGTTGGATAGTTTTACGGGTACTGAAAAAGAAATTTTAACTAAATGTTCTGACCTTTTAAAAAGAGTGGATAAGTTAGGTTTTTTAATTTGTGGACATAACATAAAAAACTTTGATTTACCCTATATCGCTAAAAGAATGGTGGTAAATAATATTAAGGTCCCAACAATTATTCCCAACTATAAAATTAAACCGTGGGAGTCTAGGGTTTTAGATACTAAAGAAATATGGAACTTTAATTCATATAGAGGATTGTCGTCTCTAGAATTAGTGTGTGCAGTTTTAAAAGTACCTAATCCTAAAGATAATGAAGTTAACGGAGCAAACCTCCACTCTTTTTACTGGAATGGAGGTAATGATAATATGGAAGATAAAATGAAAAAAATTAAAAAATATTGTGAAGAAGATGTTAAGTCTTTAATAAAATTTGTACAAAAAATAAATAACGGACAATGAAAGATATGATTAATAAACTAAAAGACTTAAGAAATGTTGCTCAAACTCTAAAGTCATTAGATAGAGAAAATCCTGACCCTCAAGTAATTCAAAAAACGTTAGAGGAAAGTTTAGGTGTAAAAATAAGTGATTTAGAAAATCTAGATGTATCTCCTGGATTTGATGAGAAAAAATCTGAATTAAAAGTAAAATTTGTTAATAGAAGTTCTCATCCAGACCCTAAATACGTTTTTAAAGGTGATAGTGGTTTTGACTTTAGAGCCTCAATCCCTGAAGATATTATGGTTATAAAACCTGGTAAAAGAAAATTAGTACCTACCGGTAATTATTTTGAAGTGCCTTATGGCTATGAATTACAAGTTAGACCTAAAAGTGGTTTAGCTTTAAAACACGGTATAACTGTGTTAAATACTCCTGGTACTGTAGACAGTAACTATAGGGGTGAAGTAAAAGTTATTTTAATAAATTTAGGTGACGAACCTTTTACTATTAATGATGGAGATAGAATTGCACAAGGGGTATTATGTCCTATATTAAATAAAGACTGGTCTACATTAACTAAAGTAGATTCTCTATCTGATTCAGATAGACAATCTGGTGGCTTTGGAAGTACAGGAATAAAATAAAATATTATGCAATCAAGAACCATACTAGTTACAGGAGGAGCAGGATTTATTGGGAGTCATTTAGTAAAATTACTAGTTAACAAGTACCCACAATATGATGTACACGTATTAGATAGTTTAACCTACGCTGGAAACTTACATAATTTAGAAGAAGTGATGGACCAAATTACATTTCACAAATACGATATTAGTGAAATTAGATTTATAGAAAAATTATTCCAACTACACCCTTTTGACGGAATATTTCATTTAGCAGCAGAAACTCATGTAGATAATTCTATAAAAAATCCTAATGTTTTTGTAAATACAAATGTGATGGGTACACTAAATCTTATAAATTTAGCTTTAGAGTATAGTTGTAGATTTTTACAAGTTTCTACTGATGAAGTTTATGGTAGTTTAAATCTAGATGAAGAAACTCATTTTTATGAATTTACGTGTTATAACCCTAACTCTCCTTACGCAGCATCAAAGGCCGCTGCAGACTTACTAATTCTTTCCTATTTTAACACCTATAATTTAAATTGTAACATTACTAATTGTTCTAATAACTTTGGTACACACCAACACGACGAAAAACTAATACCGACCATAGTTAAGTGTTTAACACAAAATAAACCTATTCCAATTTATGGTGACGGACTTAATGTTAGAGATTGGTTGGCAGTTGATGACCATGTAAACGCGTTAGATTTAATTTTCCATAATGGTAAAGCGGGTGAAAAATATAATATTGGAACGCATAACGAAATTTCTAATATTGATTTGGTTAAATTAATATGTAGGATGTACGATTCAATAAAAAATAAAGAAGGTGGTGACTCTAATAGGTTATTATCTTTTGTTGACGATAGAGAAGGACATGATAGAAGATACGCGATAAACGCTGACAAAATAAAAAATAAACTTAGGTGGAAACCTACAAAAGTTTTTAGTGAAGAATTACTTAAAACTGTTAAATTTTATATAAAAAAATATGAGTCTAACGATAGCATTTAGTACTAGAGCAATTAAAAGTTCTTTTATAGACCACATTAAAAAAACTTGTGGTGTAAGGGACGTAGAAATTTTACCCTTTGAGAATCCCAACGGAGTTTCATTAACTGAGATATACAACAAAGCTTTAAATAAAGCTTCTAATGATGTGGTTGTTTTAACTCATGATGACCTTACTTTTACTAGTAAGGGTTGGGGTAGAAAATTACTTGAAAGGTACTCAGAATCCACCTATGGGATTTTGGGGGTCGCTGGTACTACTCATATGGAATCTACTGGTAGATGGTGGCAAGACACTACTAAAATGGTTGGTAGAGTTAGTCATTCTCACGAAGGCAAAACTTGGGTTAACGCCTATAGTAGTACTTTTCCTAAACAAATATTAAGAGTATGTTGTTTAGATGGTGTATTTTTTTCTTGTCATAAAAAAAGAATTGTGAATAATTTTGATGAAAATATTAAAGGATTTCATTTTTATGATGTAGATTTTTGTTTTGGTAATCATTTAAAAGGTGTAGAATTAGGAGTTATCTTCGATGTTAAGATAACACACAAATCTATAGGTAAGACCAACGATGAATGGGAAGATAATCGCAAACAGTTTGTTGCAAAGTATTCTATGGATGAAAATAATAATCCGATATTACCACATCACATTAAACCGGATATAAAATTTATACCAGTTAATAAAACATTTAAAGATTTACCCAAAGTAGAAATTATTATCCCTAATAAAAATAATTTTAAACTTTTAAAGGGGTGCATAAATTCTATTATTAATAAATCCAACTATTCAAATTATACTATAACAGTTGCTGACACAGGAAGTGAACCTAAAAAACTTAAAAAAATAAGAAAATACTGTGAAAAAAATAATGTTAAATTAGTGGAGTTTGAGTTTTATCATTTTGCTGGAACCAATAATGATGTCGTTAGAGACCATTGTGATGCGGATACTGAACTTTTATTATTTTGTAATAATGATATAGAATTAGTAAATGACGCAATAAGTGAAATGGTTAGTCTTTACGTAAAAAATAAAAAAAGTTGTGGTACAGTAGGAGCAAGACTACATTTTGGTGACCATACAATCCAACACGCTGGGATAATGTTATTTGGTAAGCCACAAAAAACAGGTCAAATGCAGATTGGGCTTTCACACAGTGGATTTCGTACTTCTTATAGTTATCCTATCAATAATCAAATAGGGACTTTAGGTAATACTGGTGCTTTTCTTCTTATTAAAAAAGATTTATTCGAAGAGATAGGAATGTTTAATGAATCATACCTAGATTGTCTAGAAGACGTAGAATTAAATATGCAATGTATTATGAAGGGTAAAAAAAATATGTTCGCTGGAAATGCTGTTGCTTATCACTTTGAGAGTAGAACTAGAAAATCAGATGGAGCAATTAAACCAGAAGATTTCAATACTTTAATGAAGTATGTGAATGAACATAATAAACAGTTAATAAGATATATAAAAATAATACAATAATGAAAATAGGTGTCTCATATAATGTATTTGATGGAGAAGAGTTATTAGAGGGTTCTATACTTTGTATACGACCACATGTCGACTTTATCTCGGTAGTCTATCAAAAAAAATCTAATTTTGGTAACGATTGTGACCCAGAACTAACAAATTTATTAAAATCACTCCAAACAAAAGGTTTAATAGATGAGTTGTTTGAATATAAACCTCAAGTGAATAGAGGAGGACATTTTAATGAAGTAATGAAAAGAAATTTAGGTGTTTTCTTATCAGAGGGAGCAAAATGTACCCATCATATGTCAATGGATACGGATGAGTATTATGATGAAGAACAATTTAAATTTTTATGTAAAACTATGGAAGAAGGAGATTACGATTCTTCCGCGTGTCAATTAATCACCTATTACAAAGACTCCACTTATAGGTTAGAACCAATGGAAGATTATTATGTGTCTTTAATTTATAAATTAAAAAGAGGTAAAACTTTTATTGCTGGACAACCTTTTCCTGTATTAGTAGACCCTACCCGAAGAATGGAACCTGGTAATTGTAAAATATTTACTCGGGAAGAATTAGAAATGCATCACTTAAGTTATGTAAGAAAAAATATTAAAACTAAACTAACCAACTCTTCCGCAAGTCCTAATTTTAAAAGTATAGATAAAATAGCAGATTATTTTAATAACTGGAAGTATGGGAAACAAGCTTTAATGGGTGGTGCTCCGGATAAATTTTATGATATAGTAAAAGTAGAAGATAAATTTAAAATAAAATTATGAGACTAGACCACATTGCATATAGAGTAAAAAATAGACACAAAACTGCTAAATTTTTTGAGGATACTTTAGGGTACACAATAGCGGATGAATTTAAGGTGGAGTTTAAAGATGGTACTAAAGCAGACTGTTTAGCTTTAACACCGCCAGAAAAAAGAAGTAAAAATATTAATGATTGGAGTATGAATATTAATCCAGGATTACTTTCATTCCCACCAAAAAAAGGTTATACTTTACACGCACCACCAGAAATTTTTGTAAGTGACGGACCTTTAGGTTCAATAGTTGGTGATTGGGTTGAGGAACGTGGTAAAGTGGGTGGTGTTCACCATCTTGCTTATCAAGTAGAAGATGTGGAAAAAACTATGGCCGAGTGGAAAGAAAAAGGATACGCGGAATTTTTAATGGAAGAACCGTTATTCTGTAAAGAAACTAAACTCACACAAATCTTTTCTAAACCGTCACAACTTACAGGTGTAATCTATGAACTTATTAAAAGAGAAGATGGTAAAGGATTTTGTGAAAAAAATGTAGAACAATTAATGGAAAGTAGCCGATGAAAACAATAGTAACAGTAACAGGTATTAGACCAGACTTTATTAGAATGTCTGAAATTTTTAAAAAATTAGATAAAGAATTTAATCATATCTTAATACACACAGGACAACATTATGATGATTTACTTTCCGGTGTATTTTTTGATGAACTAAAAATAAGAAAACCGGACCATAATTTAGCTATAGGTGGTCCAGGAAAAGAACATTTTCACCAGACCGCTGACCTTTCAGTAAGTCTTATTGAGTTATTTAGAAATAAAAAAATTGACCCATCTATAGTATTATTCTTAGGTGACTCAAATTCAGTAGTTTCTGCAGTTTCTCTAAAAAAAGAAGGTTACAAGGTGGGACATATAGAAGCGGGAATGAGGTCAGGTGACAAAAGAATGTTAGAAGAAATAAACAGAATGGTATGTGATACTTGTAGTGATTTACTATTTGTTTATCATGAAAACTATAGAAAAAAATTAGAAAAAGAAAATATTGTAGAGGGGGTACATGTCGTAGGGAACACCATTGTAGAAGTGGCAAAAAAATTAATTAAAAATAATAAAAACTTTCAGACCACCCCAACCAATAACCACATAATCCTAGATGTTCATCGTCCAGAAAATTTTAACTACTCACACAGATTAAAAAATATAATTGAGTTTACCAAATGGATAAGTGCTGTTTACCGATTACCGGTTATTATGTTAGAATTTGGTAGAACTAAAAATAAAATAGAGGAGTTTGGAATAGATTTAGGTGATATAGAAGTAGTTCCCTTAATGTCATATAAAAAATATATGAATTCAGTTTATAATTCTAAATTTATTATTTCTGACTCTGGAACCGCTCAAGAAGAACCTGCTCTTTTAGGTACTCCAGTATTAGTCCCTAGAGGTTATACAGAAAGACCTGAATCCGTAGAAGATAATTGTTCTATGATGATTGATATGGAAGAGTCATGGTCTGAAGACTGGTATGATAGTCTAAAATGGTTACAATATGAAAGTAAAAAAATGGATAGTTCTTGGCTCGGTAACGGAATGACTTCTACTAAAATAATAGAAATATTGAAAAATAGTTTATAATGAAAAAACTTTCTGTAGTTACAGCATATTATAATAGAAAAGAATTGTTTATTAGAACTTTAAATACAATAAACAAATCTAAATATGCAAAAGAAATAGAAGTTATAGTTGTAGATGACGGTTCACGTGAAGAGGAAAGAGTCGAGGATTTAGTTGGTAAATTTAATTTTGATTTTAAAGTTATACGACTTGAACCTGAAAATAAATGGTATTACAACCCTTCTGTACCTTTTAACATAGGAATTAAAGCCGCAACTGGTAAATTAACTATGTTACAAAATCCTGAGTGTTTACACGTTGGAGATTTAGTTGGTACTGCGATAGATAATATAAAACCTAACGATTATTTTTCTTTTGGTTGTTATTCATTAACAGAGGAAGTAACTGAAAGATTTGGCACTATAAACTTTAATTCGGATAAATGGTTAGAAAAAATTAACTTGTGTATAGGCCCTATTAAACAAGGTCCTGTAGATTGTGATGGGTGTGATGGTTGGTATAACCATACTAGGTTTAGACCTGTAGCCTATCACTTTTGTTCTGTTATCCCCACCAACCACATACAAGAAATGGGAGGTTTTGATGAGAGATATGCCAAAGGTATAGCTTTTGATGATAACGAAATTTTACTCCGTATTAGAAGAAAAGGGTTAACTGTCAACATAGTAGACAATCCTTTTGTTGTACACCAACATCACTATAGTGAATTCAACTGGGAAGGAGTCACAAATACCCAGGAATTACTAGATAAAAATAAAAAACTTTTTAACGAAGTTACTTTAAAAGAAACTAGTTGGAAAATTGTTAACTAAACATTTAAAAGATAGTTTAGTTTATTATAATTAAATAAAAAATATATGAAAATAATAGCTTTTACACAATTAAGAAATGAATTATCAAAAGGTAATTTAGAAAATTGGTTCAAGTGCACAGAACCTTGTGATTACCGATATATATTCGACCAAAATTCCGATGATGGAAGTAAAGAATATTATAAAAAGTTTGATAATACTGTGGTTATAGAATCACCAACCAATAGATTTAAGGAAGAATTAATTTGTAAACAAGAATTGATGAACAAATTAATATCTGAACATCCCGATGTTGATTGGGTTTTATGGTTAGATGGAGATTTATTACTAGACGGTAGGTTATTGGAAAATAATGGTAGAAACTTAAGAGCCTTATGTGATGCGGGTATGCAACAAGGTGTAGAAGCTTTTATGTTTGGTCATTATAATTTATGGAGAAGTGATATACATTACCGGTTAGATGAGGGGTATCATGGACTGCATGGTCACTGGTGTCCTTTATGGAGAAATAATGGTAGATTAATATTTGACCAAAGTCCTGGTTTGCATAAACCACAATATCCTTTAACATTTAGGAGAGTAGCAAATTCAGGGTTTAATGTAATACATAGAGGGTTTGCGACTGATAATCAAATAACTGAAAAATACGATGTTTATAAAGGATTTGGTCAAAAAGGCTGGGACCTTGACAGGTTATTAGACGAAAAAACATTAGATGTTGCCCCACTAGAAGAAGGTATTCTTCCTTCATGGTTTAACAAAACAGATGTTGTAGACCCTAGAGAAAAAAAGAAGATAATCGAAATTTATGAAGAAAAAAAGAAAACAAATGAGTAAAAAAAGAGCTTTAGTAACAGGAATCAGTGGAATGGACGGAAGCCATTTAGCAGATTTTTTACTAGAAAAAGGATATGAGGTTTTTGGTGTAGAACGTAGAGCTTCAACTAAAAATATAAGAAATACATCACATCTTTTAGATAAGGTTAATTTTATAATGGGTGATTTATCAGACCAAAACTCACTCCTTAGATGTTTAAATGAAGCACAACCGGATGAAGTATATAATTTGGCTGCTCAATCATTTGTTGCGGAAAGTTGGAATACTCCGGAACAAACTAGTGAAATTACTGGGTTAGGGGTATTAAGAATGTTGGAGGCTATTAGGATGTATGGTAAAGAATTAAAGTTTTATCAAGCTAGTAGTTCTGAAATGTTTGGTAGGATGTCTGAAAATCCGGCGAACGAAAAAACCCCATTCTACCCAAGAAGTCCCTATGGTGTTTCCAAATTATATGGGCACTGGATAACAAAAAACTACAGAGAATCATATGATATGTTTAATTGTAGTGGAATCCTATTTAACCACGAAAGTGAAAGAAGAGGACATGAATTTGTAACTAGAAAAATTACCGATGGAGTAGCAAAAATTAAATTAGGTTTAGCGGATGACATTACATTAGGAAATTTAGATGCTTTACGTGATTGGGGTTACGCTCCTGATTATGTGGAAGCTATGTGGTTAATGATGCAACAAGACACTCCTGATGATTATGTTATCGCTACTGGAGAATCGTACTCTGTAAGAGATTTTCTTACTGAAGCTTTTAAACACATAGGTATAACTGATTGGTCTAAATATGTTAAACAAGACCCTAGATTTATGAGACCTGCTGAAGTAGATTATTTAAAAGGAGACGCTACAAAAGCAGAGAATGAATTGGGTTGGAGAAGAAAAACTAGTTTTCCAGCTTTAGTAGCTAAAATGGTAGATAACGATGTAAATCTTTTAAAATGAAAATAAATATTGTAACAGTAACTAGTGGATGGATTCTTCAGAAAATTTCTGAAAGAACTGCCAAAGCTTGTAATGAAAAAATAGACGGATACACTATGACCGTATCACATGAAGCTGACCCCGATGCTGACGCTAACTACTATGCTGATTTACAAAATTGTTACCATGGTCAAAAAACTAAATTAGATGTAGCATATTTTACTCACGCGGACAGAAATAGTATTCAATGGTTACGTCATTTATTATCCACAACTAAATCTTTTGAAAATCTAGATGGGATTGTTAGTATGAATGGTAGGTATACTGACATGTTAAAGTCTATGGGTTGGCCTGCAGATAAAATAGAAACTATTACACCTGGAGAACCTAGAGACATGTTTCCACTTAAAAAATTAACTATAGGAGTTGTTTCAAGAGGAGGATATCCTGGATATGGACAACAATTTATGGAAGCAATGGTATCTTCTTATGATTTTAAAAACTTTAAGTTAAGATTTTTGGGTGATGGGTGGAATGCTTTAAAACCTATCGCTGACCAAAAAAATATAGACTTAGAACTTACCACAGATGCTGATTATAGTGTCTATCCAAAATTTTACCAAGATATAGACTATCTTCTTATTCCTGGATTATGGACAGCGGGTCCAATATCCTTTCAAGAATCTTTAAGTACGGGAACACCAGTTATTTCTGCTAATGTAGGATTTGCAGGTTATGAATTAGAACCTGATTATATATTTCCTCCTAATGATGTAAATGAATTATCTAAAATTTTAGATAAAATACAAGAACCATTATTAAAAAGAAGAGCACAAGTAGAGAATATGACTTGGGAGGGATACGCAAGAGATTTAATAAATTTTATAAATAAAATAAAAAAATGATTTATTTAACTAACGATACAATAGATAATAAAGATGTAGATTCTTTAATAGAGTGGTTAAAAACTTACCCACGATTAACCAAAGGACCTCTAACTAAAGAGTTTGAGGAAAAATGGTCAAGATGGTTGGGAACCAAATATTCAGTATACTGTAATTCGGGTTCTTCTGCAAATCTTCTTATGTTGTACGCTTTAATTCGTGCACAAAAACTTAAAAATAAAAAAATTGTAATTCCGGGTCTTTGTTGGGCTACGGATTTAGCACCTGCTTTACAACTAGAATATGAACCAATCCTATGTGATGTGTCTCTAAATACTTTATCAGCAGACGTTACAGAATTAGAAAACATTTTTATTGAACATAATCCAGCGGTTTTCTTATGTGTGTCCATATTAGGGTTTTCTCCTGATTTAAAAGAAATAAAAAGATTATGTGAAAAATACGATGTGATTTTACTAGAAGATAACTGTGAATCTTTAGGTACTGAGTTTGAAGGTTCTAAAATAGGTACTTTTGGATTAATGTCATCCTACTCAATGTACTTTGGACATCACATTTCCACAATAGAAGGTGGTATGGTATGTACAGACGATAAAGATATTTACGATATTTTATTAAGTATTCGAAGTCATGGTTGGGATAGAGATTGGGATAAAGCTAAACAAGAGGAGGTTAGGACAAAACATGGAATAACTGACTTTAATTCTCTTTATACTTTTTATCATCCAGGATTTAACCTTAGAGCTACCGATTTACAAGCTTATATAGGGTTGGGTCAATTAGATAAACTAGACTGGATTTGTAAAAAAAGAGAAGAAAACTTCCAAAAATTTCAAGAAGGCATACAAAATGATTTTTGGAAACCTCAACCACTGGATGATACTTTTACTTCTAGTTTTTGTTATCCAGTAATACACCCTAAAAGAAATGAGATTATTAAAGCAATTATGGAAAATGATATTGAAGTTAGACCTTTAGTATGTGGTACTATGGGTAACCAACCATTCTATGTAGAAAAATACGGTTCTCAAAAATTACCAAATTGTGACGTAATAGACCAATTAGGTCTTTATGTTCCTAATAACCCTAGTCTTACTGATGATGAAATTAATCTCATCATAAACACAATTAATAAAGCTATAAATTAATGAAATTTACATATTATACTATTATCGGCAAAGATTTAAATTTACTAATGGGGCACATTAATAATATCAAGTCTTATGCAGGGTTTGATAAATTAGAGTGTGAAAAAGAAATTATTGTAATTGTATACAGAAATAAAAAAATTCCTGAACACATCACTCAATCTATTCTTGACTATTGTAAAGAAAAAAATATAAAAACTGAAATTTATGATGAACCTGTTGAGACATTTATAGAAAACTTATATGCCTGTTGGAACTTAGGTTATGAAGTCGCAGATGATGGTTATGTTTTCAGAGGGGGGTCTGACCAAGTTTTTTCTAGAAATAGTTTTGTTGCTCTCTACGAAGAAGCTGAAAAATTTAGAAAACAAGGAAAAAATAAAGTAGTTTTACAGGCTAACACTATAGAAAACTCTACTCGTTTAAGACAGATTGGAGCTATTAGTAGACATTTTGCCCTAGATTTAGGGGCTACTTTTGAAGAATTTAACTATAATGGTTTTGAAGATTTTTGTAATAAAATTAATGTAGGTATAAAAGAAAGTTCTTTAACAATAGAAGATTGTTTAAGGTACTGGGGTAGACCTACTAAATTACAAACTAGTTTAGGTAATATAGATAGAACTGATGGTTGTTCTTGGTTAATGACTAGACAGGATTGGGTGGAGCACGGTCCTTTACCACACATTGAAAACTGGATAACAGGGGATGTGGTTATCCATGATAGAATGCAAACAGCTGGTTATGAAAACTATCTAGTTAAGGATTGTATAACTTACCATTTTGTAAGAGGAGAAAGTATAGATGTACAATAATGGAATTTACAATAACCTTTCCATGTAGAAATAGAGTTAAAATGGCAAATGAAGCTATTAAAACTTTTTTAGACAGTTGTGATTACCCTATACTCATTATAGATGATAATAGTGATAATCCAGATGACCAGTATTTGGATTCTCCTAGAGTGACAGTAGTGTATAATGAAGAGAAAAGTGGTTTGGTTAAAATGTGGAATCAAGCTCTTAGAATGATAGACACAGAATATGTTATTATAGGTTGTGATAAAATAAGAGTAACCCCAACAGATATAGAAAGAATAAAAAATAAATTAACACAAGGTTATGCGTGTGTTGCTTCTTATTTACTTGGTATTTTTGGTTTTAGTAAAGAATTAACAACTAGGATAGGTTTTTTTGATGAGGGATATGTTGTTAATGGTTTTGAAGATACTGATTGGATGAATAAACTTTTTGTGAATGATTTGGCTCTTTATGTTAGTAAAGAAACTAACTATTTGGATACCGGTACCAGTTGGGGACCTGCTAATGTTAGTAACCACCAATACTACATAACAAAATGGGATGAAGATTTTTCCAACAATCAAATTATACAATTAAAAGAAGATGTTAACTCTTTAGATAAATTAAAATTTAAAGATGTTTATGAAACAAAAACTTACCTTAACTGGGGGAGTAGTGATTTAAAAGCAGATAATATAAAAAATTATTTTACAAATAAAAAAGCAGTAAAAAATATTTCAAATGGAAATTTATAAAGTTAGAGAAAAATGTGCTGTATGTGATAATACAGATTTAAACACAATAATGGAATATGGAAAAGTTCCGTTAGCGGGAGATTTTCCTTCCGGTAAAGAATTATTAAATGATAGAAAATTTAATCTAAATGTACAATTTTGTGAAAAATGTGGATTATTGCAAACTGATAGTATTATAGATGCAGACGCATTATTTAAAGATTATAGATATATGTCTTCTATCGGTTTGAGTGGTCACTTTACTGATGTCGCAAAAATGATTAAAGAAAAGTTTAATCCTGGTAAAGTTTTAGAGATAGGTTCTAACGATGGAGTCTTATTAAAACCTTTAATGGATTTAGGTATAGATTGTGTAGGTGTAGAACCTGCAGTTAATATTTCACAAGTTGCTAAAGATAAAGGTTGTAAGGTAATAAATGATTACTTTAATGAAAAGGCTGTAAAAACATACGATTTAGAATCTAAATTTGATTTGGCTGTTTCTAATAATTGTTTTGCCCATATAGACGATATTAAATCTATTGTTAGAGGAGTTAAAAAAGCTCTAAAACCTGGTGGTAAATTTATGGTAGAAGTCCATTATATTAAAAATCTTATAGAACAATTACAATATGATAACATTTACCACGAACATCTTTACTATTACTCACTTAATTCTTTAAACAAATTATTTAGTAAATTTGACATGACTATAGTAGATTTTGAAGAAATTCCAATTCACGCTGGAAGTATTAGAGTAGTGGTTGAGAACAATAAACTTCCTTTTCCAAAACACGTTTTTAAAAGATTAAAAGAAGAAGGTGATTGGGGATTAACTTCTGCTGAGTGGTTAGAGAGTTTTGGTGATAATGTAAGAGACCATATCGCAACAATAAAGACGACTTTAGAAGAATTAAAATCTCAAGGACATAAAATTTGTGGATATGGAGCTTCAGGTAGAGCTAATATGATTTGTAATTTAGCGGGCATTACACCTCAGGTGGTGGATTATATTGTAGATGAATCCCCAGAACGTGCGGGTAGATTTATTGCGGGTACTCATGTCCCAATAGTAGAGAAAAATCATTTAGATGAGGATAAAGAAAAACCTACCTACATAATGATTTTTGCTTGGAATTTTTCTAAAATGATTATGGAAAAATTAAAAGGAAACGGTTATAAATATATCATTGCTTTTCCTACAATGAATATTGTGGAAAATTATGAGGAACTAGAAAATTTTACAAGTATATAGATGGATATAACAGCTTACATAATGGGGATATCCCCACCACAAAGACTTTTATGGTTAAAAAATACCATAGACTATATGGACTCTCAACAATTCCCATTTAAGAAAAAAATTGTGTCTATTGACCAAGTTGGGGGTGATACCGTACAATCAGATTTAGTTGAGTACTTTGAGAGTAAGGGGTGGGTGGTTTTAATTGATAATCACCAAAGTAGAGTATTAAGTATGAACAGAGCATTTGAAATGATAGACACTGACTTAATATTTTATAACGAAGATGATGTAATGGCAAAATTGCCTAAATATGAAGATGTAAAAAATGTATTTGAAAATAGAATAAATGGAAGGGAGTGTGGGATGTTATCTATGACATTAGGTGGCACACAATATGATGCCGCATCTGGTAATATAGGAGATTTAAGACATATGGAAGAAAACACTATTCTTGCAAACGAAGAATATAGAATTTTTCTTAGAATGGAACAATTTAAAAATACTTACTTTTTTGAATTTCCTGGTTTATTTGTAAAAACAGACTTATTTAAGGAGTGTCATTTTAATCCGTTACAAAAAGGTATTCAAATTGAACAATCTCTTAGTTTGACTTATTTAGCGAAAGGTTTTGAATCAAAATATTTTAAAGCGTCCCTATGTAAAAAAAATGCTTTACCTATACTTTTAGAAGATGGGTCAAAGGTAAACAGTCATTGTAGACTATTAACTAATTTAGACCCTGAACAAGGAAATAGTCCATTAGGTGGCGGTCATTGGTATTAAAAATGAAAAAAGTTTTAGAAGATAAGTTTGATTTAAAGTTTGATGGTAAGATAAATCCATTCAAATACTTCTTCGGACACGTTATTAATACAATTGAGACGGAAGATTCCTTAGAACAGTACGCTCAACACAATTTTAATGGAATGCATTCAATGTCAAATCCGGGTAAAGCTAGACATACCATTGGGTTACTTAATAAAGATTATAAAGGAAAAAAACATATTGACATAGGTGCGAGTAGAGGGGTTTTAGTTAAACTTCTACAGGATGAGGGATATGAAAGTTATGGTTTAGATGGATGTAGATATGGAATAGATAAAGAAGGGGGGTTAGATGTCTCTATGGAAAATTATGTGGTGTGTGACATAACTAAATTTGATTTTAGTGTATTAGATTTAAAAAAATATTTTGATGTGTCCACTGCTTTTGAAATTACAGAACATATACATGAAAAAGATATTAAAACTTTTTACGATAATGTTTCTTACATTTCTAAAGAACACATATGTTCTATCCACACGGGTGGCGTAGACTCAACTATGGGGCATGACACTAATCACCATAATGTTAAATCAACTGCTTGGTGGTTAGAGTTTTTATCTCAGTATGGGACAGTAGAGTTAGTTCCAGAGTTTAATAAACCTATACCAGCAGATATTAAAATTTCGGAAGGTACACAATCAACTGAAGAACGTATTATGAAAACTTATAGGGATTTACTCGCAAAACATGGAATACCTGAAATGGCAGCTGGACAAGTTATGATGGGAGCTGGTGTATGGGGTGAATCAGAATTTGTTAAAGTAGTATTTAAATAAATAAAATTAAATTATATAAAAATGAAAATAGGAATTATAGGTGTAGGAATTATAGGGGGAGCTTGTAAATATGGATTTGAGAAATTAGGTCATCAAGTAATCTGTCATGATATTCTACTAAAAACTAAAATAGAAGACGTTTTAGATTGTAAGGTGGTATATGTATGTGTTCCCACACCATCTACCCCAGAAGGTGCTTGTGACACGTCTATTGTTGAAGATGTAATCCATGAATTAAATCAACATGGATATGCGGGAATAGTCGCGATAAAATCTACAGTAAAACCTACAACGACAGAAAAAATGATAAAAGAAACTGGAATGGAAATATGTTTTGTACCAGAATTTTTAAGAGAAAGATGTGCTATAACAGACTTTACTGAAAACCATGATTTACTTGCTGTAGGTACTCACTCATCAATTGTATTTAATATTATAAAGGCGTGTCATGGTAATTACCCTATAAATTATGCACAACTTAAACCTACAGAAGCAGAATTATTGAAGTATTATTCAAATGTAATAAACGCTCTAAAAGTAGTTTTTGCAAATGAAATGTATGAAATATGTAAGGTAGTAGATGCTGATTATACTAAAATAAAAGAAACTTTTATTAAACGTGGAACTACTAAAGATTTATATCTAGATGTAAATGATAATTTTAGGGGTTACGCGGGGATGTGTTTACCTAAAGACACAAGAGCTTTAGATTCTTTTGTTAAAGAACTAGGCTTAGATTTAAAACTTTTCGAAGTAATGGAAAGTGAGAATGATAAATTTAAAAAAACCGTTTTTGACGGTATGAGACTTTAAAAATTATGAAAATTTTATTAACAGGAAGCCAAGGATTTATTGGCAGTTACATTTGTAACGAATTATTAAATAATGGACACACCGTTGTAGGAATAGATAACTACTCAAAATACGGTTATGTGAGAAGACCACACGATAAACATGAAAATTTTAAACTATACGAAATAGATGTTTTAGATGACGAATTTCAAAAAGTATTAGACTTTGAAAAACCAAATCAAATTATTGCTGGAGCAGCTATGATTGGTGGGATTTCATATTTCCATAAATTTGCTTACGATTTATTAGCCACTAATGAAAGGATTCTCGCACAAACTTTTGACGGTGCAATAAGAGGTTATCAAAACGGATGGTTAGAAAGAATAGTAGTTCTATCTAGCTCAATGGTATTTGAGGAAACTGAGATTTACCCAACACCAGAAGACGAGGTAACTAAATGTCCTCCACCTTCATCGACGTACGGATTTCAAAAACTTGCTGTAGAGTATTTTGCGAAAGGAGCTCAGGAACAATATAATTTACCATACACTATAATTAGACCTTTTAATTGTGTTGGTGTGGGTGAGGAAGATTCTATTACGGAACACGAAGTTACTAGTGGTAATATAAAATTAATGATGTCTCATGTTTTACCTGATTTAATAAATAAAATATTAAAAGGCCAAGACCCTTTACATATTTTAGGTTGTGGTGACCAAGTAAGATGTTATACTAATGGAAAAGATTTAGCTAGAGGAATTAGAGTGGCAATGGAATCAGAAAAAGCTATAAATAATGATTTTAATATTTCTACTCCACAGGCTACTACTGTGTTAGAACTCGCCAGAGTTATTTGGTCTATATTAAAACCTGACACAGAATTTAATTACACTTGTGAAACCGGTTATAAGTATGACGTTCAAAAAAGAGTACCTGACACTACAAAAGCAAAAGAAGTTTTGGGATTTGAAGCTGAGGTTGGTCTCGAGGAATCTGTAAAAGAGGTTATAGATTATATGGTAAAAAAAGAAAAAGTTTAAAATGAATAAAGATTATACACTTATATGGTCATTTAGAAATAGATATGAACTTTTAGAACGTTCTATTTTAAGTGCACATAAAACTTGTCCTAAATGGGTTAATTTTTGTTTAGTAGACGCAGATTCTTCAGAAGAAACTATAAAATCATTAAGAAGTTTATTAAACACTATAGAAGGAAGAAAGATTAGAGTATGCGAATCATCCTATAGAAGTAGTTTAGCGGAAGCGTGGAATTTAGGTATGATGTTAGCTTCTACTCGTTATGTGATTTTTGCAAGTTCTGATATAGAATTTTTAAGAGAAGAATGGTTTACCGAACTGTATAGAAATGTTGGTGAGGGTATGGAATATGTTATGTTAGAAAACCATTCAGTTTTTGCTCTGGATAAAAATGTTATACCTAAAATGGGGTGGTTCGATGAAAAGTTTAAAATTGGTCCTCATTTTGATACTGATTTTATGGTAAGAGGGTCAGAGCATGGAGTAAAAATGAGAGTTCTTTACCCACAAGAAGTTTTATATAGTCATAATGCTTCCGAAGAGGACTCTACACAATCACACCAAGATATAGACGTTAAAGAAAGACAAAAAATGGATTTGCCTGATAGATTACCTATGAACGACCCATTTAATGAAAATTATTTTAAAGAAAAGTGGATGTCTGCATGGAACGGCTGGTCAGAAGGAGTTCATCCTCCTAATCACATAAGTCAAGCTAAAAGAATGATGGAAGAAACTGACCCACATCCCTTATATACCAAAAAGTATCAGTATTAGGAACATTTACTAATTTATAAAAATTAGATATTATTTTAAAAAAAAAGACATGATAGGAACAGAATTAGACAAATACATTCAACAAAAAGTAAAAGAAGTTTTAGATAACACTAAATTTCCAGAATATGATAATATTCATAGTGATACATTTTCCGAATTAATTGATAAATTAATAATAGTTCATATTAGATTGTGGTATTTAGAAGACGCTACTAACGCAGAGACTGACCCCAATAAAATAGCAGAACTAAAAAGAAAGGCGGATATTACTTTTAAAGAAAAACGTCCTATGCTAGTAAAGTCATTAGATAAAATGATTGTAAATTTATGTAATGGCAAATTTAACCCAACAGTAGAAAATCCTAAATTATATAAAGGATATAAAGAAGAAAATGACACTAAGTAAAGATTCAAAAATATACGTTGCGGGACATAATGGTTTTCTTGGTAGTCGTTTAAATAAAAGACTTGTAGAGGATGGTTATAGTAATGTTTATACTTTTAATCGTGAAGAGTTAAATTTAAAAAGTCAATCTAAAACTTTAAAAATATTTAAAAAACATAATTTTGACTTTGTGTTTATGTGTGCCGCAAAATGTGGAGGCTTACAAGCTAATTTAGACGACCCTTATGGTCACTTGATAGATAATTTAGAAATACAAAGTAGTTTAATAGAAGCCTCTATAAAAACAAAAGTTAAAAAAGTTGTTTTTATTGGTTCTAACTGTATTTACCCTAAAAATGCTGAACAACCTTTTAAAGAAGAGTGTGTTTTAGAATCCCCTGTAGAACCAACAAACGAAGGTTATTCTTTAGCTAAAATTGCTGGACTTAAATTATGTGAATACGCTAATAAACTATATGGTAAACAACACAATAAAGATTTACACTTAACTAAATTTATTTCTTTAATTCCGTGTAATCTTTATGGTCCTCATGATGATTTTGATTTACATAATTCTCATGTTATGGCAGCTTTAGTTAGAAAATTTGTAGAAGCTACACAAAACACATCTCCACATGTAGAATTATGGGGAAATGGAAATACACGTAGAGAATTTTTATATATAGATGATTTAGTAGATGCAATGATTTGGTCGGTAAATAATTTAGACTGTACTGAAAAATTTTTAAACGTTGGGAGTGGTCTAGATGTGGACATTTTAAAAATTGCTAATATTATTAAAGAAGTATGTGAGTACAAAGGTACAATAGAGTGTGACACTACTAAACCTATGGGGATGCATAGAAAATGTTTAGATGTCAGTAAAATAAATAAACTGGGATGGAAGGCTAAAACCGACCTACACCAAGGAATAAAAAATACCGTAGAGTATTATAAAAAAATTATTAATAATGAAATTAAGTGATAATATAGAGAGTGTAATTTTAAATTCTATAGAAAATTATGACCAAACTTATAATTTAGGAAACCCTTTTGAAGAATTACTTTCAATGGGAGAGTTAGTAGATAGGTTAGCAATTGTTAATTTTAAATTATATAAATTAAAAGATGAGGTTATGTTAAACCCAGAGGATGAAGAGTTTAAGTCTTGGGCTTCTGTGGAAGATGTAAAGTTAGTTAGAGAAAGAGCTAGACTTAAAAAATGTATAGATGAAAAAGTAGTATCTATGTTTACAAGATATAAAAGTGGGGATTCCAGTGCGGGATTTAACCCTGAAGTAAAAAAATATGGAAATGAATAAAAAAGTATTAGTAGTTGGTGGTTCTGGTTATATAGGAGGACTTACAACAGATAAATTAATTAAAAAAGGATTCGAGGTAACTGTATATGATAATTTATTATATGAAAATCGTTATTTAAAGGATATAAATTTTATACATGGTGACCTTAGAGATACAAAAAAATTAGCTAAAGTTTCTGAAGATTTTGATGTGGTAGTTTTAATGGCAGCTTTGGTTGGTGACCCAGCATGTAGTGTAGACCAGGAATTAACTGAAGAAATAAATTATGAAGCTATTAAAAATGCTTGTAAACGTATTCCTCGTGATAAACATATAGTTTTTATGTCCACTTGTTCGGTTTATGGAGCTCAGGATGGTATGTTAGATGAAAATAGTGAAACTAATCCTTTATCTTCTTATGCAAGTACTAAACTTAAATCAGAAAAATATGTTCTAGAAAGAGGTGGAACTATTTTTAGATTAGGTACGGTATTTGGTCTTGGTGACACTTATAGTAGATTAAGAATGGATTTGGTTGTTAATGTACTTACCATGAGAGCTTTAAAATATGGAAAAATAACTATAAATGGTGGTGAACAATGGAGACCTATAATTGCAGTAATAGACATCGCTGAATACATTACCGAAGCTTGTGAAAAAGAATATGAAGGGGTGTACGTTCTTTCCAAAGAAAATGTTATCATAAAGGAATTGGGTGAAAGAGTTGCGAAACTTATCCCTAATACCGAAATAAACTATACGGAAATATCCTTCCAAGACGCGAGAAATTATAAGGTAGATAATACAAAATCGTTAGATACTTTTGATTATCAACCACAAATTACTGTAGAACACGAAGTAGAGAGAATGGTAAAAATGTTTGAAGAGTCTAGAATTAAAGACCCAGAAGATTTAGTATACCATAATGGGGGTTATTTAACCGAATTAAGAAAAACTAAAACTTTTTAAAAATGGAGGAACCAAAAATAATATCCGGAGGCTTAGCTGTTGATGATAGGGGAGTAGTATCTTTTATTAATGATTTTAACTTTAGTAATGTTAAAAGATTTTATCAAGTAGAAAACCATAGACAAGGTTTTATCAGAGCGTGGCATGGGCACAAAAAAGAAGGTAAGTATGTTTATGTTTGCCAAGGAAGTGCATTAGTAGGTGCTGTAAATATGGAAACAAATGAAATTAATAAATTTGTTATTAGTTCTAAGTCCCCTAAAATTTTATGGATACCTCCTGGATACGCTAATGGATTTAAAAATTTAGAAGAGAATACTAAAATTATTTTTTACTCAACTTCTACACTAGAAGAAAGTATGGGAGATGATATAAGATTTGAGTATGATAAATGGGATATTTGGAAAGAAGATTATAGGTAATATGAAAATATTTGTTTTAGGTTATGGAGGAATGTTAGGAAGGTATGTTTCCAAATACCTTTCCACAAAATATGATGTGGTAGAAGTGGGTAGAAGTGATTTTGACGCATCAGATATGTGTGGGGTAGGGTTCCCTCAATTTTTTACAGGAAAAGTAAAAAAAGGAGATGTGGTAATTAACTGCATAGGTACTATTAAACCTAGAGTAGATGAATTAGGTATAAAAAATGCACTTATAGTTAATTCTTTATTCCCACATACATTATCCACATATTGTGAACAATATGGGGTAGAGTTAATTCATCCTACTACCGATTGTGTATTTACGGGTAAAAAAGGACAATATACTGAAGTAGATGAACATGACGTAACTGATATTTATGGTAGAACTAAATCTCTAGGAGAACCTAAAAATTGTACATTAATTAGAACATCAATTATCGGAGAAGAATTAAAAACATCACGGTCACTCGTTGAGTGGATTAAATCTGAAAAAAATAATACCGTTTTTGGTTACACTAACCATAATTGGAACGGTGTCACTTGTTTACAATTTGCTAAAATTTGTCACGAACTTATAGAAAAAAATCTATTATGGAAAGGTTGTAAACACGTCTTTTCCCCTACCTCATATACCAAAAAAGAATTAGTAGAGTCTATAAGTAAACACTACGACCTTAACATTACCGTTACACCAAAAACCACAGAAGAAAAATGTGATAGAACTTTAAATACCGTATCTAATATTAAATCTTTAATTAGTATACCAGAACTAGAAGTTCAAATAGAGGAAATGAAAAATTTTAAATTATAAAATAATGGCAATAAAAAAATCTAATGTAGAAAAAACCCCACCTAAAGGAACGGTAAGATTTTCTATTACTTTATCAGGAGAACAAAAAAAAGCTAAAGCGGAAATTTTAACTCACCCATATAATTTTATTGTGGGTAAAGCTGGAAGTGGTAAAACCCTTTTGGCTGTTCAAGTAGCTTTAGATATGTTTTTTAAAAGAAAAATAAATAGTATAATAATTACTAGACCCACAGTTTCCACAGAAGATAATGGTTTTTTACCAGGTTCCGAAAGAGAAAAAATGGAACCATGGTTAGTACCTATTAGGTCAAATATGAGAAAGGTATATAATAAACCGATGATTTTAGAAAAAATGGAAAGAGAAGAATCTATTGAGTTGGTGTCTTTAGCACATTTTAGAGGTAGAACATTTGATAATGCAATAGTAATTGTAGATGAATTTCAAAATTTAACCAAAACTCAGTTATCTATGGCAATTGGTAGATTAGGTAAAGATTCTAAAATGATTTTCACTGGGGACTCTTATCAGATTGACTTAAAGGATAAAAATTATTCTGCTATTCATGATTTAGCCAAAATTCAAAATTCTGATTACGTATACAAAACTGTTTTGAAGGATAATCATCGACATGAATCTATAGATGAATTGTTAGAACTATTAAACGGATATTAAAAATGAAAAGAATTTCTATTAGTGTTACAGGTGTCCTTAGAGACGTTATTTCTAAATTAGTAAAATTAAATGAGTCTTATAACGAGTTTACTCCAGAAGATGGTATTCCAGATTTAGATTTAGTAAAACATCTTAATTTTAAAAATGAAGAAGAATTAATTAACTTTATGTATATAGATTGTCCATTACAATTATTTGGTTATGCAGGAGAAGTAGAAGAGGGTGATTCTTTTACCCACTTAAATGATTTTTATAAAAAATATAGAGATGAATATGAAATTGTTTTAGTGTCTGAAGAAATAGAAAAGTCTAAACCGGCTACTCTAGTTTTTTTAGCTAAACACGGTTGTCTTATTGATAAGATAGAATTTTATCCTCTACATAAATCTCATTTAGCTTGGGACAAAAGTGATGTATTTGTAACCGCTCAAGAAGAAATTATAAAACATAAAAAAGAAGGTAAGACTTCAATAAAATTTAAAAATGATTATAATAATAACATAACGAGTGATTATACAATAAACTCATTAAAAGATTTATCAGAAATTATAGATGAAAATAAATAAAAAACTATTTAATAATAGACTTAAAAGTTTACAATTAGATTGTTGTGGAGCAAAAATGGTAGTTGATGTGGACCGTTTTTTGAGTTTGGTCACAATTAAAAGCATTGATAATAAATACGAGATAAATGCCCCCAAATACGAGATACTCAGACTAATGTTAGAAGTAGTGTTAAGTGAAAGTGGTGAAACTGATAGTAGTATGAGTTATTTAAATCTTGAAAAAATGGGATTTGATTTTAAATTAGCATTTAACACTCTTATTGAAAATAATATTTTAAAAGAAATAGATTAAAAAATGAATGACGCAGAAAAAATTAAAAATTTAGAGGAATCACTAAATTTGGTAAAAAAGAAAGAAAGTAAGATTTACTTCTTAACACAGGACACACAGGGTGTTCCTAAAGCTGCTGTGGCAGTTATCTATGAATATGTTAAAATTTTAACCGATGCTGGTTATAAAGCATTTATTTTACATGAAAAAGACAATTATAAATTTGAAGGTGATGAAAATAGTATGGGCTTATCAGATTGGTTAGGTGAAGAATATGCTAACTTACCTCACGCTTCTATCGAAGGTCAACAATTACAGGTTGGTCCTTCAGACTTTTTAATTGTACCAGAAATGTACGCACATGTTATGGAACAAACTGGAAATATGTTCTGTACTAAAATAGTGTTATGTCAAGCTTATGACTACATTTTTGAAATGTTACAACCAGGAGCAAGTTGGGTTAATTATGGATTTACCAGAGTTTTAACTACCTCACCTACATCGGGAGAATATATTAGAACAATGTTCCCGGGAGCTGAAATTTCAGTAATTCCTAACGCAATCCCTGAAAAATTTGGGAAAGAGGAAGGATTACAACCACCTATTATGTTAATACATACTAGAGAACCTAGAGACACTATGAAGATTGTAAAATCTTTCTACACTAAATACCCTCAATTTAGATGGATAACATTTAGAGATATGAGAGGAATGTCTACAGTTGACTTCGCTAATAATATGAAAGAAGCTTGTGGAGCAGTATGGGTAGATGATATTTCTGGATTTGGTACTTTCCCATTAGAATGTATGAAATCTGGTGTCCCAGTAATAGGTAAAATACCTAACTTAAAACCAGAATGGTTAGAAGAAGATAACGGATTTTGGACATATGACTTTAATTCTTTAGTAGATGTAATTAACGCCTACGTGAAGACATGGTTAGAAGATAGTGTACCAGAAACTCTATACGAAAAAATGGATTCTACTGTATCCAAATACACTAGTGAAACTCAAAGCGAAATGTTACTAGAATATTTTGATTCACTTTTTACAGAAAAAGCAGTAGACATAGAAAACGCTTTGAATAAATTTAAAGAAACAGAAGAACAAGACAATGAATAGTATTAGTGTAATCATACCAATTAATGAAATGACATCAAAATTAGAAGAGTATTTTGGTAAGGCTCTTAAGAGTATTGAAACTCAAAAAGTATCACCAGAAAAAGTGTATGTGGTACATACACCTGAGGTAAAAAACTTTTTAACTGATTATGATTTTGGTGAGTTAGAAGTTAACCTTATAGAAAATGAGGGTGATAGTCAGTTTACAGGACAAATCAATAAAGCAGTAGAAGAAATAGATACTGATTGGTTTACTGTACTGGAAGTAGACGATGAATTTTCTAATATTTGGTTAGATAATTTTAAAAAGTATGCAGAAGCATATGAAGATGTAGTATGTTTTCTACCTATAGTAGTAGATACAAATGAAAAAGGAGAATTTTTAAACTTTACAAATGAAGCTGTTTGGGCAATGAATTTTAGTGATAAAATGGGTTACCTAGATAATGGATGTTTATTAAAGTACCAAAATTTCCAAAGTAGTGGAATGGCATTTAAGAAAGTAGACTTTGAAGATATTGGAGGATTCAAACCATCAATGAAACTTACTTTCGTTTATGAATTTTTACTAAGAGCTACATATAACGATAAAAGAATTATGACTATCCCTAAAGTTGGTTATAAACACACCAACATGAGAGAAGGGTCACTTTTTTGGAATTATAGAAATAATGAAGAAGAAGTTATTGTACCAGATGAAGCAAAGTTTTGGATTGATACCGCTAAGAAAGAATATTTTTTCACATCTGATAGAGGTATAAAATATGAACCAAACGCTGAGTAGTTGTGGCTGGTAAGACAACATTTTATTTCGGTAGAGAACAAGAACATGCGGTTTGCATGTTCTTGACTGCTACCACTATGAATGAAAGAAATGATGTCTATCGTAAACATCTATATGCCCCTATTAATAAAATGATAGATAGTATTATTAGACGTTATAAACTCTACAGAAAAGGTTTAGAGTTTAGAGATATTCATGCTGATACTTTATCTTTTTTAATAACAAAAGCAGAAAAATTTAAACCTGAAAAAAATAAAAAAGCGTATTCTTACTTTGGTACAATTTGTAAAAACTATTTAATGGGTCAAATAATAAAAGACCAAAAACATACGAATCGTACTATATCCTATGAAGATATATCATCATCATTAGAAGAAAGGCCTGACCAGGTTTATTACATAGATACCGAGGAAAGAAACATTTACAAGTTTATTAATGTATTAGTAGATGAGATTGAAGAATTTATGTCGGTTACAAGTCTTAATGAAAACGAAACAAAGATTGGTGTTGCGTTAATAGAAGTATTTACTAACTATGATGAAATATTTTTACATGGAGAAGGTAACAAATTTAATAAAAATCTAATTTTACTTTCTTTACGTGAAATGACCAATTTATCAACTAAAGAGATTAGAAATTCCCTTAAAAAATATAAGGTTATTTATAAAGCTCTCACAAATCAATTTAAAGAGTAGTAAATTTTAGATTCAAATATTTATGAATATAAACATAATTTACTATGCCAAGACCAAAGAAAAAACAAATCACCTTTCAAAAAGAAAGTGTCCTTGCATTAATGCAAGAAGTATATAATGAATGTGTAGAACAACGTAACACAGCAATTAGAATTCAAAATAAGATGTTAGGTTTTATGCAAGGACCTGATGACTTACAACTTTTAGGCCCTGTAATTAAAGAACAACAAAAAATTATAGACTCTACTTTAGAGAAAAAAATACAGTTAGCCAAAATTCAAACTAATTTATTACAAAAACAATTGGGTGCAGACCAATCAAACTTTTCACTTAGTGAGGACGATAGAGAAATGCTCAATACCATGATTCAACAAGAGGAAGAAAATAAAAACGATAAACCATATAAGATATAATGGCAGAGGAAAGTAAACTAAATAATTTAGTTCAAGATACAAAGGACGCCAAAAAGAAAGGTCTTTCTAAATTACAAAATTTTCGTAATGTAATTAGAGCTAAAGAATCTTTAGCAAAAGATAAAGCCTTAAAAAATGTAATGGGTTCTATCGATTCCATCAATGAAAAAAGTAATAACTTAATAGAATATTTTTTAGATTTAATTAAAGTAGGTGGTGGAAATGAAAGTATAACCAGAATACGAAAAAAAGTAGTTAAAAAATTAGGTAAGTTTGAACCTGAGGTTAAAGAAATAGTTTTTGAAGAGTTAGTACAATTTTTAAATTGTGATTTAAACTTTGTTATTCCTTCCGCGGATGGAACTAATAATGCTCAATGTGTTACTAACGGTGGTGTTCTTACCCCCGACACTAATCTATTAAAAATACCAGTTAAGAGTATTGACCCTTTTGGAATGTTAAAAACAAGTCCTCTATCTAATGTGGGAAAAATGACTTATGAAAAAGATGGTTATACATTGGGTTCTTTTCCTTTTTCTGCCAATAAACAATTATACGGAAGATTAGAAAACGCTTCTATACAAGAGGATTATTTTGGGTTTAGTGGTAACCGACTTTTTACTTTAGAATTTGACGGCATAGACTCCTATTTGGTTAGACCTGTAGGTTTAGATAACACTTTTAACGATAATAATGTTTCTGATTTTAATTGTGGTGGTGGAGAAAATGATAGAAAGGTAACAGACTTTTTAAGGGATTATTATGATTCTGTTAAAATTTTTGAAAAACAAAACTTTTTAGGAATGGTCTTTGAGACATTAATGGGTTCACTAAGTGTACAAATAGGAAGGAGTGATAAAGAAATAGAGTTAGATAGTAAATTTGGAGAAATAATTAAACGTATTTTAGGGTTATGTGGAGATGATGATGATGGGTCAGATGGTGGTGAAATTAGTACTTCAGCAACAGGACATCTAACAGACACTTATGAAGGAGAAGACCAAGACTTTTTTAATTTTGGGCCACAAGATTTATTAAATCTAGAAGATGAAACTACCTTAAAAGTTAAAGGTTTAATAAGGTTTGCGAGTTGTGACAACATAGAAACAGGAATAAATTTAGACCAGTTAAATGAAGATGTAAGTGGAATCCTTTCAGAAAATAATCAAGGCATAATAGATATGAATATGAATCAAGCTATTGATAAAGCTGTAGAGAGTATGGGTGATGACACATTATCCCTCAATCTACCCAACATTAAAGCAGATTTTGACACTAACATATTAAAGGAGTTACCTAGAATTTTACTAGGTCTTATTTTAACACCAAAAACTTTACTCCCAATTGCTATTGCTCTTAAATCACAAGGTAATAGTTTTGATAATTCGGATATTATGGATTTGGTTAAGAAATTTTTTAGACTTATTAAAAAAATAGTAAGAAGGTTATTTAAATTTGTAATGGAAGTTTTATATGAAGAAATTAAAAGAATTATATTACAACTTATCGCACAAATTATGCAAGAAATAATTAAAGAAAAATACCTTAAACAGTTTGCTATTATACAAAATCTCCTTAATTTATTAATGTTAGCTTTACAACTGGTGGAAGACTTGGCTAACTGTAAATCAATACTTAATAGTCTATTACAACTATTAAGGTTACCTCCACCACCAGGAGGAATAAACATACCTAAACCGTTACTTTTTGCGACCGCTAGTAGACCAGGATTTAGTGATACTAGAGCATTTCAGAATGTTTTAGAAAATTTATCGGAAGCAGGATTTAATACCGCAGACCACGCTGATGGTTCACCTAATGCTTCCGTGGTTATGTTATATAATACCATAAAAGGGGTAGAAAAAGAAAGGAGTGAAAATAGTGTGGTTAAAATAGTGACCTACCCTCAAAACGTAAAAAGTCCACAAGGGCCAGGAGTAACGGAAAGTGGTACAGGGACAGGATTAATTGTGTAAAAATGAAAATAGAAAAATTAAAAGAAGTATTAGAAAACTATAGTACCGTATCAAATAAAGACTTATCGGAAGTTATGGTTTTTTTAAAAAGTAGATTTGAATTAACAAAAAAAAGTGTTTTAGAAATGACTCATCAATTGGATGAGTTGGAAAGAGATTATAATAAATTAAATGATGAACTTAAAAGAAGAATAACCCCTAATGGCTAGTATAAAATCAATATTATTCGGGGTTTGCATTAATAGTGACGACCCTTTACTTTCCGGTAGAATCAGAGCGGTTTTAGATGAAGATTATTCTGGTAATAATCCTTTTGATTATGACAACTCTATTTGTCAAAAAATAAGTCAAGAAAATAAGGATTTATATCCTAGAACAGAAGATGTATTTTGGAGTAAGGACGACCCCCATATTTGTCCACCTATACTTCCTTATTACATCAATGTTGTTCCAGAATCGAATGAAAATGTTAAAATTTTTATTTATGGGTCGGGGAACGTTAGTGAAAATAAAGAGTATATGGGTCCTTCAATCTCACAACCTCATAAACTTAAAGGAGAAGCTTTTGCCGATGGTAGAATGTGGACTTCTAAAGGAACTCAAGTTGCCTCATCTGACCCAATAACCGATTCTGATATTTCTGAAGGAACTTTCGCTTATCCAGGTTCTATAAGTATAAATGGAAGAAATAATAATGATATTGTTTTAGGAACAAGACAATTAGTTTTAAGAGCAGGTAAGTTTATAGAAAATACACAAAAACCTGAATTTCCAATATTTAATCCTCGTCAAACTTTACTACAGATTGATAATTTTGAAAAAGGGTTAGAATTAGTAGAAACTACACAGAAGGATACTAAAGTCGAGGTTGCGGATGTAAAATATTTAGTGGAGTATGATATAATAGATTTAGCTCCTGCGGACGACCTTTTTAATGGAAGTGTTACCCTCTTTAAGGTTGAGCCTCTTCCTGAAAAAGAAAAAATTACAACTGAAAATATGGGGTTAACTACTCCTGTATTTACTGTGTCTACACTTAAAGAAAGAGCTAGACTAAGTTTCTTCAACCAAAGTTTTTCCGGTGTTACTTCTCTTATTAATTCCTTTTTAGAAGAAGTAGATAACAGAAATGGTAAAAAACTTACTGACCCCCCTCACGAAGGTTTTTTAGGTAACGGTAATTTTATTAAAAACGGAGAATATATTAATATTTCTTCTGCAGCCCCAATGGACGAAGAAATTCTTTCTTTACATCCATTCTTTTTCCGTCCAAGTACTACTCTTAGAACACAAATGAATTCTAGTGATAGTCTAGTACCCAACAGTGCTACTGCAATTAACGCTACTAGAGTTAAAGAACAAATTAGACTTATTGGTGTTAATGGAGGACAGTACTGGGGACTTTCATGGTCTCGTAATGAAAAAAATGTTCCAACCAAACAAATAACTACTGTATTTGACAAAGAAAACACTCAAACTAAGACACAAGGAGTTATTACCATGTTAACTGATAAGATAGTTCTTTATTCACACGATACAAGGGTACCAAATAAAGAAAAAAGCATCCCTTTAGTGGATAATACCAACATTCCTTCCGCGAGAGAAAATTTAGGGATAGACCAAAAAACTTTAGTTAAAATAATTGAAAAAGAGACTGAACCTTTGGTGAGAGGTGACCAACTTAAAAAAGCTTTAGAAAGAATAGTAGATTTTTTAAAATATCATGAACATAAAGAAGCAGGGACTCCCACCGTTGACAAAACTCAACATGGTGGAAAGGAAACTTGGGAATCTTTAGAGACTATGTTAAAAGAATTTGATAAAACGGTGTTAAATAAAAATATAAGAATCAATTAGATATTTATTATTAAAAAGAACCTATGTCAGTACATAAATCATATTTTAAAAAGAATAATACGTTATTGTCTTACGACAACACTAATACAGCTAAAAATCCTGTAACAGAGATTTATTACGGTGGTGGTTCATCTCGTAGAGATTGTAGGTTTACTGGTTTAGTTACCGACGAATGTATTAACCCAGAGGGGGTAGCGGTAACAGGATTTACCTCTATAAGGGTAAATAATGATTTTAGTAGATTTATTTTTGATTTAGATATTACTGATTTACAATCTAAAGTGGATGACAAAACCATTATTACCTTAAATCATGGGTGTGACAATAGTAGTGCTACTCATAAATTAAGAATGACTAATACTTCTTTTTTTGATAAAGAATTGTTAAATACAATTACTGCAAAAAATAAAAGAAGAGCTAGTTCTTTTGATTTAATTTTATTTAAAGTACCTACAGGAAGTACGTGGAGTGAAGGTGTTGGTTATGATTATAGTGACATGACTAGTGATTTTGAAGGTTTAGAGGATAAATCTTTTTCTACGGTCCCTAGTAACTGGTATTCAGCTACCACTACCTCAGGATGGCCTTGTTTAGGAATTTATAATTATTCTAATTGCATGCCAGAAATTATAGATACTCAAACGTTTGATAACGGTAATGAAAATATAGCTTTTAATATGACTTCTGAAATTAACAAAGTATTAAGTGGTCAAAAAAATATGACTGGTTATGGTGTTGCTTTTGTACAACAGTTAGAATCAATGACAGGTCTTACCGAAAGTTATTCTGTTGGGTTTTTTACTCGTTACACACAAACTTTTTTTGAACCCTATTTAGAAACAACATATGATGATTATATTCGTGACGATAGAGAATTTTTCTATGAAGGAAAAAGTAATTGTCTTTACCTTTATGTTAACAAAGGAGGAGTACCAACTAATTTAGATAATTACCCTACAGTCCAAATATATAATAATGCGGGTACCGAATTAAGTTCTTTTACTGCCAACCAAGTAACCAAAGGAGTATATTGTGTTTGTGTGACAGTACCATGTGATGAATATGTTACCCCTTGTTTATTTACTGATAGGTGGTCAAATCTTTCTATAGAAGGTAATTGTCAATCCGATGTAACCAATAAATTTACTTTACTACCTAACGCTGATTATTTTAATATAGGTACAAATGCTGGTCTTCCTAAACATTATGGGTATTCTATATCTGGAATTAAAATGGATGAAAAAATTGTAAATGGAGATATTCGTAAAGTTTTAGTTTCAGCTAGAAAACAATATACCACTAATAATCCGGTAGCTCTTGATTCTATAAAATATAGAGTATACGTAAAACAAGGTACCACTCAAGTAGAAACCCAAGAATGGACAGACGTAAATAGAGCTTATAATCAAAACTACTTTATTATTGATACTGGTGATATGATACCTAACGAATACTTTATAGACATTCAAGCCGTTTCTAATTTAGAAAAAAATACTTATTTTGAAACGGTAAAATTCCAAGTGGTAAATCAAGCTAACTATTTTGGTAATCCTCCTGCAGATTACAGACAATAATTTAACATACATTTAACGATTTCTTAACATTGGATGCTCCCGCTATTCCTATTTATGG
>TARA_R100000664_G_scaffold34010_1_pt1 | contig 32101 bp, 56 predicted proteins | sample TARA_R100000664 | Tara Oceans TARA_R100000664 (sample SAMEA2622705) | marine metagenome | biome: marine biome (ENVO:00000447); feature: deep chlorophyll maximum layer (ENVO:xxxxxxxx); material: "saline water (ENVO:00002010), including plankton (ENVO:xxxxxxxx)" | depth 115 m | reverse complement strand
AAAAAAAAAGGGGCGTTGGGTCCAAGGAACTATTCCTCAGACCACAACGCTTTACATTCTCTACATTGCCAAATAAACAATGTTTCTCTAGAGCCTACCACTCTGCCTTTTATCCTGCGAGGTATTGTTTCTACCTCACAACTAAAACAGAGTTTACGAAGACCCACTTCTGCCTGTCTCCTCGTCAATCAGATTTTGCATATATTCCTCTATGCTACTTTCGTTGTATTTGGAATTACCAAACGCAGCGAAGAACAATAGAGAGATTATGATGACAAAGACAAACCATCCGAACCATTCCCACGGACTCACCATTTCACCTCCAATTCTTTCATTTTTTCTTCTTCGATAGAGAAGCCCTTGACTACACTATGCTCTTTCCCATGTATCCATAGGTCATAAACTAACTCACAGTCCTTTAAGCAGTAGTCAGCGACTTCGGTGTATCTTCCTGCCTTCCAGACAACGGGTGCATCTGCACTATCCATCAGTTTGTCAGCACCTAATGTGTGTTGTACTAAATTAGAGAGGCTATACCTTTCACCGTACTGTTTGTTAAGTATTCTACTTGTGTCAATATATGATTTATCATCAAGGTATTTCTTGATGCAATAAATATCCATAGCGTTTTTCAACACCGCTAAGTCGAATGAAACAATATTATGACCTAGAAGAACACCACCGTTTTGATGATGGTCGTCCAAATCGTACTTCAACTGCGAAAGTGGCTTTACGACTACTCCTGATTTTCTAATGGAACCAATGGGTTCATCGATGTAGACTGTGCCATTACTACCATCCCAAGTGCATACCGTAGAAACTTGAAACATATGGGTATTACCCCACCCACCTATTTCGTGTGAGTAGTTTTTCGTTTCAATATCTAGGGCTAATACGTTCACTCGTCACCACTGTCCCCTGTCCACAAGTTTGCAAGTTTCTTTGCCCTTGCTTCATCAGGGTTTGGTGCGTGGATTATATTTGGTTTAACCATCCATGCAACTAGGGCTTCACCTGCTCCAACGGTAATCATAGTTGATAGATACCAACCATCTTTTCCGTAGGTATTCAGTGATTCATTAATCACTTTTGGGCCGTCACTAACTTGAAACACCAAAAATTGATGCTCATATGTATCTTGTTTACTCATTCTTATTCTCCTCCTTTAGTTTCAAATATGCTCTAACTCCTATCTTTTTGTTATCAAACATATGTGAAATTTCATTAAAGTTTCTGTAGACTGTGGTTTGTCCTTTTTTGGTTTGTTCCCTCACTTTGGATAGTAGAAGAGCCTTATTCACCCAACCATCATCTCCCTTTTTCAGCAGTCCACTGTACGCTTTTTTAAACGCATTAACGCCTACTCTCTCATGCAACGCCTGAGTTTTCACCTTCAATGCTACGTCTAGCCACGACACAAGCGATTTATAGCATTGTCGAATGATGGAGGAGGCTTGTCGTGCATGTCTTTCGGTAACAATAAACCTTCTATCTTTGTTCTTTATGTTTGGTGCTTCCGCAATACAGCACAAAACTGACAACTTAATCATGGTTTGATTCATTCTAGTTACGAAATTAGCAGCGATTTCCAGCACCTCTGGTCTACTGTCTGTAGCATACTTACTCAACTTCCAAGACTCATTTTTCAGGGCATCAACATACCCCCTACCGAACTTTACGGTTCTCAATGGGTCTTCGCCACTGCTAATGTAATGCTCTCTCAAAGTGTCATAGATGATTACAAAATTCTCAGCGAACTTCTTGATGGGAGTATCCCTAGACTTTATCACTCCTACCTCATCTAATATTTGCTCTCTCAGTTCTTCCTGTACTTCCTGTGGTATTTCTTTGATGTAAATTACAGTTCTTTGCATTACACCCTTTTCAGCAATAACGTTTGTTAGTGCCTTTGGAATGTAAGTTGTGGCAAACAATGAACGACGGCATCTACATTCAATAGTATCACCATCTTTGAGTTTCTTTGTTATAATCCAGTTCTCCCCATGAAGGGAGTTCATGAACGTATTCAGATACATGATTACATTCTCTTTATGCTGAGACTGCTTGAAAACACCTGAATACTCAAACTCATCATAGGCTGCTAACCCGTCACCTTCTAATGCACCATCTATCTGTTGTGGTATCCATACAGTTCTAGGTGGTTCATCCTCATCTGCTATCGTTTCCTGAATCTTCTCCATAGAGCCTATCAATGCTGCGTCAGTGGTATCCTTGACTGAGAATATGTCAAAGTTAGTTCCATACTTTTCATTTACTATCTGAAAGGTCTCCCTTGATACCGGACCGAAGAAGTCATACAGGGTTGACTTACCAGTTCCAGAAGTCTGCATCCAAATAAATTGAATACGAGTATCGTCTAAACGTCTGCCCTGCGGTATCGCTACCATGTCTTTTACTAATTGTCCTAATAAGACATAGAAAGACATCGCAGCAGGAACTTCATTGTACTTTGATACCTCTACTGCACTAGTCACATACTGTTCTACTACTTTGGGCAACGTGCTATCTTGTGTTGCGACAGGAGTTTCTGTCTGCGACAATCCCTCATAGTACAGTCTATCTTCATCATCATAATTATTATCATCTTCATTCATCATATCACCACATTTTCTTCTGAGTTTAGAACTTGGGTTAGTCTTTTGGCAGTGACTTTACCGAATCCCTCTAACTCACATATCTCATCTATTGATGCCTCACCTATTTCCATCAGAGAACCAAACCTAGCAATCAACTGTTTTGCCTTCTTTATGCTGATTCCCTTCACGGAACAAAGGACATCCAATCGTAAATCGGACGTAGATATTCTCTTTCTAACTAGTGACGGAGTGTGTATCTCTCTGTCAATAGGCTGCATTTTACTAATGACTACTATCAATCTAGCAGCCTCAGAAGCAGATGGAACCCAAAATACATTGCAGTCTGTATCTAGGATAATCTTACCAAATGCTCCATCGAATTTATTTCTAAGTAGTCTAGCCTGATTCAAGGTGTTACTGTGTTTTACATACGAGAGATAATTCTCTAATGCATCCTTGAAACTACCATATACTATCACAACATTAGTTAGGAAATTAGCATCCATGTTGTCTATCTGATTCCATAATCTCTTGTTGATTACAGATTGTAGAAAATCAAAAGAGGACTTAGCCTCTACGCATACGTTATCGAAAACATAGTCACCAACCTCTAACCAAACTTTCTCATGTCTAACATTGAACTGTTCACAGTATTTCACTACTTGATTAGATAGTTCTGAATTCTCTCTACTATCTATTTTCAGTTTATTTTCCATCGTAATACCTCCAACACTTTCCTATGCAATATCCCTGTGGGATAAGCACGTTAGAACAAGAGGGGGCATTGTATCCCTTATCTACAATTCCTCTAACGTATTTAGAAGTGGTTTTGCTATCCCAATCAAGCCATATGTCTTCTTTGGAGGCTATGGTCTCCAACTCGTTCATTATGGTTGTATGCACCTGCTTTCTTTGGTCTATGGCAATGTTTCTCTCACCCAATGTCAATAAGTCTCGATACCACTGAACTAGGTATACCCTAGCATAGTGGCTAGGATTTTCCACCATAACCGCATTGTGCAAGCATGGTAGTATCGGTAATTTTCCTATTGGTTCAGGAATGTCAACCTCAACGTCCGATACAGATATTCTCTTGACCTTTGGAAACACTACTAACTTTGAACCGTTCTTACTCTGAATCTTTCTAGGACTCTTTGCTAGGCTTAGTATCCAACTCAAGTCTTTGGTTAGGTCATCAATAACCAAGGGGATGCAAAAATATGGTTCACCATTCTCATCCTCACTACTAAGGTTCATCGAATTAGGGATACGGCGTAATCTATTCGTTTGTATGCCTGTTCTATCCAGTGTATCAATACCATCGCTGATTTCGGAATAATACTGTTGAATGCTTCGGATATCATCAACGGGTTCTCCATAAACAAAAACATGGAAACCCTTCCCACTAAAATACATTTTGAATATGATTTCGTTTTCAACTAGTTTAGAAACGACTTTCTTCAAATCTGAATAAGCATTCTCCAACGGCTCATCGTGCGCATCAAAATCTAAGAAGGCTCTGTCTAATACCACAGAGTATTCTAACTTGACTCCATTATTGAAATCAAGAAAGTCATAGACTGTCGTATAGCAGTTCATCTTCCCGTTGTAGGAATTGAACCAATCTACGAATTCATTTCTTTGAAATACTACTCTTCTCTTCATTTGTGGTGCGTTTCTTAGATGACTTCCTGCCCACACTTCTCTTGGCATTCTCATTTTTATTATCCTCCTTGAAAGAGACCTTTGCATCAAGCAATTCCTCTCTTACAATTTCTGCTATTTTTATTTTCAATTGTGACATAACTGTATTCATGTATATCTGACCGAATGGAGTTCTCTCTTCAGCAAACACATCAGTCTCCCATATCATGCTCAGTTTGTCAGTAGTAGGCATCTTCCCGTACAATGTCTCTGCTAAGTTGTTAACTGTTTCAGATACATTTGCTATCTCTGAAAAACTCCATACTTTCTGTTTCAATTCTTCTTTTACCATTTCATCTATCATTTTCTTATTCTCCTTCTGTCTATTTACAAGCATTACACTTTTTTCTTCTATCGTGTCCGTAACTAACTTTACAGTTACACCATCTACATTTGCTATTGTCCCTCATCAAAACCAACTCTGTACATTTGCTTCTTCACAAATACCAAAGAAACTGCAACTAGAGCATGTTTTTGCAAAATACTTTGCAGGAAATATACTAGTTTCATAAGCGTGAATCATTTCTGCTATTCCTTTTTTGACTGCTGTGATGCTTCCAGTCTTTACCTCTTCAACATGCACATAATTAGCAGCAGGGTAATACCATCCCCAATGAGAGATAGGTATCTCAGGGTCTAGCCCCCACTCTCTCAACTTCTCATCAGGTGTGTTCTCAAACAGAATTTTGTAGAAGGCCATTTCTTTTCTCATCATTGATGTCTTCCATTCCTTCCAACCGCCTGTTTTCAATTCCATAGGAATATACACATCACCCTCTCTGAACATCCTATCAATAATGCCCTGAAGATGTACTGTGTAATCTCTCTTCAAGGGGTATTTTTTGTTCTGGTCCTTGCTGATAACTATTCTAGCATCTAGCATTATCTCATTTATCACTGGTAGGAAGTTATGTAATTCATCTTCTTCCTTCGCCTCCATAAAACGATTAGCCTCAAAAATAGACATTGCTTCATACATCTCTGAATACTCATCAATGGGATGTAGGCTCATACAATAGTTGACGAGTTCGTGATGTGAAAGGTTCTCTGCTTTCTTTACATCGAATTCATTGAAGAAGTCCTCTCTTGAATTATGTATTATACTTCCTTTGACCATCACTTCTGTTGTTTCTATTGGCATTCTCTCCTTGTATTGGAACTCATATCTCTTTGGACACCACTGAAACGAACCCAATGATGACTTTGATATTTTCAATATTGGATAATCACTATCATCATCATAAAAATCTGGATTCCACTGATATGTGTATTCGTCACTGTTTTGCTTCATTTTCTTTCACCTCTCTTCTGCTCATTATTTCATTTGCTAGTTTATCCATGCACTCTTCGCAAACACAACGGTTCGGGTGAGGGGGTTCCTCTATCATGAAAATCTTGTCACCAGCAGAGTGTTTCTCAATCCTATACCCGATATACTTATGGTTCTTAGGAAATAACTCGGTCACTACTTCCACTTTTTTTGGTTTAGTCACCTTTGTTATTTCTATATCAGAAATTATCTTCTCTGCCTTTGGCTTTAGCCACTCTTTCAGTTTTCTGAATCTAACTACAAGAGAATCTATCCTTCTCTTATTCGTCCATGAGAGACTGTTGTATATGCTTCTCAAAACCACTCCTCCAAATCTCTTTGTCTAGTGTCTCTCTTTATCTGCGTAGTATCCCATCCCATTGCTCTGAATATAGGCTCTGCTTTCTTTACCACTGATTCTGCATAGTGTCCCCAATCAGGAAGTATCCAAAGGTGTTCAGCAAAATCTGCCTCTGTCAAAAGAGAGATGTAGTTTGGTCTCACGGCTTTTTGTGTTACTGGATTGTAGTATGTCTGTGCGCTGTTTCGTATTCTCAGATAAAGGTAAGAGTCAGTAATTGGTTGATAACCGATACTGCTACTGAATAAGACTCCCTCAATGCCTGAGCCTATCGTTGGTCTCTTACCTTGTGTTGTAGTGAATGATGGTGTACCTAAGCAACATGGTTCCTCCATTAGTTCAAACAAGGTGTTCGTTCTCTTGCAGTTCTTACAAGTGACCTTGAACCTCTCCTCTCTATATCTGCTCCTTTGAAGAATATCAGTCATTGGTATGTTTCCTGATAGCACTTTATTGTAGGTTCCATTGAGGTATTTTACTATCTCACGTTCAGAATCACCATTGACCCACATGTTTAGTACATTCAATTGCACATCTTTGGCTAATTTAGTTTGTGAGACTCTCTTTGCAGTAAAACCAGTCATGACAAACTCAGGTTCATCTAGAAACTCACCATCTTTCCATGTAATTAGACCTGCATTCCTGTTTTTTGTTGCTCCAACGCCTAAACTCTTGAAGTATTTCTCAAATTCAAGCGTTACAGGGTGTTCTTTTAGTCCCATAACGTTAGGAAACGATTTTCTAACATGCTCATTTAGTATTTTTAGTGTTTTTTGGGCAGTCTCTATGTTGTCATCTTCTATATCAACGTAAATTGAGTCTGTATGTCCGTAAACCACTTTCATATTACATTCACATCCTGTAAAAGAGAAAATAAACCATAGAGAAAGATACTAACGAAGAATATTCGTGATGCCGTTCGTGAAAAAGACCTAGCATCCTTAAAAATTTGATTCCATGCCTGTTTTCTTAACTCGGATTCAGATTTTTCATCTTTTTCTTCTATATTTGTCGTATTGAATTCAATATTAGCATTTTTTATTGGCATTATAGTTCCCTCACTTTAAACGCAGCCGTCCTGATTGCTTCTCTAGCACTAGCAGTGATGCTTGCTGCTAAATCAACATCAGCCCATCCAAATCCTTGAAATGCAATGATTCCATAGAAAGAAGCCATCAACCTCTTGACCGCTAACTGATTGTTGTTCCATTTTACATATTCACTTTTACTTTCACTTTCTTTCATCTTTGCTTTGTATTCGTTTCGTAATTCTTTCAATTCTAAAACTGCTTTAGGCAACAAACCTAATTCGTCTGTCTTGTAGTATCTCATGTCATAGTTTTCGATTTCAGAGAAGTCCTTTGGCGTTGTTATGTTAACACCAAATTCAGTTGGTGTGTCCGACTTGGTTTCCCAAGAGATATTTCTAGCAATCATCATCGATGGGTACAATCCTGCGAAGTCAAATGCAGCCACACCCAAATGAAGGCCATTTGTAGCCTCACTGAGGGGGTCATACACCATTGCGCCATCATAGTCTACCCTGTCTCCTTTCATGCCCGTAGGAGCCTTCCATGAGGCATTACGCATGAAGTATATCCCACCCATGTTTGAGGCGTAGAAACATGCGTCAAATGGAGCAATCAGTAAACGTTGTAAAGATAAAATCGCTTCTGTCGTATGGTTCTGCTCATCTATCTTCACTAACAACTCAACATCTTTCTTTGCATATTCAAGATAGGTGTCGCTGTCTTCCAACCATCCTCTCCTAAAGAACTCGTTCTTATCAGGAAACTTCTCGCTAACTAGTTTCTTCTCGCCTAGCACGTTCTCTGAAACATAGTCTAACGATAGAGATGGCAGTGTGCCTCTTTGTGCGTCATTCCATTGACGTTCAAATGCCAAGTCTAACGGGACACAAATGCGACCCTTGATTGGCTGTGCTATCGGACTGTAATTATTTACAATGTTTGGATTCAGAATATTGCATCGTTGCTTTGTTGACCATCTAATACCATCTACTTCTTTGATAGGAGATAACTCCCTTGCTGGCACATCTAAAATATCCATCCTCTCCAATAACTTAGGCAGGTCGAACTTCCATCCGAACCAAGAGATAAGCATATCAGGGTCTTTCTCGTTAATCATTAGGATGAATCTCTCTAACACAGTTTTCTCTGTTTCATTAGAATCAGGCTTCCAACTAAGTGTATAGTATTCATCATCGTAATTATCGTAAATGACTATACATGTTATTGCACCGTCATGCTCACCGCCTTGCATCCACTCCATATCCCAATACCATTTCCGTAGTTTGTACTCAGGTATGCTCTCTATCATATCGACAGAATATCGATAGTGATGTCTGACATCTGCCTCGTATGTTGGGTATGCTCTGTTGTGAAAGTATGACTTTACCTTCTTGGTGTACTTAGGGAGGGATGGATACCAAGTAACCTTTGCTAACTTGTCACCATCCAAGTTAACCCAATCACCAAACTCATAATTTAACTCAAGTGGAAAGGTTGAACCCCTGTCTCCCCAAGACTCATACAACTGTATTGAACTAACGTTATCAACAACCACAGGACAGTCCTCCTTTACGAAGAAGTAAGGAGAGAAGTCGGAAAAACCAACTAGTTTCTCCTCCCTCTTTCCTTGTTCGTCTCTCCATCTGAGAGCGATACCATGTTCTGTATTTGCTATTATCATCTATTTCGTCTCCTTTTCTTAGTTCTCTGCCAATTGGGTTTCTTGTTCCTTGCATCTTCAAATGATTTAGGAATCGTTCTAGTATAGTGCTTCTTATTTCTTTCTTTCATCGAAGGATAATTGGGGTCTTTTCTTTTTTCCTGTTCTTCCCAATATTCCTTATTTTCAGCAGCCTTTCTTTCCTGTTTCTGTACTCGTTTTTGGTATTCCTCTGGATAGGATATCCTCAACCTATCATTAACAACATCAATTGTTTCATGTCTTGTTAACCTAGATTGATTACAACTAGGACAGTAGTTTGCTGTATCTTTGGTAGACCATTTTTTGAATTGTTTGTCACATGCCTTACACTGTCTATATCCAGCAGGTATAGTCATCTTACAATCACCTTGTTATGTATGGAGCCTTAATCAATACTCTGTCATCTGTTTTCCAAACTAAAGGACTCTCATCCTTCAAGAATAGATATATTCCTGTCGTCCCACGAAAGAACTTGTGGAAGTGTCCTGTCACTTCTACTGTTGATGGTTCCCCTTCAACACCTGCTATTACTCTAGTTTCTATCTTGTCTATCTCTGACTTGAAACTAGATAGCGTTAGATTGTCTCCATCGTAGTCAAAGCGATATCTAGCGTTGTTGATAGTATCGCATCTCTTTACTGCATCCTTTAAGATGTCAGGATTGACTAGAATAACAGTCTCAAAATCAACGCTACCAAACTTAGGGTTGTCAACATCGATATCATATCCCTGTATCCTAGCAATCATAGCAGAGTGAGGATGATGTGTCACTATTGGAATAGAAACATTACTAGTTCCATCTGATAGTTTAATGTAGTCTCCTATGTCTATGGTGACACTATCATCAAAGGTCTTGAGATACTTCAACATCTTCTCTATTTCTATCACTGCTATATTGCTATCTGACTCATTTGGTTCTGTAACATCTATGACCACTCTGCAAACAGTGGTTGCATCTCCGTTGTACAGTGCTAGTTGAGTATCATTCAACACCTCTAGCATAGCATACCCGGACAATGAACCGTTCTTGGCAGAGTCCCCATTGTGATACTTACCCTTTAGATGGACATCTTCAAGAGCATCACTCAGCGTTTTGGTTTGTATCTGTATTTTCATATTCATTCCTCATTCAAAGTTCACCTGCTTTAATCTCAGGGAAACCGTTCCATTCTACTTTACCATCTTCAATGCTCAGAACCTTTATTCTCTTACCAATGAGTTCTGGTTTTCTAGCACTAGCCTCAACCATAGCGGTAAAGGTAGCACCGTTCTTCCTGATGTCTCTAGACATCTTCACTGTAGCAGTAAAGATATCCTCTGTTGATGAGTGCCAGTTAGCCTCAACACCTATTGGGTTAGGATTACCAGCATACTTGTCCTTTGAGTGCGCAATCACAATCCTGTGACATGGCATCTCTAGTATCTGCTTATGCAGGAAGTTCTTGTAAGGTGTGTTCCTATCTCCCCAAACATAAGGCGCAGCCTTCATCACCGTATCGGCATCAAGACCATGCTTGTTTCTCATGTATGTCTCACACACATCAGTCAGAAGTTTATCTGCACCATCAACTATGACAGCCTTCAACTTCCCTTCCTCAAGGAACTCTTGCGCTAATTGATAGAATGCTCTAGCATTGTTCATAGTCTCATTAAAATCAACTAAACTACCCTCTTCTCTGACAATTGGATTGTAGACAATTAGGTTCTCTACGTTGTTGTAATGATTTCTTTTTACGTCTATCGCTCTGTTATCAAAGTCAAAGACCATGACTTTCATATCATTCTCGATATCTTCATCTGTTAGTATGTCTAGAGCCGTTGCTGATTTAGCAGACTTAGGCTCTCCCCATATTCCCAAACAGAGGTAGGAGGTATTGTTCTCCTGTATCTGTTTGATGACTTGAAGTAGTTCCTTCTTGCGAAGTGCATACTTACCCTCATCAGTTTCGTTCTTCGTTATCGCTTGCTTCTTACCTGTTGTTGACCAACTCATATTCATCACCATTTTTATATTGATTAATATCAAACTCTATTCCAAACCATGAGCCTAAGATGTGATTTAACTCCTCAAGGCTCACTCTTATTCTAACCTCCTTAGAGGTGAAGTGAAACTTCAACCAGTACAGTTTAGTTTCAGGGTTGTACTTCCATGTAACGAAGTCAACGCTATCCAATGGGAAAGCGAAACTTCTACCATGAAGCACATTTCCGTCAAGAGTGTATTCCATATGAACACCTCAGTCGAAGAACCAGTCTTCGTCCTCTTCAACGTACTCAATCTCTTCAGGACTGCCACCACGATTGTTAACAACGAACAAGCCTGATACGTTGATACTAGTCGGGTTGCCGGGAGACTGTGAAGTTCTACCTACAACTATAATGTTAGAACCAATGCCAAACTCTATGTTCACATTCTGTGGAATCCAACAGGTGGTTCCGCTAAAGCCGTCTCCATCCCAATCTATCTCAGTGTTCAAATCATCGATGTTGACGATTCTGTTACCGTTTGCAGTTGGGTTCATGTTTATGCTAGTCACGCTTCCGTCTGTGAAAACAAACCTGTCAGCATATGGCTTCATCGATACCTCTGAGTGATACCTATCGATATCAATCAAAGGACTGTAGTTACCCTCACAGTGTTGCATCAAAGCATCTTGAATAGATACTTCCGATACGTCCACATACAAATCTGATTCAACCGGAAGGTCAACATTGTAAACCAAGGAAGTCAGAGTAGTATCTGTTCCTCCGCTTATAGCACCTGCTCTGAAAGAGTTTGGTATACAACTGAAGTGTACAAACTCAAACGTCTTTGGTTCAAAGTCAATGCAGGATGCTCCTTTGTAGGAGAAGTCCCACTTGCCCATCTGTCCATTCACTTCACCAATGAATACACCACTTCTTCGATACTCCTCTTTTACTAAGGGCTTACCATAGTTCTTGTTCCAGTCACCTTCTCTCGTATCTAGAGGCACGATGTATTTGCCACTGTCAACTTCTATGTGGTTCTCAGGTAGTTTACCAAGGGTCTTGACAACCTCATTACCCCTGTTAACCATTCTTGCTTCGTATCCATCACCGTCTTCTGTAAAGATAGCAACTTTACCTGCGTTGTATGTCATTTCACTGTCTCGCATATACTCATTCGTAACTCTGTCACGATTCATTGCACCCATGTCTCTTGCTTCATTCAAAGATATGAAGAAACCAAAAGCGTTCTTAAACAAACCACCATCGTCGTTTGCTTGCTGTGTTGTTCTCTTCATTGCACTCTTTGAATTGAAGAAGAACTGCTTCCAGAGTCCACGGGCTAATTGTGGCTCTCTGTCAGGACTAACGTTGTTCTTGGAGCATATCTCCTCAAACTTCGCCATAGCGTCCTCTAGGCTCATGCCTAGTATTTCTGCGGCTTTTTCAATATCATTTCTTATTTCATCATTCATTTTCATTTTCCTCCTTTATTTTCATTCTTTTTCTTTCATGTCTTATTTCCACTAATCCTTCTGTCAGCATGACTACGCCACACAGTATCCAGAAGAAATTGGAATCTACGCTGATGTAACCTATCGTGTTTAGTACAGGTAGCACAATCAGCAATGCGCCACCTAACGCTATTATCTCATAGCGGAGTAGTAGATGTTTGATATCCTCAATATCCACTACACCGTCTTTGTTCAAATCCATTTTCATATTCATACCTCATTTCAATATCTCCTTCTTGGGGAATCTAACCATCTTATTATTTGTCTTAAAATTACCAATCCCATTAATAGTTCTATCATTAAATCAACTGGCCTACTAACCATGAAGCGAGTAGTTTTGGTGTCATGTTGCTACTTCTCCACTCAGCCTCTCCGATAGCCCTTAACATTTTGAACTTCTTGGTTGATGGCATATCAGTTTTAATAACTACATCGTGAAGATTCACGCATATAGTCCTCATATCAACTGAATTGTATAGTAGAATGTGCATCCTCTCCAAAGAATTGTCATAGTTATTTTCATCAATCAAGTTTAGTATCTCAGTATAGGGTTCTAGATTCTTGTCTATTTGTGTAAGTAGTGAGGACTTACTGTAGATAGCAGCCTGAAGTTCAGTAAGCCCTCTTCTCATGTCTCCATTCAGAGACTCTATGAAGGTTTCTAACTCTTCGTCGGATACATGACTGATTTTCTCTGTTTCCAATATTTCAGACAGCATCTTATGCATAGTCCTAGATTGTAGCCTATCAAACCTGTAGTTAGCACATCTAGATTGTAATGGGTGTATTATCCTGAATCTATCATTGCAGGTTATGATGAATCTACAATTATCTGCATACCTCTCCATGATTCTCTTCAGTGCGTTTTGAGCATCCTTGGTCATACCATCCATCTCATCTAGAAGTATAATCTTGAAGGGAGCATCACCTATCTTTCTAGTGGAGGCAATCTCCTTGATTTGATTCCTGACTGTCTCTAGTCTCCTGTCGTCCGATGCATTGATTTCAAAGAAGTTGTTATCCACATCCTCCTTGAGAATATCGTTCGCTAATGCAATACCAGCAGCAGTTTTACCCACACCTGCTATTCCATACAGTAGAACATTAGGCATGTTGCCCTGCTCTACCCAACTTTCTGCATCAATAGTGAAATTGTATTGTCCAACAATATCACCTAGTTTCTTTGGTCTATATTTTTCTGTCCATAACATATTTATTCCTCATTTTAATCTAGCCATCTTGACAGTGTGGCAACTGGTTGAACCGGAGTTCGCTTTGTTCGTCTCTTCTTCTCTGGTAGTTTTAGTAGTCTCAAGTCTGAGTTACTAAGGCTTTTCCTACAGTAGTCTTTGAAATCATCGTTTTTCAATAAGTCTCTAAATAAATAGACTTGAGAATCACGCATTTTTAGTTTCCGTAAAATTTTCGGTATTGGAGAATAAGCCTTTCTTTGTGGTGGAGACATCTTTCTATGCATTCTACCATCATGACAATACGCAAGTGTTTCGTAGAAGTAAGACTTGTCCCATCTCCTCTTTACCTTCGCATCGATAAACATCAACTTGTTTGGATGTAAGTTAGGTGCTAACCATGATATGAATTGCACATCGGATGGTTCACTAACCTTCAGCATCTCCATTACCTCATCCCTATCAGAGTTCTTTAGGTAGTCTCCTACCATTGTGAAAATATCTACATCGAAGTTCTTTGGTTCATTGGAGCGTGGTGCAATCTCTTTGATTGAATCCCAAAGTCCCTGTTTCCCTGCTCTCTTCATCTTACACATATTGTACAACTTCTTTGGTACGTCCTTCTGATTTATGGAAGTGAGAACTACCTGACCCTTGTACTCTAACATTGTTCTACGAATCAAATCCACGTTAGGCTTGTAGTTGCATTCACGGATGATTATACCAGTAGATACTGGAATGCTTAGGTTGTCCTCTATGTCATACTCGTTAGCATACTTGACAATGGGATTATCAGAGACATACTCTCTTGCTTTTTCCATTTTGTCTGTTCCGTCTTTGCCAACTATTATTATCGTTCTATTCTGATTCTTCATATTTAATAGGCTCATTAACCCTCACTTCCATAATTTCTTCATAGGCACTATTACAAGCACCACAGTTTACTAGGAGGACATACCATTTTAGTTCGTCCTCTTCCTTCACACCTGCCTCATAAGCAAATGTAGAACTACCACATTCTCTACAGCCATCCTTTATCCTATTGAACACATGATGTTCAATTATGTCTTCATCTGTTACGAATGACTCTATCGTTGCTGATACCCCATGTTTCTTTGTTAGTCCTGTTGCCATCGCTGTCAACTGACAGGGGGTACACAGTCCATGTTCTACTTCTCTGAGATTACATTTAGGACAGAGCATTAGTACCCTCCTTCATTTTAATTATCTCAAAGAGACCCTTTTCACTCAGATGTTCTTTGTTAACTAACATCTGTAGTGTCTTTGTGAATATCTTCCACTCACCATTAGTCGGTAGGTCAAGTGGTAGCATCTCCACTAGTCTAGTCAGATTCTGCAATCCACTGATAACTAGTATTGGTCTTGGTCTAGCCTTGTGTTCTGAGTCTTTGTAGTTGGACTCAACTTCGTGTTGTAGCAATGAACGTTTTATTCCTTTCAGGAAATCAGCCTTGCCACGAATACATACTCTAACTCTGACTCTATAACCAAGACTAGATTTGCTACTGGATACTATATTCACATCGGGACTTGCCAAGGAAATCAAAACGCCCTTGAGCATGTCCCCCGAATACATAGTTCTGCCACTCCCTTGTAGTCATTATATGTTGCTACACAAATCCTCTATATCTTCCAATGTGTTACAATCTGCTGGATATTTGTCATCACGGATTCTGAGTATTCTAGGGAATCTCAGACCATATGTGCCATCCTGATTCTTTGTGACTGAATCACATGTTACCTCTAATACTATTCTAGGTAGGAAATGAAAATTGGTATTTCCCCCGCCATAGACATCTACTATCTTCTTGAGTCGGGAGGACAAGACTGCCATTTCATTCTCGCTTATTCCTGAGCCGACGTTTCCTATCTCGACAAACGAATCATTTGCTTTGACTGATATTCCATAAGTGGCAATCATACTTGCTCTCTTACCCTTGCCATATGCTCCTGATGTTATCACTACATCCAACTCGATTCTAGGTGGTTTATATTTCAATAGAGAATTAGTTCTCTTAGATTCGTATTTAGCATCCAAGTCTTTAATCATGATTCCTTCAAACCCACCACTAACTGCGACGTTGTATGCTGCCAAAATATTACCATGATTGAATCTGGTTGCAATACAGTCTCCCGGTACTACCTCTTCTAGATACTGTAGTCTCTCTTCGTATGGTACATGGAGAACTGAAACCTCATCATACATCATACAATCAAAGGCTACTACTTTGACTGGACACTCTAGGACTGCCTTTGCCTTGTCCTTTGAATGAACTCTAGTTCCTAGACTCTGATGTGGTCTAGGATTGCCATCTGAATCTACTGGATATATCTCACAGTCTACTATGAATGGAAAATCAATCAAATCCCATTTCATACTTGTTACAACATCTGGAAACTGTTCAGTGACTATCTTTCCCTTTCTGTTGAATATGATTACATCATCGGCGTGTCTATGTATCTGATATCTGTTCCCATCATACTTGATATCTATGATGAAGTTGTCAGGTAAGGAACCATTGTACTTCTTAGCAAGCATCGGTTTGATGAATGAACCAAAGACAATGCTAGGTGGTTCCTTATCATTATCGAAGTAATGAATCAAATGGCTTAGTTGGTTCGCTCTTGCAACATCCGTTATGTCTCTGTCATAGAATGATGACATTGCCTTCTCGACTGTCTTTTTGTTTATTCCATTTCTAGGAGTTCTCAGCCAATAGCGAATAAACCACTTGACTTCTAAAGATGACATTTCATGCAACGCATTTGAAATCTCCACATATGCATTTGAGTCTCTTTTTGAACAGTCTAGTTCTAGCAATGCTAGAATACTACTAATATTCATGTTAGAGTCGGAACCATCAAAATCAAGGAACTGTAGCATTCCCTCACCTAAGTCCATCCACTTATGCGACTCTTCAATTATCTCGTCCTCAAAAACACCATACATCTCAGCCAACCACTTGACGGCTTTCTTCTCGCCAATATTATTCATGTTGTAATCTAAGCATAGAATATTGACTAATAACTCTCTATCACTAGTATCTAGACTAGATAATGTAGATGCTATTGTTTTTATTCTTCTCGTCGGTGTTGAGTCCTCTAGTGCCTCACACATTCTGCTGAACGCTATCATTTTCATTATTATTCCTCATTTTCATTATTTTATCCAATGCCTTGTAGACATCAACTAACTCATCCATGTTCATCCTAACGCCCTTTGACGTTGGGGAACTATTCTTGTGCCATCTGATATCAACGATATCTATATTCCAAAAGTTGCCAGTCTTAACTATCAATTCACTAACTGCGTCTCTTGGTATTCTTAGTATTATTTTTTCATCCTTCAAGCCAATCACCCTTAAACTGCTGTAAGTTCTTCCACGATTTGAAGTATCGTGGAGACTCTTGCTCATCTATTCTGTGTGCTACCCACACAACTCCACCAAGACTGCTAATCTTGACTAACTCGTATGTTCTTCCCTCAACCTCAAACATGTCCTCTGTCTGAACATCAGGAATCAAACCAAACTTCTGTGATAGTTCATTGGCAATCTCATCCATGTGTTCAGCGATGTACTGAACAATCAGATGACGTTGTATTGGTACTTTAGCATCAACTGTAACTTTGATTTTACCATTCATCTCACAAACTCTGCACTTATTGCCCTCACAAATGGGGCAAGGTATCTCCGCAGGAAGAGGAGCAGGAAATCGTATTGTTACTGCCTTCTTCATCTTACGCACACTCATCGCCGAACCACTCTCTAAATTCGACGGTGTATGTAAGAGTCATATTCTTATCGAAAGCAGGTGAAACTAAACTAGCCTCTCCGAATGCTGGTAGATGCTTGGTATCATCAATGAAGACCAACACTGTTTGATTATCTATTTCTTGTGATATATATCCATAATCAACATCGTATGTTAGGTTTTCAAAGATGATACTATTCCCGTCCACTGTGAATACCAAATGCTCTGCATGATAAGAATAGGACTTAACTTGAAGCAATGCACTATCATTCCCAAATGTCACGTTCAATGACTCATTTGCATCTAATTCCTGCACACCATCTAAAGTTTGGTAATCAGGATATGTGCAGTCACCAAATATTTCACCCGGCTCTGGTAAAGCCTCGGTGCAACCTGCAAGCAGTATTGTAGTTATCAACAAAGAAAATACGGTTTTCATGTCAGTCGTCATGTTACTCAGCCCAACCGAACAGTCGGTAGGATATATATTTTGCACCTAATAGAAAACAAAACCAAACTCTTCTAAAGTGGTTTGTCTGCTATTTTCCATTGTTAGTTTAATTCTCATCATAATCCCTCTTTTCATTCATGTATTGTTCCTTCAGATGAGCAATTCGCTCCTCATCATGCTTCGTGTCTCTCTGTAGTGTACTTAGTAGTTTAATTATTTCATCTAACTTTCTTTCCACTGCTCTTTCGTGTCTATTGTATCTTTTCATATTCCCAAATCCTTGTGTGCTATCATGCTACTTGTGACTACACCTAATGCAAACTCTCTCGTATATCCCATCTTTTCATTTGCTTCATCGCATGCTTCTTGACATTCTTTCTCTGTTGTTCCCCAATAGTAAGGTAGTGAACCGGGGCTATCTCCATTCCTACATGGGATATGTCCGGCCACTCCCTCGTAGACTATACTTGGAATGTAGTGCTTGACTCCATCAATAACATCATAGTCTCCTCCTACCCAATATACAAATCTGTTACTCATTCGTTTCCCGTCCTAAATTCCATTTCTTTCATTCCCACAAGTATAAGATACTCTACTGCTTCTTCTTGTGTGCAATTGAGTTTCTTCATAAATTCTTGAATGAATTGCATTTGTTCCTCGGTTATTTTAATCATAGTCATTCTTCCTCACCTCTTAATACATCTTCAGCGACCTTTGCCCACTGAGGTTTATCTTCAGGCTTGTATTCATGTGGTCTATACAACATGAAGTTGACTTTCTTCGCTATTTCATTTTGAACGTTGTAGGCTATGTATTGGTCTTTACCTAATACAACTGCACAACCTAGCATCCTCCTCCATGTATTGATTGTTCTCCAATCAGTGCCACTGAAGAAGGCGTTTCCGAATGGATGCGTATGTATCCAACACTTTAATGGCAACTTCATGCCACCTAGTTGTTCCTCTTGGTCTTTGAAACTAACAAATCCAAAAGTACCTACGCTAACGTATACATCGTCTTTAGAATCGATTATCACTTGCACCTCTCTTGGTGAGTCGAATGCGTGTAGTGACTTCTCCCATATCACAGAGTAGAATGCTTCTGTATCATCATCGGGATATGGATACTTGATATCAGTCTTTGAAAAGACGGTCTTGATATCCTCAATCCAATTCTCATCCTTTACCTCTAGTCCTTGTATTCCATTATTATCATATTCTGTTTCATCTGTTTTCATTTTGATTCCTCCATTGCCTGTTTCAATCTAATTGGCAAAACTATTGTCATATTGCACTCACTGCAACATTCACCATCATTGACGGGTTGGGCATTATGCCCACCCGACCAATACGGTTCTCCATTCTCTTTGTACTGTATATCGATATTCTTACCACATATACTGCATATCTTCATTTCTATTTTCATTTATAATCCTCCTAAGTTTTCTATCATTTCATCCATTGAGTTTTCAAACTCATGGAATGCTCTGTGACCTGCGATGAATCCACCTGCATGTCTCTTTGTTCCCATGAACTCCTCCCCACAGACAGGGCAACAAACTTTCACTATCTCTGCTTGTTTGTAATATCCATCTGTGGCGATGATGTTCTGTATGTGTCCTATGTCTTCCTCTGTCAAATCGTCCACTGGACTGTCATCCTCTGTCATACTTTCACCTTCATATATTGTCGAAGTGATTTGATTGGTCTTGGTGGGGCCAATCGAGGTTCTTCAACAACAACCTCTTGTTTGTTTTTCTTTACATCTTTGCTATCTACCTTAACTCGTAGAAGCACATCTCTTCTATACTGTTCCTTCCACATCACTTGAACACAGTCATTACAGAACCTTCTGCTATCTGCCAAGTGTTCGGGAACAGGCTCATCCTCTTCACCACAAAGAGTCTTTCCTAATATTGAGAAATGGATGTATTTCATTCCTCTTCACCCATTTTATTCTTTACCTGTTCTATTTCTTTGACTAACCATCTAACAGTGGCAGGGTCAACACTTCTTCTGTTTACTATTTGCAAGGCTTTCTCCAATCCTCTCAGTTTTCCTGTCAGATAGTTATTGTAATCAGGTGTCATTGTTCTTTCTCCTTGTATGCGGGATGCTTCTTCGGTAATCTATGCAGTCTCTTCTCTATCTTGTTGTTAATGATAGATGCAACTTCATTGACACCATCTTCCCAACGCTTCTCTAACTTAGAATAATACTGGTCGCCCTTATGTTGAAGCACCATTTTCTCCTCTAAGTCAGACAAGTCAATCTTATCCATGAGGTGTTTGAATACCTCATACTCGACATGCACCTTTGAACTCGCTCTCATAGATTCACCATCTTCATATCTATCACATCTTCATTGTCATTGAACCATCTCTGAATCCACTGGACACCCATGCTTGCAATCACCATGTTCATGCAGTTGATGTCCTTCGCACTTCCATCCCAATCCTGTGCTTGGCAAGAGAAGGAACCCTCTTCACCAATCAGCAAGGTATCCATCATCTTAGGGTCAACCTTGTATGAAATCAACGCTGCGTTTCTACCTGTTGAACGCAAATCTAGCCACTTCAACTCAGCATCTGACCCAAAGCCCTGTCGATACAAAAGACGCCTCACTGCGAGGTTGTCTGCACAACACACCACCAAGTCATATCCCTGTAATTGCTTGTCAAGTAGAACATTGAATGGTTGGGCATTGATGCCTGAAATACACTCAACTTTCTTCTCACCAACATCTGACTCATCATACGCTTGATATCCAAGATTCTTGGTATCAACAGTATCACCATCAAAGACAGTGATGTTGTATAGAGACGCTGTATGTCCGTGTCTCTTTACCTGATTTATTCTCTTTAGGAACTGTACTAAATAACTTCCAATTCCACCTGCTCCTATTATCATTATTTTTCTTTGTCTATTCATCTTCATAACCTTCTAATATTTTCATTTGTGCTTTAATTCTATAACTATCAATAATCTCATGTGTTATGCCATCCATCGATGCTCCAACAGCAGTTATGGCATCCTCAAGAATCGTCCTACGAACTGCGCTCTGTATTCTAGGTAGGCTTTCGTATAGGTCGATAAACATGGAGAAATGATATTGCATTTTCTTCAGTGTCTTTACTATTTCATCTTCATCATTCATATTTTCACTCCGTATAATATTTCGTTGAACGTAGAGTTCTTCCAGTCGGAACCCATGTTTGTTTCTAGAATCACCTTATCTACGAACCGAGATAGTTCGTAAGGAACACTAGAAAGGTAAGTATCGTATACTTCTTTTACTCTTTTGTAATCAGTGTTGTCGTTTTCAATCTGTAAACCGATATACAATGTTGCATAAGCGATATATGTATTGGCTGTGATAGAGGGACGATACAGTATACTATCGACGTATTCTGCAAACGCCATGATATGTCCATAGTTATCTAAATCCTTAATCCAACTTAGATGCCTCTCTATAATCCAATTTATGTTGAACACAATGGAATATTGCTTTTCATCCATCATCAAATACTTGGAAAACTTCTTCACTATCTTCCTAAGTATCCTAATATCCACTTTACATTTCTCTGCATGGACATTTAATGGAATGAGATATCCGTCTCTCACAAGAAGGACATAGGATAAGGCAGATGCCTGATAGTCATGTTCTATTCCCCTAGTCAACCCATCTGACTTCAGAGACCTGATACAGACATCCAACTCATTATCCAAGTCCTTGTTCCAACTGAATGAGGTGTCTCCTACATTCCAATAAGATGCAAACACCTTTGTCATCACTCTGACCGTAATGTAAACCACCTCCTTATCTTGTCCCTGTTGTTTGCAGGAGATATGTCTTCTATCCTACGAAGAGTGCCTACCATTTTCGATGCCTTATCATCATTCATGACAATCATGGCTCTTGATGCTATTTGGTCCCCTATGCTAGAGTTGTCATGTATGTTGTCTATGCAGAACGGACCCTCTATCTTCGTATCGGTTATCAGTATGGCACTAGCCTGTTGATATCTTGATGCACTGTTGTTAGCGTGAACCAACCAGTCGAACTTCTTTCCTTGAACGAATAGTGCGTATCTAGCCTTGGACTTGATACCATCTCTATCAACTTGGTTCTTGATGTTCTTGATATAATCACTCAACTCGGTGTTTGAGTATTGTGTGAGTTTAACCATACCACCTGTAGTAGTCATTGGCTCCTTGAAATCAACGAGATGCAACCTATCATACTTGTCTGATAAGTCCTTGAGTAGTTGTGTGGCTCTCTTATCAACCATGACCTCTGTTCGATTCTGCTCCATCCACTCTATCATCAAGTATACCTCAGAGTCAGATGGCTCTCTGTTGAAAAGATTGAACCACAGTCTTCGGGGATTGATGTTAGACCACTTCTTCGACCTAGCATGACCAAAACGATATGAGTTGATGAATGTATTAGCATCCTTGATAGAAGTTGAACCCCAAATGCCGTCAGATACTTCAAACGCTACCTCGTTGCTACCAACTAACTCGACATTCAATCTAGCGGAAACCTTCCTACCTTCCTTGTAGAAATGGTATGGTGTTCTGTTCTCTAGTGCGTATAAGACGTTCTCTGGTAGGTTGATGTTTTTCTCGATGTAGTTTCCCATCTTTATTGCACTTCTATTGTCAATACCAAAAAGAATAACTTTGGATAATGTGCTTGCCACATCCTTCTTGTTCTTCTTCACTCCATTCATCTTGAATATACCATTGGTTTTGGTTAGTAGTATTGACACATTCCCATCTTTGTACTTCCAAGTGAATTGGGATAACCAATCATTATCCGAACTATATTCCCTCTTCTTCAGGAACCAAGCGTCAACTGACTTTGCCATGTTTGCTAACAACGGGTCTGCTGAACCGCTGTGAATTGTACCACGAACATTACCAACTCTGATAACAAACTCACCAAACTGGTTCATATTTCTATGTGTACCATGAAAAGGTAAGTATGCTCTGTTGCTCCTAAATAGAAAGGAACTAGTTCTCTCTCCTGCTCTGTCACCAACTATAGGTATTCTGTATTTTATCTTCATATTCATCACTTAATTCGTTGTTAAGGTAATACACCTTTCTATCATATATGTTTTCCAACATATCAAAATCCTTTATTTCACTGTAGTCCATTCTAATGTAATAGGCTATTCTGTTATTCACATACTTTGCATCTGTTGTTCCATTCTCTAACCTATGTAAAAGGCTAGATATTGAATCTTTAACCCCATTAGAGGTCATTGAGTTAATCAACTCGTCTTTGATATAAAGTAGTTTTTTCTTATTCAATCTCTTCATATTTCACAAACTCCACCTGCGCAAGCGAGTTCACCTTGCAAGTTGGTGTTATCCATAGTCTCGACTATTTGGCTAAGGTCTATGTTTTTCAGTGAATTAAACATGGACTCATATTGTTTCTTACTAATCTCCTCAAACGGTGCTTGTTTGTACACTCCACCATCATAAGGTAATACGGATAAACCATTATAGAAATCTCTATTCTTCCACATCCAGTTCCTAACATCCTCCCACTCATCCTCACGGATGTTGACAGTTGCAGAGACATTGTGTGTGTTCATTCCCCTGACATGACCGGGCATAACCCAATCAACTGAGAATCTCTTTACTCTCTCTAACATTTCCAAAGCAGACTCATCTCTGGTTATTACATTACCAGATGGTGTCTTCTGTGGTATAGATATGATTGCCTGATTAGGGTTGAAGTAGTCATCCTCAACTAAGTCAGGTAGTTTAGTCACTAGATACTCATAGATAGCCTCTGTCTTCAAGACACGAACTCTCCTAATGTAGTACCTAGAAAACCAAGCATGTATCCCTGATGAGGAACCTAGCACTAGGCTAGTAGTTCCAGCAGGTTTCACACAGGTTATCCTAGCAGAGGGCTTGATACCAAGTAGAGACGCAATCTTAGTGTTAGTTCTCCTAGCAACAGTTGCTGCCTTCTCTAGGTCTAAGTCTAATACCCTGTTACTAGCGATGCCTGTCATGGATACTCCTAGCAGTGCATCCTTTTCCGATGTTCTTTGCCATACCTCTCTGAGATAATGGAAGTCTGTGTAGGATGCTTGTAGTGTCCCTAGTAATGTTGCTATCTCCACTCTCTTATTCAACTCCTCCTGACTTGCAACAGTAGATGCATTAATCTCTGTTAGGTTACAGAACTGATATGGTCGTAGTGCTATCTCACAACAAGGGTTAGTTCCCCAATCCTTGTCATTTGAGAAGTAGAATCCCGGTTCACCCGAACCAGACTCTTGCACTCTCTTCCATAGATTGTTAAACACATCTCTAGTTATTCTGTGTCGTAGCAATACTACTGAGTTGTTTGCTCTCGCTCTCTGTGGATTCTTCTCCCAAAAGTGACCTGACTTCGATGTTATCATCTCATCATCATCAGCACTGAACAAACTGATTAGTGCTGCCCTACGAATACCACCTGCTAATACTGCATCTGCAATGTGACAAACAATGTCATGTGCTTCAAGAGTAGTCAGGTAGTCGCCGTTGTTTTTGTTAGATAGAATACCCTCTACTTTGACTAGGCACTCTCTGAGTGGTTGAGGTCCGGGTGCTTTACCACCACTAGTCTTCAGCAACGAACCTTTTGGTCTGATGTCCGAGTAGTCGAACCTTACTGTTGTTGACCTCTTACCGATATAAGACTCAAACAAGACCTTGACTGCATCAGCCCATCCTTCGATGGAATCTGCAATCAGATGTCTGTAAGTTCTCTTAGGGTTAGGCAGTCTAATCTCAGGTAGTTTCTCTACATGATGTCTTTGTACTGAATAACCTACTCCTGTCCCTCCGAGAAGCAAGAACATTGCCTCTGAGAATGACAGGTATGAATCGATAGGCATGTAAGCACAGTTGTATACTCTGTTAGGTGAGAGTTCTATCGGCTTACCTGCAAACTGCATTGACCTCATTGAGGGCAACACTTTCTTTTTCATGACATGATTAGAATAAGCATCTGTAATCATATCACATAATGTTTCTCTGTTCTCTTGAGAAATAGATTCATTGTTCATGACATGCGTTAAATGCATATCCATGTTCCTATTGCAAATCTCTTCCCAAGTTTCTCTTCTTTGTTTTTCTTCTATAAATTTAGCATACTTCATGTGGACTGTAACATCCGAAAGTATTTCTTGTTGTAGTTCCATTTCTTCATCTCCTTTGATTTGAACAGGCTTCGCACCTGTCTGACAGTCAATCTGCTACTACTGCTAAGACAATACCGTACCTTTAGCCACCAACGACAGCGGGTACTAGTTCTACTTGGTCAACTGATTCCCAATCTACATCAGAGATATTCTCTCTGATTACCATCTCACCGTCAATGAACACCCAATGTGTAGGGTGGTCATTGATTTGCTCAATGGCAGATTCCTCGGTCACTGTCAACTCTGTATGTCCTGTTTCGTTTACAATTATCAATTTCATTCTTTTACCTCCATTTTTATTTCATTGTGTTTTTCTCATTTCTTGAATGCGTCCAGTTAGAACATTCATAGTTTGCTCGTAATGCGCACAGAGCGCAGCATACTCATTCGCCTTGCTTACAACTGCTTGTAGGTTTACTTGCGATTGAGCAAGTGCTTTCTCTAGTTCAGCAATACGAGCATCCTTGATGTCCTCTTTGGACTCTTTCTTCGTCGTTTTCTTCTTCTCTGTCATTTTTCTACCTCCTTTTTCAGTTCATCAATCAATCGTGATGCCTCGCTTTTTGTACTTGGCACATCCCCATCATATCCCAACACTCGCAGGTATTTCACCTGACGTTCGGTGGGCTTATCATGTTGTTGATTGATGATTCGCAATAACGTGGTCATTTGCCTATCGGAAACGTCCTTCCTTGCCAACACTCTGTTTTTCATGTCTTGCAGGAATCTCTTCTCCCAAGTGGTTGTCGCTAAATCCTCACTGAATGTGGGTATGTCGTAATGCTCACATGCCAAGGAGAAATCAATCGCTCTCTGTTCTGCATGAGCCTTCTGCCTTATTGCAATCTGCTCCTCATACTTCTTGCGTTTCTCTGACATCTTGGCAAACCTCTCATCCTCAACACGGACGATTTCTGAATAGTGGTCTATCATATTCTTGAACAATGTCAAGTCTCTGATTAGATTCTCATTCGGATATCCCTTGGTGTTAATCTGAGCCTTCGGATTGTCCGGATGATTCCATCTCCAAACGATAGAACTCATCTTGTAGTCCGGAACACCAAACAAGCCACTTGCCTTTTTCCTAATCTTGGTTTCAGGGATGTGTATTCTGAGTTTGTCATCCCAAACATGCTTGCCAGTCTGATGAACATTGATTCTCAAATCAAGTTCCTTCACTGCGTTGAACGTCGCTTCAAAGTCCTCGCCATTGGCAAACCACCAAGCGTCCTTCTTCAGTGAGTCAACTCTAACGTCAATCCATTCCTGAATCATTTCCTCAGTGATTGCATCGGGTGAAAGACCAGTCTCCTCCTGTATTGCTCTCATGATTAGATAGGAATTAACGTGGTCTGAACCCACGCACTCCCTAACTCCATTCTCAGTATTGTGAATCTCAAAGTGATACACAATCTTGTGACCACAGAGACAACTATCCGGATGAGTGGTTGCCCACACTGGTCTAACTGTTCCAATGCCCTGCCACCAGACTTCGCCGGTTGCTATCCATTCATGCTTGGCATCATCGTAATTATCACTGATAGAAAGTTCTACCATTCTCTCTTTCAACTTCCTATCCCATCTACCATTTCCTAGTTCTCTTTTTGCTCTAACTTCAATCATATTTTCATTCATATTTTCACCTACTACATGCCTTGCAGAAAATTCCTCTGTCCTTGAAGGACTTCCAGAGGATTCCCATCCTCCCGCAGTTAGCACATCTTCCAATCTCTTTACTCATCATCCATCATCTCAAAGGCTCTTTGCTCTCTAAGATAACCAGATAGTAAATCGTTAATTTTAGTGAACAACGCCTCTGCACATCCACCTATTGTCTTCCTGTGTAGAGACAACCAAATCTTGTGCCTAGCGTTCAATACAACTTTCGGATTATCATCATCGTTCATTGTTATCATTATGGGTGGCAACTCTTCGTCATCCACCAACCTAAATTCTACATGTGTTTCTTGTTTCATCTTCTATACCTCCCATTGAAATCATCTTTGGGAATCAATGCCTTGAGAGAACCAAATGCTCTTTGGAACATCTCAAGCAAATTGAATATTCTTTGTAATATCCAATATGTCTTTTTCTTTTCTATTCTTCTTATCTCTAAGAATGTCTTTTCCTTCTCATATATCATCTGCGCTTCCCAACCACTTAGGAAGGTCAAGAGTTCGTCGTGACCATCACTCATGTCGGTGCGTTTGATATCGTCATTACTAATATCGCACAGTCCTGTTAAGTCCTCATATTGCCTAACTAAGTCTTGTGTCGAAAACCAATTCTTCATTTTCATTATCATTTTTATTCCATACCTTAAATCTCTTAATCATCTTATCTAGATTATTCTTCGTTGTTGAAGTCAGGAACTTGTGTCCTCCCTTGAGGAATATCAACACACTGAAAAACTTGTCAATGTGTTCATGCTCTTTGTTCCTAAACTTCTCTCTCAACGGGTCATCTTCATCTAATAGTTTCCAAGTGAATCCTTCTATCTGTTCGATAGCCACTATGCCATTAGTGAATCTGATATGTCCTTTCATTCTTCTTCAATTCCGTGTAACTTGAGCCAAGCAAAATACTCCGCTTCCGCAATGCACAAGCAAGGCTCAGGCTCGGCTTCACCATCAACGGTAAATGAAAGTGCCGTTCCCGTGTCGTTACAAACCCTACAGTTCACCATACAGTTTCCTCCTGATTCTCTCTGCGAATTCATCTCGCTCTGCTTGCTTCATTGCGATGTGATTGTCCGGCCACCAATCCGGCTTCTTGGTCTTCCAAGTTGCGAAGTCCCACTTACCATTGAGATAGTAGTTCTGGTACGAACGAATCACGAAATCTAAATCAGTTTCACTTTCAATTTTTTCACTTCGATATTCGTCTGCCATTGCTATCGCAAAAGTAGTCAAGCCAAAATCGGGTAATTTTCTTTCCATCTCATCAAAACGATGGGAGAAATCCTGCATTGTTGTGTCTACTGAGTGAATCCGATTCTCGTAACGTAGTGAATACTCATCGCACAGTGCTTGAGCATGTTCACGAAGCCACTGAAAATTCTGCCTTGATTTCCTAGCCCAAATGGTGCAGGGGTGATTCAACATCACTTGCTTGTAAGGTGCTTCCACATCCAACTCAACCATGTTAGCCGACATCATCTGTAGACTTTCAGTTGGCATCTTCACCACATGCTTGTCTATCATCATCTGTGCCGAAACTCTAGGGTCTTCGTCTAATACAAAAATATTCATTCCTCTTCACCTCTTCCAAATCTAAAACTAGTCTTCAGTCTTTTGACAACTATGGCATCTACTGCCCTCTTGAAACGATTCGACTTCAATTCTTCCCTCAAAATTTTAGATACTATCTTTTTGTTTGAGGATATGTCATCGATTATTCTCTCAAGCCTGTTGACCTTGTTTTCCAAATCTATGATTCTCTGTCTCTCTTGGGGTTCCATATTCATCTTGTGCATAACCCATTGTCGCATACTGTCATTGTTGCCACCTTGAGCATATGCATTGGTGCTTCTCACCAAAGGCGTGTGTCCTTCCAAGTGACCCTTCCTGTGATTATTACCTATGTGCATTTCACAATACTTCTGCTGAGTATTACGACTACGAAAACTCACATTGCACTTATGTCCGTCTTCCAGTATATATTCGCATCTTTTTATTTTCTTCATTTTATTCCTCCTGTTGATTAATTGAATGTGATAGCAGAGAAAGACAAAGGCCGCCACAGCCTTTACTATCTGAGAACCAGAAAACAAATCCGAAAAAACTGGCTCTCACCCTTAGCGTTTCTGTCTTTTTTATCTTATAGTAAAACTCTGCTCGCTATATCAGGCTATGAAAACCCAAAAAGTATAAAGGGCGTGAAAACCTGATATTGTGAGTGTGATTAGTAGGGAAATGCAATGCTGAGATGAGATGAAGCACCACTGCTATTGATTCTGCATTTTTACCACAGTAAACCTACCGTTTGAGTGTGATGGGGGAAAGGAAAGGTACTACGCCCTGTAGCACGAAGTAGGGAACTGCAACCGGGAAAGTTGCCTCAATGTAACTTACGACCCCTGTTATCCTGCTTCATTTTTTATACCGGGAAGCCACACCCACGTTCCTTGTGAGTGCGAACAGGTTTTGATGGATTTGACACACCGATTCTCATAAGAGTCCAATGAACCACCGTCAGTCTGCTTCTATATCTTAATTCCTTTTTATCGCTAAACCCCAAATCCCAACGACTTGTCTAAACAATCTCTCACCATCATAGCCGCTAAACCGTGATAGTTCAAAGGGGGCTAAACTAAATTACCTCCCTGAGATGCAAAGACTCCCTAAGTCAAAGTTGAGTCTGATGTTGTTTACTTCTTTCTCCTGTAAACGAGGAGTAGAGTCAGATAACCAATCAAGTCCTTGATTATATCATCATCTGATTCCAGTGAGTCATCACCGAGAACAAGCCTGTTTATCTTGTCGTCGATTCTGACTTTGATTTGCTCATCAGTTGGTGCGGAGGAGAAATACCTCTTCGGCTCTAGGACCGAATCACCATACTGCCTGTTCTTGCTCAGAACAAGTTCCTTCATCTCGTTGAACACTTCAGATATCAGTTTCTGATTCTGAATCAACGAGGATTGAACCCTCTCATTCGCTTCTTTCATTTTGCTGTTGTGTTGCTTGTGTTTGCTAAATCCATCTGTCATGTTATCATACCTCCGAAAGGCTGGAACTTCATCATATTTTCTTTTTTCACCATTTTTTCAGTCCTGTGAAATATTGGGACATTAGAGCAGTGCAACGGTTTTCACCCATTTTTTCAATTTTTCAGTTTTTCCACCCCATCTCAAGGAGAGAGAGGAGGTATGTATTATACAATAGAGTAGTAGTAGAGATAGGTGAAATATATGAAATATTAAAAAATATATTAAAATCATTAATTCTAGGCTAATTTAGCCCATTTTAATTTTTCACCCTGACTGAAAAATAGTGAAAAATACCTCACGAAAGGAAAAACCTGCAAATCTGTAAGGTATACACTATTGCAATATTGAATTAGATACTAATATTGTATATATTATATTATACTAATATGATAGAGCAAACCCACTCGGTTAGAAACTAGCGGAAATGTGGTAATCAAATATTTATCCAAACAGTATGCACTCTTGATATAGCCTTTAGGAATCAGTTGTGCAAGTAAGCGCAGTTCTATGAGAATATCTGCGCCGGATGCTCTGACCTAGACTGGCTGCGTGGCTTATAAAGGGCTGACCACATCAGTAGGCCACCCCCAAAACAGATGATGTTTTACTAATGCTACCATATGGTAAGGAGAGTTTGCGGAATACCCCATATATCAAACACATAATCTAGGTCACATGACGAGTGAGCAGATGACAACACAGCAACAATTGTTCAGACTATGGAAATGGTTAGAAGAAAACCATGAAGATGTTTTTGAAGCATATCTTCTGACCTACTATGCAGAGGATTACGGAGATTGGATAGTATGAGGACTTACATAAGAGGAAAAGGAAGCAAAACATACAAGTGGAAACTACACCACATTGATGATGATGAAGATGAAGCCCTATACTTTAGGACGAAGGAGGATGCAGTATGGCATGCTCTAACTGCGACGGGTTTCATGATAGACAAGGAGGAATATTAAATGAGTAAGTTAGCACAGTTAGTAGGAGAGATAGAAGAAACATTGACGCAAGAACGAGCGAAGCAAATGGAGAACGCGGTTGATGAGAACCTTAGCGAGCATGATAGAGGACTGACCGATGGTTGGGTCGAGGCTCTTGAGTATGTATTAAAACAGATAGAGGTGTTACATTGAGACTTAAGATTAGAATAGAAACAGACGAATACACATGGGAGTTGTGGGAATAATGGAGAGGATGCCGGGAACAGGAAATGCAATGATAGAGATGTATAAGGGTGAAGAGGATATTGAGTACCCATGTGACCATCATGATATTACGCACTTAGGCGTAGAAGACTACGGAGATGGAACCAAGATACTCTTCAGAGTTGAGTGTTTCATCTGTGGTGCTATCGGATACAGGGAATACGATGTCAAACACTACACAACAGAGTGGGATGACTGATTATGCCACCCTTCGGGGTGTGCGCTACGCTTACCAAAGTTTACCACCATATGGTCCTGACTTTGATGTGACCCCAAGGGGGGAGGCGGTCATGCTTGCGCATAACCTACCTCCGTCATATACACCATTCAAGGGAAAACTAGTCTAATATCGATTTTTCTTTTACTAAGTTCCTTTTTACCTCTGTATGAATGGCTTATGAGTCGTCAATTTGTGCCTTTCCTAGTGCCACACAGTCCCTCTTTGTTGTATTGTTGTGGTTGAAATATATCTTACGCCTCACATCATGCTTATGCTCATGAACCTCATTCATCGCTTGAACCCAAGCGGTCACGACATCTTCAGCGTGTGAGGTGTTGCCATATTGAAACGGACAGACATGAATCAAACGCATGTGAATATCAAATATCTGTGCTGAAAAGTAAGGGTTGCCGTTTACTCTATCATGCCAATGTCTTAAGTGTGCTATATTCTCAATCTTGGGTCTCATGGTATAGATTCAGCGTTTCATATATGGGGTAGACGCCAAATACTTACTACCATATGGTGTTGAATATTTGATGGACACCCTATACCTCAAACAGCAAATCTAGGTTGTGTCATGAGGTGGCACACCAACTAAAGAGAGATGAGAAATATGCAAACGAATGAACAGAAATTAGAGATGTACACGAACGTCATTACGGCGTATCTAGAAGAGAACGAAAGCGTACTTGGGGCTATAACCGCAGGTGCGATAAGGACCGCCCTTGAAGAGGCGTCGCAGGAGCCTAGAGCAATACTCAGGGTTACGCGCACTCTGAAAGACCAACTAACCAACATTGAGAAGGCCGGTGGCCCTGCTAACCCACTCCCTAAGAGAGTAGGTGGCGGAAAGTCTGCCTTCACTTACACTGCTGAACAGAAAGAAGAGAGGAACGCTATCTTGAGCGTTTCAACCTACGATGAGGCAACCACCATTGAAGTACCCGCTGGTTCAACCGTGGTAGTTGCTCGCAATGATATGCACACCTTCCACGGGAAGACCTACGGTATCAAGGTCAACGGTGAAAGGCTTGAGGCATGGTCGGATAACGGCCAACTAATTGACCACCTTCTATCCGATAAGGTAGATGATGGGTACAAATCCAGTCTAAGGGGGAACGCTTAGATTGGTC
>TARA_R100000664_G_scaffold11711_1_pt1 | contig 32191 bp, 47 predicted proteins | sample TARA_R100000664 | Tara Oceans TARA_R100000664 (sample SAMEA2622705) | marine metagenome | biome: marine biome (ENVO:00000447); feature: deep chlorophyll maximum layer (ENVO:xxxxxxxx); material: "saline water (ENVO:00002010), including plankton (ENVO:xxxxxxxx)" | depth 115 m | reverse complement strand
TCTTGCTTGTCGTGCCGGCAACGCTTCTGGATATCTTGGCTGTATATTTCTCCAAGTTTTTCTTAAGCGCCTCGGATGTTTGCTTCGCAAGCTTATCCTTTTCAATGCCGCTTGCGCCGATGGATAACATGCTGTTTATCCCCTTGGCGGCACCTGCTTCTTGGATCATTTGAATTGGCTTTTGTGACTGTCCACTGATTTGCTTGGCAAGATCGGCACCCATGGATGAGCCAAGTATTTCCCTCAAGGCCTTTCGTGCCTCGATCCTACCCATCGTGGTCAGGTCCAAGTTGGCTTTGGCAATCTTGCTTGCGATTTTGGATATGTCCGCGAACAAGACGGTTCCCATTTTCCTCTGCCAGCTTTTGATCTCATCAATTAATTCTTCGGACAGCTTAGAGTATGATTCCCCGCTTGGGGTGGCTTCCTTGATATTGATAGGCGAGTCCCAGTCGTACAAATCCGATTGCTTGATGGTCTTTTGGTCTGCCAAATATTCGCATCCACACTTCTGACCATCGCTGAGTTCTTCGTATTCTTCCATCGACTCACATGGCATGTATACGATTTGCCCATCAACGGTATGTGTATGGTAGCCCTCGCAGCCAAGCCGCTCTGCTTCCTCCTCGGCCGCTTCCGGGGTTGCAAAGTATTCCACCTCTTCTTGTATGACTTCGGCGGTTTCTTCTTCTGCGGTTGGTGTTGCCTGTTGTTTGTTGGTGTTTTCACACATCCTGTAAGCGATTGCGGTCGCCTGTTCTTCGGAATAGCCCTCTTCAATCAAGATGGAAACCTTGTCGCTGATGCAATCGTCCGACGATTTATCACATCCGCAGGAGTTGCTTTCGATTTCCTGTTCGTCGCTGTCTGCTATTGAGCTAATCAGAGCTTGTGATCCCACCATCCTCTTGGCACGGTCAATTGGTATTCCGGTTGCGGCGATTAGTTCAATGGCAGAATCGATGGTCAAAGTACCTTTGCTAACATTTTCAAGGATCTTCATCACGTTTGATACATTCGTGTGCGAGAATGATTCGATTGTATCTGTTGCCTTTTCTTGGCCCATTGAAAGTTGATAGTCACCAAGATCGCCATCAAGACCCATTGGCTGAGCCTGTGCGCCCAATGGCATTCCGTTGATGAGTGGCTGGTCGGCCAGTTCATTATCGAATGGTTCAAGTCCTTGCGTTGCCCTTGCTTCGTTAATCGACATCCATCCACCTGCCACGGCAGTCTGTGTTTCCTGTAGCTTGAAGGCTTCATCATCTGGCACAGGATTGTCATAAGCCAATACAGCATCGTCAGACAAGCCAAACATTGGCAGTAGCACTTGATTCAACACGTCCTCGTCCATGCGCAACAATGGCAGAATGGTTCCTTCTCTCCATTGGCTATAACCGACCCTAGCTGACGCAAGGTTTGGATCGTTGGCTTTCATAAGTGATACGGGGACACCAAATACCGCGCTGATCTCCTCCACGACTTCTTCCCTGCCAGTTAGATCCTTTGGCGGGAAGTTCAGTGGCGTTAGTGTCACATCGCCGGTCATGGTAAGGAACTTCCCTGCCTGATGGTTCCCACGAAGCCTGTCGTTTACATGCTGCTCAAATCTATCAAGCGTGGTTCCGCTTGCTCCGTTCTTGACAACGACTGCGTAGTCGGGACGAGCGTGATTCTCGTAAGTAGCAAGATCCATCTCATGTATGCTTTGGTTGATGGACACGGTTCCCCATGCTGCTTCGACCTTGCCCATTCCGTAGAACAGGTCATTTGGATTTGGTCGCTTGAAGTGGATGACTTCATCAGGTGCGTATTCGAGTTGTTCGTTTCCGGGTGAAGCATAGACATACCCCTTGATAAACTCCTCCCTGTCTGGAACGATCCAAGTCCACTGTGATGGCATTGGCCAAAGCTCTGTCGGTATGCCAAGCCCCTGATCCCAAATGACGGCCATGTAGGCATTGCCGGTAAGCTCGCCGTACAGGATGCGAAGCAGGGTCAAGTCAAAGCCGTTGAAGATCTTATTGCTTGTCGAAAGCATGTCGATAAGCGGATGACTGTCTGTGATTTCCTCGAAGTTGGTTCCAAGGTCATTCATTTTCCTGATGGTATTCACGGATGGGCCCGCATTGCCCGGACCGTCACCAAGCAGATATGACTTGCGGTGTGCAGATGGTTTCTTGGTATTAAATAGCTTTGTTCTTGATTGATCGTTGCGCATGTATAATCGCAACGGTGTCGCCGCGCATGCTTGTGCGTTAATGTTGGCTGCTGCATATACCCATGAATGAAATGCACGGACGGCAGCCCGCTGATCGAATGGGTATTGCTTCGCACCATGCCGACCCATTCCTTCGATCAGCTTGATGGAGGATTCGTTGTACTTATCGGTATTGAACAGACGCTTGATAAATTGGATCATCAGAGAACCTTAAATGAGAACATGGTTCTGGCCTTTATATTTTGACCGTGGAGTGCAAGTGCCAAGGCACAAACACCATCGTCGTGCATGCCTTGGGGCGCTTCATACCTGACACCCGTGCGGGTGTAGTTGTATTCAAATATCTCAAGCTCGTTCCGTAGCCAACCGTCTGGGAATGTAACTTGCCTTGTTTGAATCGCAACGGTAAGACCTTCCATGATTTGCTGTTTACTTTGCGATGTAAACTTGAAGCCTTCGACAAGTGGGCAGTTGGCTTGTAGCTGTTCCAATACGGGGTCACCGACTCCCGTACTATCAACAAGAGCATAGGTTTCCCCGATCATTTCCGAAAGCCTTCTTTCGGTAGATCTCCAGTCCGACTGCCATCGTTCCAATCGGCATACTGAGCCATTTTCGTCCAGTCCTACAGCCACCGTATAATCTTGACTCTTTGCGAGATCAATACCCCAGTACATGGGTTCGTTGGATGTAAGTGGGGCAATGCATTCGCCTATGGCTTTCAAGTTGAATGGGCAACCGCCATCATCTGCCGGCACGCCTTCATATTCTTGTGCAAATATCTCTGGAGGTAGATCAGCACGGGCTGATTCAACCTCATCTTTGTCCATGTAGGGATTGGACAGTGTTGGCAGTCGCCAGCTTGACCAGTCCTTTCTTCCATCTATGCCGTGTGAGAATAGCCGGTGAAAGTATCCTCTGCCCTTGGGCGTACCAAGAAACCATGCGGACCCCTTCAGATCGGTCAGGGTTGGTCGCAATGTACCCTGCCATACATGCTCTAGGTCGCGTATGATTCCCGCTTCGTCAATGATGATTGTGTCATATTTCTTGCCACGGCCCGAGTCAGGATTATCGACCGACCACACTTCAAGCAGACCGCCAGTGAGAAACTCCAGCCTCTGCTCCATTTTGCTGGCTTTGATAATGATTGGCTTGAGCGTATTGCTCATGAATCGCCAAACGTCTGCGCTGTATTTGAATGTAGGTGCGAACCAACCAATCTGCTTGCCTTGCAGTATTTGCTCCAAGGCTATGATTTGGCCCAGAGTGGTCTTGCCAAACCTTCTGCCACACATGATGACATTAAAGCGTGATGCACCATCCAGTACAGAGATTTGTCCGCTGTGTGGTCTTGGAATTGTGACTTCAATCGTCGTCACGATTGTTTGCGTACCTCACCAGTACCTCGACTTCACCCTGTGATTCGATCATGTCAGGCACCTTGCCGTCTAGTCTCTCCACAACAAGCTGATAGAACTTGTAGTCGCCATTCAAGGCCCGTTGGATTGCGACCGTGGCCAAGGCTTTTTCCAGATCCCTGCCATTGAGTCCTTCCGCTACAAGGTCTCTGATGGCACTGGATATGCTTACCCCCTTGGGCCTTCCCTTGGGGTTGCCGGATTTACCCGGTCTGAATTGATGTTCCTTTGGCGGTATATTAGACACGCTGTTCTGTTCCTCATTACTTGCCCGCAAATACTAATGTTCCTATTAGAAAGTCGGCTTTTTCCTATAGCTTTTTATGCTTTTCATTCAGGATCTTTGGTTCTATCGCATTCCAGTCAAGCCTGTGATGCAATCTTCTGTCCGTTACTTCCATTGGCTGAACGGTGCAGGTAGATGGCTCATACATGATTGTGTAAAAGCTTTTCACATAGGTGCCAGCGTCCAAATATAGCTCTGTAAGACCTCCAGCATTTGTTTGTGTTGGCCTTTGTAGCAACGAGAGCATTGTGTACGTGAAGAAGAGGTCGCCTTTTCTGGTCAGCGATGTATATGTATTCACATCATCATTTAGTTGGCCCATGAACCAGAATCGCCGTTTTGTAGAACACAAGAAGGAGTTCATGGCTTTTCTTGTTAATTGAACCGCTAATCCATACTTTCCATTCTCGCCACCAATGAAGTCTCCATCCTGTGCAAAGGCGATCGTCTTGGTTGGCGTGTTCTGGTAAAACTCAATCAGCTTTTCCAATACTTCATCCAGCGATCTGATTGGTATCCTTGATGTGTAGTGGCCTTCCGGGGTTGATTTGTAATGAAGGCTTGTATAGTCATCATCCAGTTGCATGAAGTATTCGCATCCGACCTGCTCGGCCAAGTCAAATGATGCGTTGCGTGCAAATACCACGCTGCGCTTAGAAAAGTTGTCCCCCTGATCCATCTTTTGGGCTATTTCATCCTTCGAGAATACAAGCACTTTGTCCTGCCCGTACCGCTCAACATATTCGGGTAGTGTCTCGTCCTTATCGTCAACAACCAAATAAGTCTTGCCAGTATAGCCGCAATTGGATAATGTTTGATATGTTGCGACATTATCCGGTCGGCCGTGAGTAAGTATGAATATGCAGAAGTCATCCCGCATGGTGGTCCTTTCCAACAAGCTTTACGATGTCTTCGGTCATATTGATGAACCCATTTTCGATGGCTTTATCAAAGTCGATAATTACCAAAGCTGATTCTTCCATGAACTCCTGCATTTCTTTATTGCAGTGAGCATAAAACTCAGCGATCTTGGCGTGATTGAATTGTGTGTGTCTGCCAGCCGCGGTTAGAAGAAAAGCTTTTTCTTCGCCATCCAAGTCGCTGCTTTCGATTTTCTTAACTAGCCTGTCTGTGTTGAATTTGTCATACAGTTCGTGGATTTCAGGCTTGGGTCCAGTTGGCTCATAGATCGGAGCCTCGATCTTTCGTGTATATAGGCTGTCATCTGACAAGCCGTCTGCCAACTCTGCTATTTCGTCTTGGCTAAATCCTGTCGCATCGGCTAGCTCTTGGCTCTCCTTTGCTATTTCTTCTATTTGCAATATGAGTGTATCAATATCCCATTCAGCCAATTCAGCAGTACGATTATCGGCAATCGCGTATGCTGATGCTTCTGTTCCAACTAGATCTGTTTCAACTACATCAACATATTCCCATCCAAGTAAGCGTGCGGCTTCTAATAGTCCATTGCCAGCCAGTACCACATTAGCGGCATTTACCACAATTGGCTTTTGCTGTCCAAATCGCTTCAGGCTTTCCAGTATCGCGTCGATGTTGTGTTCGCTGTGGAGTCTGGCATTCTTTGGATCGTGCTTAAGATCCTCCACTTTCTTGCTTTCCGTTTTCATTGTGCGTTCCTCTAGGGTTGTGCGTTCTTAGTAGCCAGCGTGCGTATTTGATTCTTTCGTGAATTGTGCTTACGGAACAATACATCGCATTGGCTATCTGTTGAATGGTAAAGCCTCTGGCCAGCATTTCAAGTATGGGACGCAGCTTGTTTGACAGGTTGCCAATTGGCAGGCACTCGATCGGCTGTGATTCTATGACTGCGATACACTTTGCAGCGAGCTTTTCTTTGCTTCGCTTACGCTTGTCTTTTCGGTATTTGTCTATCATGCGGAATCGGATCATTTTGAATAGATACTTTTCCGCAGTCAGAGTGCCGCCGCACTGATACTTTGGCAATAGCTCGCATTTGGCAAGTACATAAGCTTCGTTGGCTATCTCATCCATTTGAGCATTCCACACTAGCCCTTGCTTAATCATGTACTTGGCGAACTTGATTGTTAATGTGTGTAGGTCTATGTCGCTAATAGCCTCTTGTTGCGAATCTTTCTGCGACAGAGAAGAAGTCGGCATAGTCGTACCTTGTTCCAAAGCCTTCAATTACTTCGGCAAAGCTGGCATAGTAGACCCATATATTGAAGTATCTGATCTTATAGTTCCGTCCGTCAATTGGTACCGAGACATTCACAGCCAATTGCCTATCTTTGTCAGCACTTATTAATTTGTGTGTCACGCCTTCATTTAGATATGCTTCGACCTTTGACACAGGATAGTTGTCAACCGGAAAGTTGACTTTAATTTGGCCTTGTATCACTTGGGACCAGCTTAGATTTGCAATAACCACCATGCCTTGACAATAAAAGTATTCGCGGTTGTTCTCTCTATTGTCAATGGTTTCTATTAATGCGGCTTGGTTTTCGTCTACGACGATTTGTTCTTCCCAGTTCCATTCCAGATAGTAAGAGCTATCGCCTATGTAGAGTGTGTCGCCAAAGCATGAGCATATTGTCATTGTCAGATACAAGACTGCCCGTGTAATGTGGCTATTCTTCTTCTTCTTCGTCGTCGTCTTCGTAGTCCTCATCGCGTTCTTCTGCTTCAAATGTGCGTTCGTATGCCCATTCCAAAAGTCCCTTGACGGCAAAGTGGTTGCCCCAGTGAGTCGCCCTGCTTTTCGTTTGGTTATTACTGCTCCATGTCCACAATACCAGCACAGCATCCGCACCGACCTCTTCGACAAATCCGGTCACCAACCTTTTCTCTGGATTTCCCGCTGGCTTTAAGTTGCCCGGATCGCTTCCCATGCCAGTGTATCCTTATCGGTAAAGTAGAATCGTAACCACCATGCTCCCGGTGTTGGCTTAGGTGGTCCAAATCGTTCAACGTGCCAACCCGAGTGCCCTCCAACACCGCCGTGTTCAAAGTATTCGTCTTTGTATGTACCTGATCGTAGGTGTAGCTGTTCGTCGGCTTTGACATTGCCGTGTGCCGTTAGTCTTTCGCGAGCAATTGGAACCATCCATTGATCGTGTGTATGACCCGTCAGTATGATGTCGGCATCAGGTAGATAGACCGCCATACGATTGGTTTGAATCACGCCTCGCGTAACCGGACCACCGCCTCCCGCACCGTGAAAGAACTTGAGTCGGCAAATGAATGTGGAGGTGGTTCGTTTTATTCTAAATATGACCCATCCCCCGTATCCTCCTGAAACAACTGGAGATTCGGGACTGGTCATTTTGATTGCTTGTACCGTTCGTTCGGTTAGGTCGGTTTGGTGCCTGCTGTAGATGGATGTCTCGTGATTTCCCCTACCAATGACAATCCAATGCGGGCCATATTCGGTACCATAAAAGCTTGCGGCCTCTCTGACTAATGCGTCTAAGTAATCCCCGCCTCTATACTCGTCTCGAAGCTGTGATCTATCTTGTCTTGGATCAAATTTGCCTTGCATTGCGCAGTGCATGTCGCCTGCATCAATGATTCCCGCACCTCGCTGCTTTACTTGATTGAGGTGTTCTTTCTCTTTGCTCCAGTTGGTGTGTGCGTTGTCGTGATGCCTGTCTGACGATAAAAGAAACCACTGTTCCCATCCTGTGATCCTGTCAACATTCATGTTGACCCTGCATACGCTCTTGTTGAGTTTTTCGACCGTCCAGTCTGGTTGCATGTTTGAAAGCCCCTAGTGTTTCGACCCCATTCTTCTATCGGTTGCTTTGTTGATATGGCTTTCACTTTTCCAATAGGCGACCAAGCGCAATGTTAGCGCGTAGACATATTGTGCTGGCTAACAGCACGGTTGTTTTTGTCTTGGTTGGCTTGTTTACTTGTTCTTTCTGAACAGCGGAAAGCACTGTCCAAGAATGAATCCCACCGCACCGAGAAGAAGAGCAAACCAGATTGATCCAAAGAAGGAGCTAAGACTTGCAATAGTCAGCATTGTTATTTCCTTGTAGCCAATTCCAAGGCTGCCGAGAGTTCGACAATCCTATTAAGCATGGCTTTTATATCGTCCTTTTCTCGTCTTTTGATTGACGGGTTTTCCATGATGTGAATTATTACAACTGTGCAGCCGTATATTGCTCTAGCAAGGTGCTTTGGTTTGGTCTCATTCAGACTGTGTGCGGACGGTTCCGTCTGACGCAATTCGGTTATCCGTCTGTGTTCGCCATGCGGCATCGAAGGCAGGATCTGCCGCGCGTTTGTATGCGACTGCTTCCCTTGCTTCTTTTTCGCCACCGCCATGAATCACCTTTCTAAGTAATTTGGCTTCATCTTTCGATTTCTTTGGTATGGCGTAACCAAGCCTCATGAATGCTTGGCGTATAAAGAATCCAACTCCAGTCTGCCATAACAAGACGATTCCCACAATGCCGCATATTGCAACGGCAACCCATATAACCATCCTCATCCAAGACGGTATCTGATCTTCTACCGATGGTAGTGTCGCCTGAATGGTATCAATTTGTCCAATTATCTTCTCTTGATTAGCAATACCCGCATTGGCCAAGCCTTCGACAGCAGGGATTTCATTCTTTATTTCTTCTAACTGCTCAATTGTTTCGAGCGATAGGCTGCGGATATGGTTCGCGCTGTTTGCAATCTTCTTGGTACCGCTACATGCAGTGGCGGCAAGCAGAAGTGCTACTGCCCCAATTGTTCTAATCGGTTCCATAGCTGATCGATTCTTTCATCCTGCACCCTGTCTGTAGCCATGTTGGTTAATTGGGTCTTGACAAGATCCGTTGTAATCTGCTTTAGATCCTGAACCGAATACTCAAGGGTTTGTACGGCGTGGTCGCGTTGTCCAAGCTTAAGAGCAACGGAACCAAATCCAACAATCAGAGCTATGAGTTGCAGTGTACTAATCAAGGTTGTCATTGTTTTGTCTTTGTCTGAAGAGGACATCAGCTAAGCTTTCAAGATTTTCTGGTCGAAGTACCAATTGCCACTTTCCGTTATCTTCTCGCATCAAGACTATTGGTATATGATCCTTGGCCGCATCTCGCTCCGCTTGCATTAAGAAGGCCGTTGATGCAATTTTCTTTCGTCGTTTGACCTCGACGTGTATCGGCAAACCGATGTCAACATCTGGAGTTTGGTCGCCACGGCGTTGGGATGTGCGGGCCGCTTCCTTGCAGCCCCACATCTCCTTGCACACTAGGTTCACTGCTTCGCGCTCGCCTACTTTACCCTTGTTCCGACTGTGAATCGTCATCGGACATTAGCCTGTCTTTAAGTATTTGCTTGGCTTTTTCCATACCTGCTTCACTCAATTTGTAGTGGAAGTTTCCTTCCTCGTCAACGACTAGGTCTATTAGTCCCTTGGTAACTGACTGTTCTATTAGCTCTTCGAGATTGATGACCAAATCATCGCCGTTGTCGTCCTGTTCCATTCTTGTGTCTTCCTTGATATTTGCTTGGACAGGATGCGTTCGACCTGTTCTATGGCCTGCTCCCTCTCGGCAGCCGAGTGAGAATCTATATCCTGTCTCATCCTTTCAATTTCCCGATTCAAGGCATATTCATCCAGTGCTGCCAGCTTGTAGGGAACCTTGTTGACCTCGTCTTTGTGCATTGATTTAATTATCGTCAACAACTCTGGCAAGCTTGGAGTTTTATTTAGCCGCTTGCGATGTAGATACTTAATTGCCTTTGCAAGAATGTCGGATGGGTACTGTGCCAATGTCTCTTTGAATTGATTTCGTAGTTCATCCGTGAACTTGGCTTCCGGCCACAGTCCTCTCAGAAGTCCAATGCAGTTGTCATCCAGCCCACTCATCAGAATGCGCTTTCAGCGCTTTCACGCTTTCTGGATTCCCATGTGGATTCGTCCTCCAGATAGCCCATTTGTTCTATCCAAGTCAGTGGCTGTCTCCAGAATCCAGATTGTCCCTCTGTGCTTTCGTAATATGCTGTAATCTTTTGGGACAAGTATTCCGCTGCTTGAGGCCTGTCTTTCATCTGTGCATCGTCAGGATTGTTTTGGATTAGATCCGATAAGGCATCGTCGATTGCAAAGCATGTCTCTTTGTACTTCGTAAGCCTGCTTTTGGGTATCTTGTTGACCACCTTGGCAACATCCTGATCTTGCCTAACTCGAAAGAATCTTGATGCGCTTATGTCTTTTGAAGTTGAAGTTGAAGTTGAAGTTGAAGTTGAAGCCATTGAAATTGTTTGGGTGGGGCTTTCGCTGACCATTGGCTCAACCATTGACTCGCGCTCCATTGCCCGCTTGGCTTGAGTGATTGACCCACCCTTGCGTCCACCATATCCCATTTTCTGTCGAGCGGTTTCCTCACGGCACATTCTGCGACATACGAATGAGTTATCTGACTCCCGGCGTTCGGTCACACCAGTGTTAAGTAGTTCCAATATGATTTGCTCCGCATCTTCGCCTGATATTCGAGACAGGTGGTCTGGTGTTATCGGCAGTCCATTTGAATGAAGCAGCACACCTCGTTCTGGCGATTCGTGCATAAGACACAGCATGGTGATCCATAGCCCTTTCGCTGCCAATGACACACTTTGTAGGGATGGGTCTTTCATCCAATCGCCGGGGTAGAATTGGAATGCCGGCAGCTTCTTTGATTTAGACATCATTCATCCTTTCGATTAGCTTGGACTTGGCCGCATACGACAGACCCTCGTTGGTAATTCGGCAGATTCTTGCAGTGCCTCCGGACTTGGTCTTTTTGGTTTTGCCGGTTGGCTTTATGTATCCCATATTGCGCAGTTCACTACATCGCTTCCATCCGTGTTTAATATGGGCCAAGTCGGATGCCTCCTCGTCAGTCATTGCACCAAGTCGCCAATATGTCATCAGGAGCTTGTGTCTCTGTGTTTCCCTTGCTCCCTTGTTAAGTTTCGATGCCGCTTGACTTGTCTCTGGATCACTGGTGCGTGCCAATTCCGAAAAGTTTATTTGACTGTTCATCCTTTCATCCTTTCATTTAATACGAAGATGTGACTTTCGTTTCCCAAGCCGAGCGAATGGCAACGTTTCGCCCTTCTCAAGTATTTGACGAATCCTGCCGGTATCCGGTGTCCACTTGGCTTCCTTGAATACATGAGGCACATCATCCTCGTGTATCTCCAAGGGCAGCTTACCGCCGTTCTCGCAGACACTGATGGTGAATAGGCGTGTTTGCACATTGGTTTCACCGCATTCGATTAGACGCTGCTTGAGACGTTCTTGGAGCCCCATTGCTGTCCGATGTATTGATTCAGCGGATTCTCTAAGTCTTGCGGCTTCCATTGATCGTGCCGCGGATTTTGCCTTCAGGTCTTTGATTAACATCACATACGCTTCTGTTTTGTCAGCCAGCGCATCCTTCAAATTGTCAAGGTATTTCCCAATCTCATGATCGAGATGACTTTCGTCCGTATCTGCCTCGACCAGCTTTGATATTGCCTTGATCTCTTCGGTCAGTTGATATAGCATGTGTTCTCATCCTTTCGTAAACAGGTGTGCCTATATCTCCGTCCCGCCTCCTTGCAGGCATTTCTTCATGGGACAAGGCACACCTGTTTCATTAGATTGGCATCTCGTCCGTGTTCTTCTTGTCGCTGTTGCTATTGGATTCGATTGGATCAAACACATATCCAATTTCCTTCAGCACATAATTGCCATCAATATATTCTTGCTCCGTTCTGCATGGAAGTCTTTTGCTTTGTGCGATGACGGCAATATACATAATCATCTTGTCTTTGGTCATGTATGCGCTGCTGCTTCGTTGGATGAAGTCGTCTTGCTTTCCGCAGTATATTGGCATCGAAAGTGTAATTAGATATTCGTTGTCGCTTATGCCGTTCTTTTCGACTGCTTCTACATAGGTGTGTTCGTTTAGTGGAAAGTTCATCTTTCGTCCTTTCGTTAGAATGGAATTTCTTCATCCGTGAATGGTGTATGTGTTTGTGACTCCTTTTCCTTGGAGTCACTTTTGATGATTGGAACCAAAGTCTCGTCTTTCACATTTGTCCAATCGCCCTTTGTTTCAAACTCAACACTGACCGGCACGTTGTCGCTGTGGCACTTGCACGCGACTGACAGGTCGTTTTGGTTGAATATGTTGCATGTCACTTCCTCACCTCCGGGCAAGGCAAAGGTGACTCGACGGAAGATCGATCCCTTCTTGGATGTCTTCTCATCACCGATTTCGATGACCCTAACTTCGTCTCCCTTCGAATTGCTTGGTTCCTTTGTGGTTACCTTCGGCCTAGTCTGTCGCGGCTTAGAAGCGGTCTTCTTTGGTTCGTAACTCCTGTCATCCCGCTTGTCCACCTCATCCTCATCGACGCGAGGGATTTGCAGCAAGTCGCGGTACAAATAACTAAGCCCTGTTGTCCGTGAAGAAAAGGATGACTTGTCCTCCGGTCGGCCTTTGCCCGGACAAACCGGGACTTCCGATTCGAGCTTCATGGTTTCTCCGGACGTTGCATGTGCGAGTTCAAACTCCTGCTTCATCAACGATTGGCCTGCATCGCTTTCGATCCATGTTGATGATTTTGCAAATAGAACCAGATTGTTTTGATTCAGTGCCGCGCGTCCCATCGTGACCATGTCTTCACTACTCGTGTAGTCGTAATGCTGATGATCGTTTCGGGATGTTCGGCCAATGCTGGTTATTGACTTCTGTGCTTCAAGTAGTGCTGCAAGTAGATTCTTCATGCTGTTCCTTTCTTTTAGGTGTTGCACCCCATCCCCCTCACGGGGGATGGCCGGGATTGTCGGAGACCAGATTGGTTACCCGGACACACTGTGCGCGGTGCGTGTTGTGATTAGACCTTCATCTCGTCTGCATATTCAAAGACGATACGCTTCTGCTTTGCTGTTGTACCGAATAGGTTGGATGACATCCTCATGTCCTCTTGCGACATGCTCGATCTGCTGTTGGTTGTTAGCGGCTTCCTCTTATCCAGCCAATTCGTGAATGCGTTTGCTACCGTCCATGCGTTTCTTCCGAGCCTGTGTTCCGTAACTTCCTTGTCAAAGATCTCGGTGACTTCGGCAAGTCGATGGGTGGCTCGTTCAAGTCTTGCCAGCTTGTGACCGCAAGGACTACCATCGGGGTTGTATGGATCGGTTGGTATTGGTCCGTAGAACTTCATGTAGACGTTAGTCCACAGTTCCTGCGTGTCCTCCTTGGTAAGCCTCTTGGCTGCAAGTCTAAGAGCCTGCTTGCGCATCTCTGAAAGCTGGTGCAATCCATTGCTTAGAAGCATCTTGGCATCCTGTATCTGCTTTTCGATGTTAAGCGTATGCCGCAGGCTAATGATTGACCCCTGCTTCTTGGCCCTGTTCAGTGCGTATGTTCTTGTGTTCGCACACACGACCCGTATGTCCGTAGGCATAATCTGCAACGGTTGAGAGCCGTCATGTCCGTTGGCCATGAATAGGTATGGGATTGTCTCGTCGTTTGCTGTAACCCTGAACGGCTCGGCCCTCAATAGGAACCAGACCTTCTTGCCTCCACCCAACGAGCCCGCCGTTTCGACCTTAAGACTTGTTTTGTCGTATTTGCCTGCCAGTTCATAGGCGAGATATGCAAGCTGGTCGTTTTGGATTGGCTTGTAGTGCCTGCCGACCAGTCCAAGAATGCTTTTGTCATCACTGCGAATGAGCAGCTTGTGGGTATCAAATTTGATTCCGTTCTCGTAGTCGGGTTCGGTTGTCCCATTGAAGTTAGCGGACAAGCCATTGGATTCTTCCACCATCCATTGCAGCCCCGCCTGCTTGATTGCTTCGTATGGTGTCGGTGCCTCCTCAACCACATTTCCAAGATTGTGCCATGCCCGCTTTTCTGCAAGCACCAGCCCGTCATTCTTTTCGATCATGTGCGCCATCGGTTATTCCTTTCGTTGAATTGATGGTTTGCTATGCGGCCAAATTAATTTGACCTCAATCATTTGTAAACACGCTCCTATTTACCAATTCATATTTTATTGTGTTTTCTATTTCTCTTGCCTAATGCCCTGTTGCATAGTCGTAATTAGACTCGTCGTCGTATTGGTCTTTCGCATATTCAATAAACCTCTCGTGGTCGTGTTCAACCATGCCGTATGCGTCAGTGCCGTTGCTTTCCACGCCGGTTACTTCTTTGCCATCGTCGTAGATATATGTGTACTCCACTCGACACGAATCGGTGTCAAGGTAAAGGCACACGTTCTCGGATTCCTTTTCAAATTCGATTCTGTAATCGAGGGTGTACTGCAAGGTGAAGTCCTTTGCCTCGATTGTTCCTTCGTACCTGTAGTCCTGCCAATAGCGATTGATTTGCATTTGTTATCCCCTTGTGTTGCTAGTGATAGTTCTTTGTGTTCATGTTCTGGCATCCGGCCACAACGTGTCATATTGTTGCTTTAACTCGTGCGTGTTCTTGCTAACGCAGCAAGAACGTGTCGGGCTCATCAAGCGCGATCTTAGCGATGCGCGCTCCAATCTTTGTCAGTGCCTTGTAATAGCTATCTGATAGATGATTGGATTCGTAATGGTGTCCAAACTCGTGAATCAGTAGGTCAAGTATGTCTGTCATGTTGGTTGAATTGAAAAACTTGCGTCCCAGTCTTCCAACATTGAATACCAGACAACCAGTCCCATAAGTGGCCGCGAATGGCCACGTTACGTCATTCACGAATCTTACCGATACCGAGCAGGCCAAGATCTTGCTTGCAAGTCTTTTAGCAAGACCTGCTACCGCCTCCATTTCCGGAGTGATCTTCTCCATGTCTTTAAGTGGAGTGCCATCTTCGGAATATGGCTTTGGCGAAGGCGTAACTTGCCCGGCAGGACTAACCGATCCGTATTCCTTGGCATTCCGATGCTGGTCAGCCGTTAGACTTCTGCCATAGATCACAGCATATCCTGCTGACTGAGCACGGGCGTTTGCCTCTGGATCAGACGGATCAAACATGACCCGCTTCTTTCCATACCGAAGATCGAGAACTTTGTTAACAGATTCCTTTGACGCTTCCGGATGACCCGTTGCTTCGGATACCCAATTTGCTGCCGAGTCTTCTTTTGTGAGAAGTTCCGTTGTGTTATTCACAACGGACATTCGAAGACGGCGAAGGTACGAGGGTTGGACATTGTCCCGATCCATATTTAGCGGCACCTTTTGTTGGATATCAACATGGAAACGGTCTTCTTCAAGGGAGACAATTGGAATCCCCATCTCGTAGATCGTTGCCTGTTCATCGTCCTTGGTTTCGTAAATATTGACCTTCGTACTACGCTTTGTCGAAAATAGATTGCCTTCGCTATCTGTTCCGACTGTCGGCATCTGAATCTCGTAAGACGCGACTGACTTGCGTTCCAGAAGCGGGACATCATTAAGTGTTGTCTCGATTCCTTCAGGCGGGATCAAACGTGAACATCCTGCGATGATCTCTTCACGTTCCGCTTTTGTCATCTTAATGATGGCAGTGAAACGTGAACCTTGACTTCGATCGTTCTTGCATTTTTGACGCTTGCCTTCTGATGTGAAGACAATTGTTCTTCCTACAGTCTCGATCTTGGCTTCCTTACACACGGAAAGCACGAGCTTTTCGCCAAGGTTGAATCTGCCACGCTTGGTGGCATCGCTTTTCTTTTCTGATTCAGCAAAGAGGGTGAAAGCGTGAGCCATGTCGGAAAAGCCATTAGGGTCATCATCCTCGACAATCAGCGTGGAATATCCTCGCGTATCTGAACTATCAAGACGAATGTTGACTTTCGTCACGTTCTGATCCCATGCGTTCTGGATCAGTTCGTTAATAACAAATGACTTGTCACGATTGGCAACTAAGCTTGAAAGACCCTTGCGGTCTACTTCAAACCAGTTATCGCTAGTGTGGCTAGTGTGCATGTTGACATCCTTTCTGTTGTGACCGGATGCCAGAACATGAACTAGATGATCTGTCTAGGTCAGGTCAGTCCTGCCTAGCGATCGGTATTCGGATGCCAAAGAACCAGTTGTCACGAGGCTTATCTGCCTACTGGGTGATGCACAGAACTGCGTGCGACCATCACACCACCATTATATCACAAATCTTCCAAATATGATTCAGAAAGTAAGATTATTCTCAGAACGCTAAGTGTTTGCTATGGAATGGCTTATGCGGCAACAAAAAATGTGCTTTTCTAGCGACAACGTGTTTACTTGTGATAGATTTATGTTAGTATGTTCTATGTAGGGATTGAGGTTCCTACCCGGACCAAGCATTTACGCTTCTGTGTGACAGGCAGCCGGTGATCTTTGGCAAGTGAATAATCACTCCCACGCGACACTGGTTCGACGTGGGTGCAAATCCTTTCATCCTTACAAATCCCGTGCTGCTTCCTTAATTGGATGCAGCACGATTTACCGCTTACTCGGAGCGGCTCATTGAAAGGATGAACAATGATTGATTTTGACCCAGAAATTTTCTTGAACGCAATCAAAAAGGTTGATCGAGAGATTGAAAAACAAGAAGCGATACACGTAAGGCCTTCAGATCAACTGTGTTGGCGAAGTCGTGTTCGCGAACTCAAGGCACAAAAGAAGCTGCTTGCCGATACCCTTGCTGCCTTTATAGCTGATTCAAAGACATGGTAAGTAACACCACTTCAACCCCTACCGGGGTTGTGGTGGATTTACCGCTTACTCGGAGCGGCTTATTGAAAGGATGAGAACATGCTAGTTGACACAATGACGACCCACTGCTTTCGCACACCAGAGGATTTATGTGAGGCGTTCGAGAGATTGGAATCGGTTGGGATCACGGACTACTCATGGAGTATTACGAAGAGAATGTTTTGGCGTGGCGAGCGAATCTTCAATGTCGCGATCACTGCAAAGTATCTCGACCCACGCGCACAACGGAAAGGTCAGCAGACAATATTGTTGATCACTAAAGAACAACTGCACGATTTCGTGATTTCGCACGACTTCGCCAACACAGTTGAAAGGATGAATGTATGATTGATTTTGTAATTGCGTTGATTGGCTTGCCAATCATGTACTTTTCTCTCAAGTATGCAGATGCATTTGTTGATCTGCACAAACGAATTGATGAAAGGATGAACCATAATGACCATTCATAATGAATCAGAGTTGTTGCGTGTCGATGAAGATGATTTCTTTGGAACGATTGAGGAACTTGGACGACTGAACCCCGATGGTTACAAAAACAACACTCTTGAACCGAAACGTGAAAGGGCGATGAGAGGCACGGTTTTCCATATCATGGACGACTTCGGATTAACCGCAATGCAGGCGGGGCTCAATCGCTGGCATTACGAACGTCAGGTTATGCTTGGCACTCTTCAAGCAGTGAAAGAGGAGTGGCATCGTGTGTGCGATGTTGCACCCTTGGACATTGAAACCACAAGGGCCCTCCAGAGAATCAGTGGGATGCTGGCCCACCTTGAGGACACCGGACTTTTGACTGAAGGTGAAACCGATACAGAGGAGACCAATTCATGAAATGCCAGACTCCAATAAAAGACCTGAAGCCGGATGAGCAACTGCATGTGCTCTATAACTTGGTTAAGGGTAGGGTTCCTCTCGAAGAAGATGACTACGTTGCATTGCAATTCATCTTGGAGCTTTTGGTTCGGGCCAATCCCAAGTAAGCTACATCAAGCTGACGGCCGCAAGGAGTTAATCATCACTGCGGTTGTACCGGACGGTAACGTCCGCGCAGCTACCCTCGCACGGTTCGCAAGATGGGGATTCGGAGAGAGACCGGATCGACGCTTGGAACTGCTGGAGCCCGGTTTATGCGAGGTTTCACGCACGGCAAAGCGTGATACAGCCCTCGGAGCAACTTTTGCTCCGGGGGCTTTTTAGTGCGCCAAGCGGCCAACTCCTGCCAGCCACATGGCATTCTGTCCACCATTGACCACGCTTTGGGTCAGGTACTGCGCAAGAACAGCCCCCCGGCGGTGGATGAAAAGTACCGAGGGGCTGCTAAAGGGGTCAAAAAGAGGGGTGTCCTCTCAGAGGCTCTAGAATCGCCTCTACGGCGTTTCTTTTTCCGGTACCATTCCACCCCAATGGAAGGCTGCCATCGCCTCACAGGCCGTCCAAGCGGCCCCTGCGCGGTCTTGCCACACACTATTGGTTAATCCCTCGGCTCCTGCCTTGTGGGCCAGTTCGTGCAACCCTTTGATGATTTGCCGCCGGCTGATTCGGTGAACCTCTGGTATTCGACATTGAGTATTCTCGCTTTGATCATCCAAACCAAGGCGAAAACTAATTACATTGGCCAGCACCTTTTGGTCAATGTTGAAAGAACTTCGGATACGAAAATCAGACGGGTTCTTGCTTTGTGAGTGTTTGCTCATGCTCGTCAGCCTTTTGGATAAGGTAATCAAGTTCGTCCTGAAGCTTCTTTTTGAGGATCGTAAGCCCGTGACCGGGATTGCCCCGCTGCCGTGGCTTTAACCGACGAGCCTCGTCTTCAGTCCACACTCGCATCCTACCAATCTTGTTGCCTTTTATCTCGCGGGACTTAGCCAGAGACAAAATTCTCCTTGAGGTGACCCCGTATCGTTCTGCAATCTGTTTGGTGGTCAGCCACATGCTCATTCTCGTTAGCTGATGAGGGTGTCCGCTACTGTCGGAGAACTGGCCGCACCCGGAAGAAGATAGCCGTTTCCGTGGAAGTCAAAGAACCTGTCCATGTGCTTGAAGACCAAACCCTCGTGATTGTTGGTGATTGGAACCGAAACCCGGTCATCCATTGTCCAATCGTTGTCGCCCGCAATGATGCCAAGGTAGATGCCACCCGGAGCGGTCTGGTACATCTCTGACAGGAACACGTTGTCAATGAACAGATCGTGCGTATTGGAAAGTGCCGTTGACAGTCTGATGGTGAAGTAGATGTCACCACGAATGTCCTTCGGAGTCCTGACGGCAACGAAATTGGTTCCCGCCGTTGAATAAGTGGTCGTAAGACCGGTGCAGTCCACTTCAAGTCTACAATTGATGCTCTTGGCCGCAAACACAGTACCCGCTGAGTTCTCAAGCTGTACACGAAGCACACCGGCAGTAATGGCCGACGATTCTCGTCGCAGATTGGCACCGATCATGTACACCGTGTCTGGTTTGATCGTTCCAAGTGTGCCTGTTGTAGTGCCAAGCTTCTGCCGCAGTGATATGAGCGTTGAACCATCGCCCTTGAGTTCGAGTGCCTTTGATCCTCGATACGCCGTTGTTGTGCTGCCCGTATGTGTGGATGCTGAACCAGTCTGCAATTCCCATTGATCCGGCACATCGCTGGTAAATCGCTCAAAGCTAGAGTTTACCAATATGTTGCCACCTACCGACATATCTCCATCAACGTCACCGCATGTTGATGGAATGCGACCATAAACCCCGCCGCCGCCCGGCCATCGGTAATCGAAAGGCGAGTAAACCGTACCGCCCTCGCACAAGAAGATTTCCTTACCTGATCTGACATGCTTGTCTTGTGCGTCACGCACACACGTCACCTTGATTGTTTCAGACCTTGCTGCCGGGAAGTTAGTAAGCGTTGACCCGAATACTGCGCTTGGAGAGATATGCGTCTTAATCGTTCCGTTGCCGTCATTGCTTCCATCTGCTGTAAGGCTGCCGACTGTAATCGTTGATCTTTCAAGCGTCGATCCCGAATCCATTTGATGAAACAACTCACGCATGGCATCCTGAACTGTTCTAATTTGCGTGGACGCATCTTCGTCAACCATGTTGACCAGCGTTTGTGCAGCCGCATTTTGGATGGCGGGGCCAATTCGGCCCATCGCATAGGCGGCAGATTGGATTTCATCGCTCAAGGAGTTCATGAATCTGATGTCTTTTCCAAGGGCAGCACTGGCAGCGTAGGCACCGACCGTATCGTTGAAAGACTTGCCTGATCCATCGGATAGCAACAGGGCTTGGGTTGTGAGAATCTTGTCCGTAAGACCCATCAATTTCCCGAGCCTTGTAAACAACCCACCTGTACCTACTAGAGTTACTGCCATTTCTTAAATCCTTTATTCCATCTGGCACGCCTCTGTAGACATGCTACACATGGCTTCTTTCGGCCAAATGTCAATATGTGAATGAGTTTGTGGGCCACGTCACCAAGCCCCCTGATTGGGCCTTCGTAGTCCGGGCAAGTCTCGCAATATCTGGATGAGACCACATTGCTTGATCCCTTTACCGCTGGCTTGCCGTGACCCTTTAAGCACGAACCAATGCTTGTCATCACCGGCACGAAGTGTTTGCATTTCGAGTCATTCGCTATGACCTTCAAGCCGATGTGATTTGCTTTGAATTTTCTTTTAGACTTGCACTTACATCCCATTACTGAAGCCCCCATGACACCACGACGAGACCGCCGTTCTCTTCGTACCCGGCATAGTTGGTAGGTGGTGGCGTTGCTGGATATTCCTGTGATGGAGAGTTGTAACAATGTGTGTACGACCTATTTACCGCACCGGTAGTTGAACCCGCTACCCTCCAGTAACACGGCTCCACATTGTCAACGGTGCCGCCCAACATGCTTGGAAACAGCCCCGGAGTAACAGGCAGTGGGTCATTTGGCAGTATTTCAAACGGGTTCCCTTGGGCATCAACAAGTATATCTCCCACCAGTGCTGCCGCTCTGGTTGCGAGTGTATTTGGCAATGTGTTTCCACTGCAATCTTCTGACGGTAGGTTAATGCTTACGCATGGGAAGTTGGATGCACAATGAGTGTACATTGCGGCACCATCACACAACAAACTGGCGTTGCTAGGGGACACCCACTGCATTGGCATTGTGGTATCAAAGTTCCATGTTGGATTTAATGACCCCTGCATGTACTCAATAAATGGCACATCTATTGGAGTGATTGTTGCTCTCCATATTGGCATACACCCCTGCGGGCTTTCCACAATCGAAACGCTGGCATTGATGTTTACTTGATGAAGTTGGTATCCAACCTGCTGTATACCATCTTCTTGATATTGGAAGCCACCTTGCCCACACCATGGACTTGTCTGCGAGTAATAAGATTGCAGGTAGGGCCAAAGTACATCTACATCTTGCTCCCATTGCCCACCTTCGCCATAAGGATCAAGTGTAACTTGCCAGTTGAATATGCCGGGCTGACTGTTGTAACAGGTGGTTCCCAATGGTTGTGCTGTCGGGCTTTGTGTACATGATCCGTTGCAACAATCACTTGTGCAACTGCCTTGAGTCATTGGCATTCCGGGTGGAGGAGGACAACAAGTACAGTTGCACGAACAATTTGATGATGTTGTCGCTGGTGTTTCGGACCACGACACGTTGTTATATAAAAACGATTGAAGCCCGAATAGCAATGGGGCATCGTAGTTCATTACCTCGCCGCAACAGTTGGTTTCTTCCCCGCCGCCACCGGGCGGGTCGCCTCCACCACCGGGAGGATCGCCACCGTCACCCGGCGGCTTGCCATCGTTGTTTGGATTGAAGCAGCAACAAGCGGCTGTAAGAATGCCCATTACGCCATCCCATAGAACCGGTTGCCTTGATTGTTGACCACGGCATCATTAAGCAGGGATTGTGTTGGCGATACCGCCGTGTATTCAAGTCCGTAGGCCGTAACAGTAATCGAGTCCACCGTACCGGCCATTCCAGTTAGTGTGCTTGCGTTTGTAACTACAATGTTTGGCCTTATCAACGTGGTTGACCTTCCAGTCACCGCTTGTGCTGAGTACAACGCGTATTGGTTTGCTGCGGCCTCCCCGTTTGGCAAATCCCAAAGCGTAAACCTTGCGTCACTGGAATTGCTGTTCATTACAAAGATGGTTGTAATGACGGCTGCCTTGCCCGGCGGTGGTTGATAGATGGTGATCTCTGTGCCGGGAAGTCGCACCTGTCCGAGTTTCATGGGCATAGCCATTAGCCGCTACCTCCGTTCATCATCGTATTAATCACGCCGGGATCAAACTTGCGTCTGAATGCGGAACGCTTCTGAACCTTGCCAATGCTTTGACCGGTCAAGGGGTCCATCAAAGGTTCGGGATCGCCCGGATCACCCGGATCGCCCTTATCGTCCTTGTCTTCTTCTTTGCAAGCACACACTACCAGCGATGGATTCTTGAGATTGAATCCGAAGAACGGAACTCCACTTTGGTCTGATCCCGTTTCTGTTGATGTGTTGTTGTAGCCAAGCACGTTCATCATTACGGTTGTTCCGCGCTTAATCGGCTCATATACCCATGTGACTCCGCACTCTGCATTCTCAATTCTGTCGCCATGCGTTTTGTTATTGAGTCCATGTCCAAATTCAGGCATGTTGTATGCGAATGCCCTGATTGGTTGGCCGGATTGTGTACCTAAACTCATTTTGACTTCTGATGATGTATCAATGTCAGTTGCATAGTCATATACTTCAACAAGATATGGTGCGACTTCTCCGGTCTGATCTGCACCGGTCCACTCTAATATCCTGCCAACGTAAGTTGCCGTGGTCGCCGTGTGGTAATACCCGTAGTAGTTAGGTGCAATGTTGCTGGTATCTTCGTTTCTGACTGACAACGGAAACAACTGTACGGGTTGATTTGATAGTTCCGGTCCTGATTCTTCTGGTATTTGGTCGCCAAATAGACCGCCAACAGTTGGATCGTATGGGTTGGCCAAATTGATTGCGTAGTTGTGGGACTCCCCCCTTGACGGGTCGCCGCTGTCTGGATCTTCGTATGGGCCAAATCCACCGACAGCCGGATTGTTGCTTGTTCTCCTTCGACCCAAATCGTCAAAGGAAAACCCTGAAAAGATACCCTTGTCACGCCAATATGAAACTTCGGCCCAGTTGCACCCGTACACTTTGCGGGGTGCTGTTGGAGGAGATATGACTCGTGGTCCCCATGTTAGATAGGCGGTGATCGGCATGATCTGTCCGGTCTTATCGCCGCCCATCTGATTGCTAATGCTGTCCAGCTTGCCAACAGTTGTCAAAGTGTCCATCTGTGATTGCAATTCATTGAGCTTGTCAATAATTGCGTTCATGTCGGCAAAGGACATGCGGCCTAGCTGGCCAGATGTAAACTTTGGAATGTTGCTTGTGTCTTGGCCCATTATGCGCTCATGATGAGGTATTGCAGATCGGTTGCACCCGTAACAGCTTGCGCAAATATGTTAACCGTACTCATGCGGGTAACGCAAAACTCGCCGGGCTTGAGCGTGAGGAAACTGTTGTATGTGCCGCTCAGTGATCCATCAGAAGTAGGACCGATGGTCACATTGTATTGAGTACCAACATTCCTGAAGTACGCATATCCAACGCTAGAGACTTCGCCCTTTGCCAGTTGCTCGTGCGACGATGTGCCGACATTCTGAACGCCGCCACTTGATACGGTGCTAGACAGGTCTGCTTTGATGGTTGGCGGCTTGAAATCCTCTTTGAAGTTTCTCTTGAGAACAGTAAAGCTGCCGTGGTGTGTGATTTCGTTTGCCATGTCTATTGCCTAGAAGTATTGTGAAAGCTCTGTGAAGTCAGAGAGTTTGTTGAATGGTTGGATGTGACAGACGATCTTTGGTCTTGATTCAGAGGATGTTCCTATGTCGCCTGATGGCAGTCGATATGGTTGCTGAACCAAGTGCTTGAACTGATCGTATTGGAACTTGTGCGACACCGATACATTGGTCAGAGATACCCTTTGTGCCGTAGCCCCAAGATAGACAGCGTATTCGGCTTCCAGTCCCTCAAAGTCGCTTTCGTTCCTTGTGCCGGTCATCGTTCGGATCTTTGTCCATTCAATCTCGTCGATGTTTTCTACGACACGCACTACAAAGTCTATCTTAGACCTTGGTGCGCTGATTGGGTGCGGGCCTTGACTGATCGGTGTGCCACCAATGTGTTCGCTAGGAAGCATGCCTTCCTTGTTTAGATTTACTGTTTGCGGGTCCATGTAGAAGTTGTCAAACGATCCGCTAACGGTCGCAGAATATTCGATATAGCCCGGAGTGGTTGGCAGCGTTGGATCTTCTTTGTCATCGCCCGGCAGTGTACCGCCTTCACCTTGGTCGTAGTTGAATGCGACTTTCCACAAGTCGGAATGATTGGTGACCAAGTTAATTTCGAATCCAGCCACCGATATGCTGTCAAGTGCTGGATGCACGGAACCAATGTAGGGAAGCACATCGGTTTCTTCCACAGACATAAGATCAATCACGTCCGCTTCGCTGGTGGCTTCTTTCACATGAAAGGTGCGTGTCGCGGATAGACCGTTTTCGGAAACCGACATCCTGCGTTCGCCCATAAGTTCAATTGCGATTGCCATAGTAATCCCTTAGAAGAATCCGACCGTTGTAGCTCTCATTGCGGCAAGAATCGGTCCCCGTATAATTTCCAACATCTGAGATTGGATGTTTTTCATCTCGTCGTTGACTTTAGCTATTCTTTCTTGAACACCTGTACCAAACGTGAATGACCCCATCGCTGTAGATGCGGTTGCGGTGCTTGGTCCCAGTCCACCAAGTTGTGATTGCGCTGCGGCCATTTGTGACTTTAGACCTTCCATTTGCAATCGTTTCATGTTGGATGTAATCCGAACTTCCTCGTCTTTCTTGGCTTTCTTTTCGGCGGCTATTCTTTCTTGCAGTGCCTTCATTTCTTCTTCACGTCTATCGCGATCCGCGCTTTCACGCATTGCGATCTCGATTTCCATGATTGTTCTCTTGGCGTGATGCTCCTCCTTGATCAATTGGAGCTTGGCTCGCCCTTCTCGCTTAAGTTCCTTGAGGGCTTCTTGCTTCTTTGCTTCGCGCAGGTCGGAATCAAGAATCACTTGCCGCTTTGCCTTGTGTTCGGCTAACAGATTTTCTCTTGCTATCTCTCGTCGTACATCAATTGACTTAAGCGTTTCGCCACCGGCTTGTGACTGTGCCTTTCTTAACTTGAGTTCTTGCTCGGCCTTAAAAGCACCTTCTCGTGCAGCCACAAGAAGTTTGGCTGCTTCGGCTTGCTTTTTAATTGTTTCGGCCAGTTTGCGTGAGTCCTCTTCCATCTTGCGTATGCTAGATGACACGCCCAGTATGTTGTCAGCCAAGTTTTCTACTTGAGTGACAACGGCACCGAGTCCCGGCAAGTTTTTCAACACATCGGCTATCCCGCCCATGTGTTTGGCGACACCTTTGGCGTCACCTTCCCAAGCTGCGGTAATCGCTCGCACGGCTTCGGTGGCCGTTCCGATTGCCGCCACAGTAACTTCCATTAGAGCATAGACCGATACAATCTTGGCACCAATGTTGGCGACCTTTTCAAAGCTGCCGCCAGCTTTGCCCATTGACCTGTCCATCTTGTCGGCGGTTTGCTTGGTTTTCTTTTCTGCTTGATTAAGTGCTTTCTCAAGCTTGTCAATTCGTGCGACAATATCAACTTGTAGTTCACCTGATGCCATGTTGCTTCCTCATTTGGTGTTCTACGAAACCTCGATTGTCGTTTGGTGGTGGTTCGCTTTCTGTGGCGAATGCGTTTACCAGTTCGTCAATCCAGATGAATGGCCATCGGAGCGGGTAATCGCCTTCTGCCATTCTGCATAGTGCGGCGGCAAGTTCGAGCATCGTTTGCTCTTTCTTCTCGCCACCGCCTAAGTAGGGTCCGTATCTTCACCTTCCTTATCAGTGAGAATGTCTAAGTCGAATCCAAGAACCCTCAGTGCCACTTCAACGATGCTGTCTGCTGACAGTTCCATGAGCTTTTCATAGTCGCTTTGGTCTGCGACCCTTTTAATAATGAAGCAAGCGTTTTCGAGAACGAATGCGTATTTCAATGTGTGGCTTGCAAGCCCACGCTTTTCAGATAGTTCAGCTAGTTCCTTTGCTCGCACTTCCGGAGTGAGCTCGGCGTCCTTCATGTCTTGCAGCTTTGCTTTTCTTTCTCTTTGATAGAAAACCTCACCAAAGTTAATCATGTCCTCTACCGTTGGCCGCCTGAGAGTAACTTCGTTGCCGCTTTTATCTTCGACAATCACTTCCGTATTCATATCGCATCCTCCATTTTGAAAATTAGGGTGTTCCACTCCCACCGCCGCCGAATATCAACATTGGTGGGAGCGTAGTGCTTACCGGTTCTTTTAAACATATCAGTATTGGCATCTCTGATCGCATAACCCTGCGCTTGCTCTAGTGGCGTTTCGGGTGACACGCCCTTTTTGATGATTGTGCCATCGTGGTATTCGATGCGAACAACCCAGTCATCGCTACCCGGAACATGCAAAAGGTTATGGTCGTGATCCATTCTTAGCTTTCATCCCATGTTTCAGAAGCCACAACTCCGTTGCTTTGCTCAAAGTTGAATGTTACTGTCTGGTCGCCATTCTTGTCGACATTGACAGCGATTGAGTTAATTACTGCCGTAAGTTGCAGCTTGCAAACCGATCCACCGCCATAACCAGCGACAGCATTAGTTAGTGTGATTGCCACGCCGTCAGCGTCAGTATTGACTGCACCACCCGCAAGGAAGCCAGCGTATGGGCTACTGTTGCCACTGTTGGCCTTGAGGTGCCCTCCGACAGAACCAGTGACATCGGAGATTCCAAGTCTACGCCTAGTACCCGTGTCGCCAAATCCCGTCATAACCGTTGACGTTCTGGTCAGAGTTGCGGCCCATGTCTTAATGTGTCCGGCATATTCGGTGCTAGAATCAAATGCAAAGTCACCATCATTGCCCGTCAGATAAATCGTCGCCATTTTCTATACCCTTGTTGAAGTGACCGTAAAGGTCGTGTCGCTAGTAAGTTCTTGATCGTCCAGTGCCACCTCGCCAATGCTGGACATTTGCAAACATATTCTGTCTACGCCAGTTCCGACCGCAGCTTGGTACTCTCTTAGATCGGCCATCTGGTTGATAATCGTTAGATGATCTTCCACGCCCTTTGTAAAGTCCGTTCGTAGGGTAACGACCAGACTGGCTGTCACCCTTTCGTTGCCGTCAAAGCCTATCTCCACTGTCGATCCCGCCATTTTCCATACCACATAGGGCTTGGTTGCGTTGGCCGTAGCAATTGTGTCGTAAATCCTGCTGCCGACAAGTGTGGTAAACTCGCCAGTCCCCGTGCGGCTGAATAACGCCGCTTTGATTTGTTCATGCATCTCAAGAATCATTACTTCGATCCTTTGTAAAGCTGATTAGCTTTTTTGCTTGCAATGGCCATGTGGTTTTTGATGTGCTTATATGCCTTGCTATTGGTTGTAATTATTGCACGCAGCTTGTACTGGCCTTTCTTTATCGGGTTCGTGCCCGATACGGCTTTCATTGCGGGTTGCAAATACGGTCTTGGTAGCAGGTTATTTGGTCTGTATCCCCACTGAAGTGCCATAGCATATTTGAGAACATTACCTATTCGCTTTTGACCCACCGTGGTCTTAATTTCTTTGCCGGGCTTTCCTTGATTGGGCTTTATGTATGCCCAAGACCTGCCAAGCGTTCCGGTTTGTTTGAATGGCGGGCTGCCCGGTGGACTGTGTACGCGATTCTTTCCAGTTCCTCCACCACCCCTATTAAGTACCAGCTTAATGTTAGTTACGAATTCAAGTGAGATTTTCTGTGCGGCTTCCTGTAGCTCGTCTTGAATGATTTGCATGACCTGATCGACATCGAATTTGGCCGTTGCTTTTACGCTGACCTGCTTCTTTGCCATTAACTTGCTCCCACATCAGAAGTGGCCGCAACGATGGTGTATGCCAATGCACCGGTGGTCTTGAAACCCGGATATGTAATGGTGTCGATTTGATAGATCACGCTGTCGATTTTCAGTCTTGCTTTGAGCGTCACGTTTGTATTATGTGACGGGATGTAAACAGTGACCGATCTTGGTGCTTGCAGCCCCTCGTCCATCATTTGTACCGCTTGTCCTGCGTCAGCTACATACGCTCTCACGGTTTCGGTATCCGAAAAGGTATATGCATCCGTGTTTACATCATCCGCGCTTACGGATGCTGTCTGGATGGTTACGTCCTTTCCTCTGGTATTTGCCAAGCCCAGTATTGTCATCTGATATCCCTGTGCGATGCCAGAGTTTCCATCACATCCTCAATTGCCGATGCCGATTCTCTGAGGCTGTATGAGTAATCGCCAAGCGATTCGCTGGACACATTCGGATCATGGTCCCTAGTCGTAAACAGCTTTTGGATCACTTCGAGGCACGCTTGTTGAATGTCTGCCGGAATGTTGACATAGCCCGCCTTGTACCAAACCAAGATTGACTGGAATGTGTTGGGAAAGTCAACCGGATAGTCTCGGTACTCGCCCATCCACAGTGGCGAAGATCGAAGATGAACAACACCCTCGACCGGATCAATTCGGTATTCGTTCTCTGCCTCTGGCGGGTAGGTGAATGTTGCCGATGTTGTCTTGACATCTCGGCCCTCGTACCTGTGAAGCCATTGTGCTGGCACGTTGTTTTGCAAAGTCGAGTTGAACCCGGTGGTCAAACTAATCGTGGCCGATAGTTTGCTTGCCGTGTCGTTTGCCCCTGCTGTTATGTCAAGCGTTGTAGTGGTGACAGTTCCAGTGCTGGTAATTCTTGTCAACACGCAGGATTCTTCGTTGATGCTTACGGTCGTTGACAGATCAGTAGCGTCTGTGCTGGACACGGTAAAGGCATTGCCCACCCCGTAAGCGATTAGTCTGGTGTGGATGACGGGAAAGTTCTTGAGTCGTATGTCTCTTTGTCCCGTTCCATCATGCCATTCGTAGTATTCTCTGGCAGCAAACTTTCGATCACAGTAGCCTTCAAGATAATAAGTGGCCCTGTTAATCGTATTGGTCAGGATATCGTCGTATGTGCTGCCAGTGATGTTCAGATACTCTTTGGTATCTGAAAGGTTTACCAAAGCGTATGTGTCGAGTGATGGCATTGTTTACCTCGTTAGGTAAAAGGGGCCAGCGGGAGCGCACATATTCCCGCCGACCCCGGAGGATGAAACCGTATCAGACACGGAGAATGTCACCGGCAGAACCAAGCCTACCAGCGGCAGTATCCGTAAGATCCTCGGCTCGGCCAAGGACTGCGACCGCAGCCATAAACGTACCAGCAGCCCCATCGCCAGCAGTTGCGACCAGATCGAGGTAACGCTTACGACCCTTCAGGTCGATTTCAAACAAGAAAGTCTTGTTGTCATCGGTTGCACTTGGCAGCGCACTTGTGCTACCTGCAATGTTGCTGCTCGTGCCGTACACGAGACCCGTAATATCTGCGTGGCCTGAACCGGAGGTATCCGACTCTTGCATCTTAAGTGCAGTCATTGCAATATCAGATGCTCCAAGCTGAACAATGACCGTGCAGTAGTCGAAACCAAGCGTGTCGATTTCCGCAGTGGTGTAAGACGCATCATCAACGATTGCTGCCGGGACAGTTACGGCAACGACCTTAGTTCTCTGTTCGTGAATCATTTATATTTCCTTTCTACCTGCTCGTGGTGAGTGAGCCAGAAGCCCACCCACCACAAGGAGGAGACTCTAGAGTGATTAGAGAGTGAGCTTCAGCATACCGCCTGCGCTCGAAGAATCGCCAACATTGGTGTTAACGATGTCAAACCGCTCGGTTGAGCGGACAGCGATCTCGTCCTGCTCGAAAGCATTCAGAGCCGAGTTGCTGAACTCGATGGTCGTTGACCTGCGATCACCGAAGTAACCACAGAGGGAAAGATCACCGAAGTACATCAGGGTCGATGCTGCACCGGCAGCAGACGAGGTAGTCATAACCTGACTAAACTCGACAGGGTAACCGAATGCGGAAGTGCCTTCGACACCCATTGAGATTTCGCGACCCGTAACACCACCAGATGCGTAGACGATGCGCTCGATGACTGCGTTGTACATCGACTTGTGCATGTACCACTTGGTGTTTGGCGTATCTGCCCACGTTGGCAGCTTGGCCATCAGGTCGTGAAGGTCCTGAAGCACAACATCAGAAACGGCAGAGTGTGAACCGCAGTCAACCACACCGGCAGAGCCGATTGCGCTGTTGAGTCCGGTGATGCCACCGTAAGTGCTGGTGCCATCGCCGTTGAAGCCTGCTTCGTCTTCCTTGTTGGCGAATGCGTATGCCGCTTCGCCAGCAATGGTGTCGCCAAGGTTGATGAGAGCGTCTTCCTGAAGCTCGTTGCTGATCGTCGTAAGGACGGCAAGCTTTCGAGCAACCAACTCGACCTGACTAAAGCCCTGCGTGCTTTCGGTAATCGCAGATGCTTCACCAGTGAAGTAAGCGGTCAGGGTCGAATCACGCCTTGGGATGCGCTTGGTGTCGGAACCCATCGGCTCGATGTGGGCGTTTCGACGATACACGCCGTACTGCTCACGCAAGCTGATAAGCTGATCCGAGAACTCGTCGGGAACCAGATAGCCACCGGCAGTGTTCACACCTTCGGTGTGTGCCTTGGTGATGACACCGTAGTCCCTGCACCAGTTCATGCTCGACTTCGAGCCAAGCATAGCAGCGGCCCAATGACCGAAGCGCAATGCGCTTTCCTCTGCACCTTCGCCCCTGAAGTGCTTAAGCTGGCCATAACGATACTGACCAGACATGACATTAACAGCCTTCTGAGTTGGCTGTGACCTAAGTTCCTTCTTAACCATTTCTCGAATCTCGCTATTCTTCATTGATCGACCACGACCACGGCCACCACGTTCGGTTCGTGGCTTGCCTGCACCAGCACCACCGCGAGCACCGCCGACACTCATGCCGATACGCACTCGTCGCTTGGGTGAGTCGCTTTCGTTTTCGTCGGCTTGCTTGACGTATGACTTCTCTTCCATTTCTTCGTCATCTTCGTCGGCCTGCTTTTCTTCTTCCATTTCCATGTCCGCAGCTTCTTCTTCTGCGGGCTTTTCCAAGGTAATGGTCACGTCAACATCTTCGGCATCAATGGGCTGGCCTTCAGCGTCAACAATGTCCACATCCTTGAGATACAGGGCCTTGGCCCTCATAAATTCTTCTTCCCCAACATCGTTGAGGATGTTTTGCAGATCCTGATGGACCTGATTGATGTTCTTAGCCATCGTTATAGTTCCTGTTTGTGTCCATTCGGCACGCTTCATCTTCTTGATAAGCATGAATCGGCTTTGCCACTGGCTATATCCAAAGTTGTCCCCGTGCTCGGCCAACTTCGGCCCTCACGGCTTTCTGTATTTCGTCTCTTTCAATTCTTTCACTTGAATCCACAAGCTCCAGAATGTACTTCTTGTTCGGTCGGTGTAGCTTAATATGATTGACGCATGGGCTTTTCGGCAGTTGGATTCCCAAGAACTTCTTTACGCCAATTGCTGTCACCAGCCCCTTGCCGACAGCTTCAATCAATGCGTCTTGATTTGCGGGCAACGGTGCAAGCGATACTTCGAGCAGCTTCCACTGATTAAAGACCTTCTTGCACTTGTTACCGTATTTGTCCCTGTCGCTCTTGGTTGCGACTCGCATCCCGCCTTCTTCCGGTATGAAGCCAACGCTTACGCCCTTGACAATGCCCTGCTTGACCAGTGTTTCCGCAAATTGAGGAAAGAACTCGCCTTCATAGTCCTTTGGTCGTTGGGCAAACTCAAGTGTGCCGTATACAGCATCGCTGCCACGCTTGATCTTGCTTACACGGCCAATTGGTTGTGTGTAGTCATGATTCCAGAACAAGATGGGGTTGCTCATATACTCTTTGGCATTCATGCCCTGAGGCACAAGCACTTCACCATCTCTGTCCAGTGACTCGGTTGTAATCTTTGCAACAATGCTTTTGTCGCTTGTCGCGTCTACTGTTGCTTGTAGTTCTTTGGTTTTCACTAGGTACTAATCTCCGGTATCATGTCACATCGGCAGTTTGGATGTAGTGTTCCAGTCTGCACGCTTTCGTAGTCCAATATCATTGGTGGCTTTCCGGCCACCTTAAGCTGATAGCCCTTCTCGAAGAATGGATCGCGCAGGTTGGTCGTCCCTCGCTTTTCAAGTAGGTGCGATGCCGCTCTGCAATACTCACATGCATTGGGGGCGAGTAGCCACTTCTTACCCGATACCACACCGCTATTTTCGTATGAGGTAATTGCACCTTCGCCGTATGCTCTTGCGGTTTCTGTTCTGGCGATCATCTTGGCCCGTGCGTATGAGCCTGATTCGTAATCACCTTTGATGCCATTCCAGTCGCGGATGTCCTTAGCTATTTCGTCGGTTGTCTTACCTTGACTAATGCCGTCCTTGATAATCTTTGTGACCCTCTTGCTTGTCGTGCCGGCAACGCTTCTGGATATCTTGGCTGTAT